>Ga0182027_10004660_pt1 | contig 21157 bp, 15 predicted proteins | sample 712E1DmetaG_FD_121300 | JGI IMG/M metagenome (GOLD analysis project Ga0182027, IMG submission 121300) | Permafrost microbial communities from Stordalen Mire, Sweden - 712E1D metaG (Illumina Assembly) | ecosystem: Environmental > Terrestrial > Soil > Wetlands > Permafrost | place: Sweden...
AATGTATCGCTCAATAACAAATCAGCATTCGCAAAACCATTTTGGTTACGAAGGATAATACTTTGAATATGATTGTTATTAAAATCAATTAGGTCAACATAAATGTCTTTACTAACCGAATCGGGTAACAAAGAAGATGCCTCCATAAGGTAAACCTTCATCCAAAGAGTTTCACCTGCTATATAAATATTTTTATCGGTATGCAGGTAAATTTTTTGTTGCCTGTACCTGGTACTAAAAAGGTTTAATTGGTTAAGAATTCTATTAATCTGTAGGTCATCGGAATTATAGTTTATAAGCGCAACAGATACGATAACCGAAATAAGCAACATGGGAATTAATAAAATTTTCTTCCGTAGTTTCATACCATAAGTTATTAGAATTGAGTAAATAAGGCTGAGGTTACTAAAGACAATATAATGACCCCCAAAAATAGTGTCACCCTATAATTTTCCCCTTTAAAGTTGCCGAAGTATAATTTTCGATCCTAACTTTAACATACTGTCCTTTTGAGCAATTCTCGCGAGGAAAAACTACTACTTTGTTTTGCGTAGTTCGTCCACACAAATGATTAGAAGATTTTTTTGAACTTCCTTCAATCAGTACTTCAACAATTTTCCCGACATCTTGTTTCTTCGATTCGGCAGAAATCTTATGCTGAAGGTCAATAATCTCCTGCAAGCGACGTTTTTTTATTTCTTCAGGGACATCGTCTTTGTATTTTCGTTGTGCGTAGGTTTTTGGCCTTTCAGAATATTTAAACATAAAGGCAAAATCGTATTTTACTTCTGTTATCAGGCTAATGGTTTGCTGATGATCCTCTTCAGTCTCGGAACAGAAGCCAGCAATAATGTCTGTTGTTATAGTACAATCAGGAATAATGCGACGGATAGCCTCAATTCGGTTAAGGTACCAATCACTTGTATAACCGCGTTTCATTAATGCTAAAATTTTAGAACTTCCTGATTGTAAAGGAAGATGTATGCTTTTACAAATATTGGAGTACTGAGTTATGGTGTACAATACTTCGTCAGTCATATCTTTAGGATGCGACGTAGAAAAACGCACCCTGAGCAAGGGATTAATTTGCGCTACCAGGCCAAGCAATTTTGGAAAATTGATGATATCGCCTGTTGAAGGGTCAGTCCAACGGTAAGAATCAACGTTTTGACCTAATAACGTAACTTCGCGATATCCCATATCGAAGATATCCCGGACTTCCTTAAGGATAGTATGAGAATCGCGGCTACGCTCGCCGCCACGGGTATAAGGCACTACGCAATAAGCACAAACATTATTGCATCCTCGCATGATCGATACAAAAACCGATATGCCGTTTGAATCGTAGCGGACCGGGCTAATATCCGAGTAAGTTTCCTCTCGAGATAACAAGACATTGACTGCCTTTTGACCGGTTCCTGCAAGTTGTATTAATTTAGGTAAATCACGATAGGCATCAGGACCAACAACCAGGTCAACCATTTTTTCTTCTTCCAGCAATTTCTCTTTCAAGCGCTCGGCCATACAACCTATAATACCGATTAGCAACGATGGCCTCCTTTTTTTTTGCAGACGGAATACATCTAGCCTTCCTCGTACCCTTTGCTCAGCATTTTCACGGATTGAGCAGGTATTCACAAGGATCAGGTCTGCATTCTCCATCTTGCTTGTATATTCGTAACCGCTTTGTTTTAAAATGGACATTACTACTTCGCTATCGTTAACATTCATCTGGCAGCCATAGGTTTCCATGTACACTTTTTGAGTACCTGAAACCAGTTCCTCCGAAAGTTTCAACCCTTCTGCTGAAACCGTTGTTTTTCCTTCAGTTAAATACATTCAACTATTAAATTTTATAAGACAAATTTACACCTAAGGCTGTTATTAAAAAAATATAAATTATTACAGAAATAAGGCAAAAGTAAATTGATAAATTAAATATGTGAAGGTAATTATGACTGCACTACTATTAATGATAATGCTATACCTTGGGATAATATAAAGTTGATTAAACTCATCACACAATTTCTGAAGTTTACTACCACCCAATAGTCTTTTATCAAAAAAATATTACTGTTTGGAACAAATAGCGTATTAATAACCAGAAATTAATAAAATTACTCCCATGATGAAGACAAAATATTTTTACCCCATTGTTCTAGCCCTTATATTAGTGATGTTTTCGTGCAACAAAAAAGAAGATGGTATTATTCAAATAAAAAGTTCTATCGAGTTTACATTTGCATTAGATAAACAGGAAGAATTGTTAAAAAGTGCTCAAACTGATACGGTTACTGATGCTACTGATATCGTATTAAGTATTGAAACCCCAGACGGCAAAGTAGTGCTCAGTAATAAACGATTGTCAATTTCTAAAAACGACAGTAATTATATAAGTGAGCCCTTTGAAATTGAAGCTGGCACATATAAACTCACCAAGTTTTTGGTAATTAATAAGGAGAATATGGTAATTCATGCTGTCCCTTATGGATATTCAAAGAAAAGCGACCCTAATGATGATTTATTACCCCTCAGTTTTAGTATTGAAAATAGTCAGGCAGTTAAAATGAAACTTCAGGTTACCAATGCTATTGGCAAGAATCCGCAGGATTTAGGTTATGCCTCGTTTAGTTTCGATCAGGAACCAACTTTTGATGTTATGATTGGAGTATATACATATAATCCTGAGGGACAAGGTTTCAGTATGACAAATGCCAAGTTAACTATTGAGGAGGATTCAAAGATTATCTTTGATCAGGATATTCAATCTGATATAAGTAAAGTTACCATAAAAGAAGGGCAGGGAAAATATATCTTCACCGTATCAAAAGATGGATATAATACCTGGAAAGATACTTTGGCCGCATATAATTTAGTTAAGTATTCTGTTAATCCTTTTTCGGTGCTTCTGGAAAAACCTGACGAGCATAGTATAAGCTTTATTACCAATCAGGATACAATAACCCCATTAAATATTAATATAAAAAGTTTTAACACTAACAAAAAATTAAGGGTAAACTGGGGTGATGGCATTATTGAAACAGCCTCTGCAACGTGTAAACTCACCCACGAATATAGCGTTCCTGCTGATTATAAGGTAAGTATTACAGGGAATATTGATGATATCAATTATATTTTTCTTAAACGTTGCGGGATATCATCTATTGATCTGAAAGAAGCTATTAATTTGGATTCTATAGAAATATCCCGAAACTCTTATCTTAAAACTTTAGATCTGTCCGGAAAACCAAATTTGAAAAAAATACTATGTGTTGAAGGAAATATTGAAACCATAAACCTTATTAATTCCGATAATATTGAGACACTTTACTGCTCTTTAAACAGGTTAAAAACGCTCGATATTGCCAATCTAAAAAGTTTAAAAACACTGTATTGCGACCGCAATTTATTAAGTGCATTGGTTGTTGCGAATAGCCTTAATTTACAAAGATTATGTTGTTATCAAAACAATATATCTGACCTTGACATTTCAAATAATACTTATCTGGAAAATATTAATCTGTCAAATAATAAATTTTCTAACCAAAGCATTAATAATCTGCTAGTAGCTTTATTGCAAAATGTAAAATCAAGTCCACATAAGGGATCTTTTTCAGGTAATATGCTCTTGTCGGGAACAGGAGAAAAGGCCAAATTGGAACTTGAAAAAGACTTTGGGTGGATTGTCCAGTAAAAAAACCCATATAACAACGAAGGCAGAGCCTTCGCTGAACGGAGGTTCAGGTTTTTTTGTACAATCTTTATTTTATAAGAATCCTATCCATCTCCCCTGCCAATTTTTTGGTAAGCTCATACCTGGAATACCGGGCTATTCCTGCAGGGTTTACCACTAACCGATTACTTTTATAATCTGCAAACATATTTAACAAAGTTGGCTTTAAGTTCTCTTTGTCAGCAAAATCAATAATTTTTCCAGCCTTCGACTCAGAAAGTATATCGGCTACATCACCTTCAACGGGGCCTATGGCAAGTATGGGCCTTTCGGCAGCCAGGTATTCAAAAAACTTTCCGGTGAGTATTCCTTGCGCATTATGGGTTTGGTTTATTAATAATAGCAAAACCTGCGATTGCCTTTGCATACGAAGCACTTCTTTGTGAGGTAGAAAATCAATTTTGGTAAGATAATTCCCAAGATTAAATTTTTGAATTGACGCAAAAACCGACTGGTCAAGCCTTCCAACAAATTTAAGCTGAAGGTCTTTTGCAAATTCAGGGTTTTCAGCAACCAGTTCTGATACTACCTGCCAAAGCAACTCCGGGTTTCGGGCTTTATTCACAGTGCCGAAATGAGCAAGCGAAAACTTATGGTCCGGTTCAATAACCCCTTCAACCTGGTCGGCAGCATCGTAACCATTGGTAATCACCACCGCCTTTTTTGCGCCAAGCGTTTCAAATTCGTTACGCAATTGGTTACCCACTGTTACAATACAATTGGCACTAGTAATAACCTGTTTTTCAAGCCGGTGATGTTTCGAATCGGCAAACCTGGTGAGATGCAGTTCATTATAAAAATCAATATTCGTCCAGGGATCACGAAAATCGGCAATCCATGGCAGGTTAAACTGTTTTTTTAATTTCATAGCAATCAGGTGCATGCTATGTGGCGGACCCGACGAAATAACCATGTCCACAGGGTTTTTAGCAAGCCAGGCAGAAAGGTATTTTACAGAAGGTTTAACCCAAAAGCAGCGGGCGTCAGGAATAAAGAAATTACCACGAACCCAAACCGAAATTCGCTCTGCCAGGGCAGGTTTTTTCTTCTCTGTTAGAAAACCCACATTAATTTTCTCTGTTTTCTTTTGGCCGATAAATCGTTTATAAAAATTGTAGGGTTCCCAGATAGGTTGCTTCAAGACCGTGACGCCGGAAGGAATGTCCTTAACATTATCAGGGTCTAATTCAGTATATTCACCGTTTTCGGCAGTATAAATTACGGGTTCCCAGCCGAATTCGCGAAGATATTTAGTGAATTTCAACCAGCGGTACACTGCCGAACCCCCGGCCGGTGGCCAGTAGTATGTGATGATGAGAACGCGTTTCATCAAAAGGAGATTAAGTTATTGAGAGATTAAGTAATTAAGAATCCTAATAACTTAGTTACTTCAAAATTATGCCAGCTTCTGCAACAATGTCCTGATACTCACCTTATCGCCGATGATCGATTGCAGGCGGCCAACAGGCACACGCTCCTGCTCCATAGTATCGCGGTAACGAATAGTCACAGTATCGTCCTGCAAAGTCTGGTGATCTATGGTAATACAATAAGGCGTCCCAATGGCATCCTGGCGGCGATAGCGTCGGCCAATAGTATCTTTTTCTTCGTATTGGCAATTGAAATCGAATTTCAATTTTTCATAAATTTCACGAGCTTTCTCTGGTAAGCCGTCTTTCTTTATCAATGGGAAAATTGCCAGTTTAACGGGAGCAAGGGCAGGTGGAATGCGTAACACAACACGTTCGTCTTCGCTGCCGTCTTCTTTTTTAAGCTTTTCTTCGGTATAGGCATTTGAAATGACAGAAAGAAACATGCGGTCGAGACCAATGGATGTTTCAATGACATAAGGCACATAGCTCTGATTGAGGTCAGGATCAAAATACTGCATTTTCTTTCCCGAAAATTTTTGATGATTGCTTAAGTCGAAATCGGTGCGTGAATGAATACCTTCTACCTCTTTAAAACCAATAGGAAACTCAAATTCAATATCAGTTGCCGCGTTGGCATAATGGGCTAGTTTGTCGTGATCGTGGAAACGATATTTACGTTCTTCGAAACCAAGAGAGAGATGCCACTTCATGCGGGCCTCTTTCCATTTTTTAAACCATTCCAGTTCTGTACCGGGTACAATGAAAAATTGCATCTCCATCTGTTCGAATTCGCGCATACGAAAAATAAACTGCCTTGCCACAATTTCGTTTCGAAAAGCCTTTCCAATCTGGGCAATCCCAAAAGGAATTTTCATACGTCCTGATTTCTGAACATTCAAAAAATTAACAAAAATGCCCTGGGCTGTTTCCGGACGTAGATATATGGTATTGGCTTCTTCGCTTACGGAACCAAGCTTGGTTTCGAACATCAGGTTGAACTGGCGAACATCCGTCCAATTGCGGGTTCCGGAAACGGGACAAACTATCTCACAGTCCAGAATGATTTGCTTAAGTTCTGCCAGGTCATCATTAGTTAAAGCCTTAACCATTCGGGCTTTGATCTGGTTGACCTGTTCCTGGATTTCAAGCACACGCGGACTGGTAGCAAGATATTTCTGTTCATCAAAGGCATCGCCAAAGCGTTTGGCGGCTTTTTCAACTTCCTTCTGAATTTTATCTTCGAGTTTTTGAATATGTTCTTCAATTAAAACATCGGCACGATAACGTTTTTTAGAATCTTTATTATCAATAAGAGGATCGTTAAAGGCCCCAACGTGACCAGAGGCTTTCCATATTTCGGGGTGCATAAAAATTGCAGAGTCAATTCCAACGATATTCTCATTAAGCAGCACCATGGCATCCCACCAGTATTTTTTGATGTTGTTCTTCAGTTCAACCCCATATTGACCATAATCGTAAACTGCGCTTAACCCGTCGTAAATCTCACTTGATGGAAAAATAAAACCATATTCCTTAGAATGCGAAATAAGTTTTTTAAATACGTCTTCTGTAGCCATTTTTAACCATTTTTGCCGATAGGTTGCAAATGTAGTTGAAAATGTTTTGTTTTTAAAAAATTATTTAGGATGAGACATGAAAAAGGATTTGAAATAATTTTCTTCTTCGGATAAATCAATTTTATATTGTTCTTTAAGGTATTGAATTTTGTCGTACACCTGCCTTGCGAAGGATTGAAAGGCTTCTGATCCGGGATTAAATGGTTTATGATTTCGGGCCTGTACTACTTTTTCCACCTCTTTCATCAACGATATTGTATCTGGTTCCATGAAACATTCCTTAAACCTGTTCCAAATATAATTTATCGCAATTGTATTGGGGTGAAGCATGTCTTCACCATAAAAACGATAATCCCGCAAATCATCCATCATCAATTCATACGATGGAAAATAAAATACTTGTTTATGAGTTTTGCAAATCGCGTCAATAGCTAATAATAGTATAGCTTTGCTGAGCTGATTGTCATGTGCGCCGTCCTTCCAATGGCGTATGGGGCTAACCGTAAACACAATATGCATATTTGGATTTAAACTCCAAAGCTGCTGCAAAAGCGAATCATATTCTGAAACGATCTCATCAATACCCATTCTTTTTCGTTGAAAGTCATTGGCCGGTAATTTATGGCAATTTGCAACTACCTGACCCGTTGACTTCAATAAATAAAAATACGAAGTGCCAAATGTAATAAACAGGAAATCTACAGTTTTTAAAAATTGTGCCGATTTTTGCAACCGATTGTTCATAAGGGTCAGGCAGGCGTCCTTGTCAACACCTGAAAACCGGCTATGATGATCGAAACTATACCAAACCTGTTCGTGTAAAAACAAATCATCAGCCCTGTATTCAGTAGCTTCTATTAAACGCACCAATCCTTTTTTGACGGATAATGGATTATACACAATTCCAAATGGGTTGTTATCAACTTTAAACCTTGCCTCTGTCAATTTATCACCTATGTATTCGGAAAAGCACGATCCCGTTAAAATAGCCTTTGAGCTATAATACATCCTCTTTTCCGAAACTGAAACCGGCACTAAGGTCCTAAAAAACTCCATAAAAATGGTTTTAAAATAAAAGTACAAGGAAGACTGATTATGCAGTTCAAAATATACTTATTAATCCGGTATTAACAAAAGGCCTTGAAATAAATTTTTAAATTTGTTTTGTATATTCTAACTAAGTAACTATTTTTGACACCTGATAAAATAAAATGGTGGAAGGATTTGTTTTGATTGCAACCACAAGAAAAAAATGCTAAAGCAAAGTTTTCTGTAATTAAAACCATCACAGTCCATCTTAAAATAATTGTTAACCTTAAAATTAAATACTATTATGGGATACTTATTTACATCAGAGTCCGTATCTGAAGGACACCCTGATAAAGTTGCCGATCAAATTTCCGATGCATTGGTAGATGCATTTTTACGCAGTGATCCGGATTCAAAAGTAGCTTGTGAAACCCTTTGTACTACTGGTTTAGTTGTATTAAGCGGTGAAGTACGCACTAATGGTTACGTGGACGTTCAAAAAGTGGCCCGCGATGTTGTTAGACGGATTGGCTATACCAAGGCTGAATATATGTTCGATTGCGATTCGTGCGGGGTAATCTCTTCGATACATGAGCAATCAGCCGATATCAACCAGGGAGTTGTTCGTCAGAAAGAAGAAGACCAGGGTGCTGGTGATCAGGGGATGATGTTTGGCTACGCGTGTAAGGATACGGATACGTATATGCCTTTATCACTCACCCTCGCACATGAATTACTTTTGGAGTTGGCTGTAATTCGTCGTGAAGGTAAAGTAATGAAATACGTTCGTCCGGATTCAAAATCGCAGGTAACTATCGAGTATGACGATAATAACCAGCCGGTACGCGTTCATACTATTGTAGTATCTACCCAGCATGATGATTTCGATACGGAAAAAAATATGCAGGCAAAGATTTATAAGGACGTTCAAGAGATTCTTATTCCTAAAGTTGTTGCCAAATCACCTGAACGTATTAAAAAACTTTTTAAAACCGAATTTAAACTTCACGTTAACCCAACCGGAAAATTCGTAATTGGCGGTCCACATGGTGATACAGGTCTCACAGGACGTAAAATTATTGTTGATACTTATGGCGGAAAAGGGGCACATGGTGGTGGCGCTTTCTCAGGTAAAGATTCGTCAAAGGTTGACCGTTCGGCCGCTTATGCCGTCAGGCACATTGCTAAGAATCTTGTTGCTGCCGGAGTAGCCGATGAAGTGCTGGTTCAGGTCGCTTATGCTATTGGTATTGCTCAACCTGTTGGCTTGTATGTAAATACTTACAATACCTCAAAGCTTAAAATATCTGACGGGGAAATTGCTGCTAAGGTTGCTCAATTATTCGATCTTCGTCCGTTTGCCATTGTAAAGAGGTTTGGATTAAAGAATCCTATCTTCCAGGAAACAGCTGCATACGGACACTTTGGAAGGGCACCGTTTACCAAAAAAGTTACTTTCTATACCAATGGCAACACAACCGGGTCGCAAACCTATGAAAAAGAAGTAGAATTCTTTGGATGGGAAAAACTCGACTATGTTGACAAGATAAAGAAGGAATTTGGAATATAGGCCCTCATTCCCAACCGTTGGCTTCGCCGATCCGCAAAACCGGCGGATTCTCCCAAAAAGAGAAGGGCGATGGTTTGAATTATTAAATTTATCAAGGAGGGTGTTTAAAAAGTCTTTTTATTCGGCGTAGTCAGGAGACTACGCCGAGCACATCGTCCTGTAAATCAAGCCGGGACGCTCGATTTCCTGACTTTTTAGACAGCCTCTTTAGGGTGAGGCCTTTATTTTGTAAGCTCCTGGAACACTTCTTCAAGACTTTTCTGCTGCTTTTGCATTGATAATACCGAAACTCCTTTATCTACCGCATATTTAAATATACTTTCCCTACAATCTTTTGCCTTATTATTACTCAATAACCAAATTTTTTCATTAATCTTCAAAACTTTCTCAACACCAGGTATTTGTAGTAGAGAAGACTCCTCAATTTCGCGGTTAAACTCAACCATCACGGTATATTCGGTCGAAACTGAACGCTGATAAATATCGTGGGTAATATCGTTAGCAACTATTTCACCTTTATTAATAATAATTGTTCGACTGCAAATAGCCTCAACCTCTTGCATAATGTGAGTAGAAAGCAGGATGGTTTTGCTTTTTCCGGCCTCGGAAATAAGGTTACGAATTTCTATAATCTGGTTTGGATCAAGTCCGGTAGTAGGTTCGTCAAGGACGAGAACTGCAGGATCGTGAATGAGAGCCTGTGCTAATCCCACCCGTTGTCGGAAACCTTTCGATAAAGCTCCGATTTTTTTATGTCTTTCCTGTCCAAGTCCCGTTTGTTGAATAATTGCTTCAATTCGGCTGGCAAGATTTTTGACCTTGAATATACTTCCGACAAATCTGAGGTATTCCTTAACATACATATCGGGATAAAGTGAATTATGTTCCGGAAGGTATCCAATACATTTCCTCACCTTAATTGAGTTTTCCACCACGTCAAAACCATTGACCCGCACATTACCCGACGATGCAGGAATATACCCGCATATAATTTTCATCATAGTTGATTTCCCGGCCCCATTCGGACCTATAAAACCCACTATCTCACCCGATTTTATTTCAAACGAAATATTGTTAAGGGCACGCTGCCCTCCATATAGTTTCGTAACATTTTCAACAAGAATTGACATAGCATTTTAAAACATTAAAACACCTCAAATTTAGTTATTTTGCCGAGAGTAATTTTGAACATGTCAAGCCAAAAAGTGTTTTTATAATTGAAATGAATTTATATATTTGCCTTAATTATTGATTAACTATAAGATAAAACTTAAAAACATGATTGGTATGATAAAGTTAAAATTTGTATTTGTCAGTATTATTTCTTTACTGGTCTTAACCATTGTAAATATAGAGGCACAAACAAAAAATGAAGCTATACTTGCCTTCAATGAGGGAGTAGGTTTGATGAAAACCGACGTTAGTAAAGCTATTCTGGCATTTGAAAAGAGTGTAGCTATTAGCGAACAGGTTGGCGATTCGGCCAATGATATTAAGAGTAAGGCTATTCAGGAGATACCGGGTCTTTATTATCAGAAAGCAAAATCATTTGCAATGGAAAAAAAATGGCCTGAAACAATAGCAGCTGGTAAGGATGCCTTAAAAGTTTCAGAAAAATACAATAATATTAAGATCAAGGATGCATCTCAAAAATTATTGGTTCAAAGTTATGTTGTTGTCGGAGGTAATTATTACAAAAACAAAGATGACGTAAATGCCATAAAAGCATTTGACAGCGCAATATATATTAATCCTAACTATACCAAAGCCTATTATAACAAAGCATTAGTTTACAACAAAATGGAGAATACCCCTGAATTCCTTGAACAGAGTAATCTTGTTATTGAGAAAGCCAAAGCTGAAAACGACACCAATACGGTGAATCAGATGACTAAGTCAATAGGAGAGTACTATGCAAAAATCGGTATTAAAAACATGAAGGCTAACCAAAATAGTGAAGCCGTCAATAATTTTAATTCTGCATTTAAATATAATTATGTAACAAAAGATATGTATTATTACCTGGCATTAGTTTACAACAAACAAAATAAATATGATGAGGCTTTAACCAATGCAAATAAAGGTCTTGAAATGGAAACTGGTACTCCGGAGGCTAAAGCTAAATATTACTTTGAGCTAGCCACAGCCCAGGCAGGGAAAAAAGATAACGATAATGCCTGCGCTAATTACAAAAAAGCCAATTATGGCCAATTTGTTACAGCAGTAAAAGCTCAGCTAACGAATTTAAAGTGCAAATAAAAAATAAAGGCTGTCCGAAAAGTCGTTTTTCAACTGTCATTCTGAACGAAGTGAAGAATCTATACTTCTGTAATACAGATGTTTCGCTATCGCTCAACATGACAAAGAGAACAATTAAATGACTTTTTGGACACCCTCTTCTTTATTTAATGCATAAATCAGTATTTATTGTCCAAACATAAACTGTCCCACCCCTGCAAAATTGGCCTTTGGATTAACACACATCACTGGAATTTTAGCACTGTTGGCAATAATTCGCTGTTCCCTGGCACCAAAAATGTAATCAATAAAAGTAATGTACTTCGTGGTCATAATCAAGATCAGATCAGCATTGATCTGTTTAGCAAATTCAACAGTCTCTTTGTTGAAGTTTTTTGATTTTTCGGGTGAGTGGATTTCGTAATCCAGGTTATTCTGAACCAGAAACCGAATTGCAAAATTTAAATTTGCATCAATCTTTCTTTGTAACGACCTATCAGTCACCGGATATTTATATAAATGGACTTTTGAATGAAAATATTTACCGAAGTAAATGGCCCAATAAAGCTTCTCCTTATTTTCCGATTTAAAATCAATGGGGAATACAATATTTGAATATTTTTCGTGAGTTGGTGGTTTATCCTGTACCACAATAAAGGGAGCACTGGAACCAATAATTACTTTTAATGCCCAGGAACCAAAAAATTTCTGTGATCCCTTGATCCCATGAGTTCCCATAACAACCAAGCTTGCATTCGAATCAGTGGCATACTTAGCAATATTGCTAAAAATGCTTCCCATCAGGATTGTTATCTCTGGTTTTATTTGAAAACGACGTTCGGTTTCTTCGCAAACCAAACGCATTTTATCTTTCCTGGCTTCTATTTCTTTTTCCGGACACTTAGGCGGCACAATATGCAACAATGTTATCGCCTGGTTAATTGTCCTGGAAATACGAATAGCATGCTCTAAACCGCACTGTGAGATATTAGTAAAATCCCACGTAACGATGATTTGATTTTTCGGGTTCTCCATAGCCGGGATTTAAATTTAAAATAAAGGTTTTCCCAAATTTAAAACTTTTTTATTATTTCGATTAGAATAAATGAGTTATTTCAAAAATTGTATTTTTGTGACTTAATATTTTTGAAAGGTATTTCTATGAAAAATCAGGAAAGGAACGTCATTAAGGATCTATTAAAAGCGAAAAAGCTTGATGTAAATGTTTGTGTAAAAGGATGGGTGCGAACCAAACGCGGTAATAAAAATTTAGTGTTTATTGCATTAAATGATGGGTCAATCATTCATAACCTGCAAATCGTGGTTGATGTACCAAAGTTCGATGAACAGTTGTTGAAACAAATAAATACCGGCGCTTGTATAGCGGTACAAGGAAAGTTGGTTCAATCTGCAGGCCAGGGACAGAATGTGGAAGTAGTGGCCAACGAAATTGAAATCTATGGTGGGGCTGATCCTGATGCTTTTCCTTTACAAAAAAAAGGACATTCTCTTGAATTTCTTCGTGAAATAGCACATCTCCGTCCTCGAACCAATACTTTTGGAGCTGTTCTGCGTATTCGTCATGCGCTCTCGTTTGCTATTCACAAATATTTCAATGACAACGGATTTTTTTATCTTCACACACCCATTATTACAGGCTCTGATGCTGAAGGCGCAGGAGCTATGTTTCGTGTTACAACCTTAGACCCCGAAAATCCTCCCAAAAACCCGGACGGTACTATTAATTATATCGAAGATTTTTTTGGCAAACCAACTAACCTCACTGTATCGGGACAATTAGAAGGGGAGTTGGGTGCCCTGGCATTAGGGGCTATTTATACATTTGGCCCGACGTTTCGCGCGGAGAACTCGAATACACCCCGACACCTTGCAGAATTTTGGATGATTGAACCGGAAATGGCCTTTTACGACATTAACGATAATATGGACCTCGCCGAGGATTTCCTTAAATATCTGATCACTTATGCATTGGAAAACTGCGAAGACGATTTGGAATTCCTTTGCAAGATGTATGACGCAGAACTAATAGAACGTCTCAAATTTATTACAGAGAATAAGTTCAAACGGCTGGCTTATACGGAGGCTATCGATATCTTGATGAAAGCCGGCCAAAAATTCGAATTCCCGGTTCAATGGGGTATTGACCTCCAGGCTGAGCACGAACGATATCTTGTTGAAAAACATTTCATGAAACCTGTCATCCTTACCGGTTATCCCAAAGAAATCAAAGCCTTCTACATGAAACAAAACGACGATGGCAAGACTGTAAGGGCTATGGATGTGCTATTCCCAAAAATTGGTGAAATTATTGGCGGTTCACAACGCGAGGAAAATTATGATACGCTCCAAAAGCGCATTGATGAGCTGAAATTACCTGCAAAAGATCTATGGTGGTACCTCGATACCCGCAAATTCGGCACTGCACCTCACAGCGGGTTTGGTTTAGGATTTGAACGCCTCGTGTTATTTGTAACAGGAATGACAAATATTCGTGATGTGATCCCCTTTCCACGTACACCCAAAAATGCAGAATTTTAACAGGACCAGGATTAAAGGACCAAGAATCACGACAATGATGTAAATAAATCTGATGTCTTGGTTCTCCCAAAGGGATGCCTTTGGCATTGGCTCTCGGAACTTTTTTTTCGCTATCTTTGCCAGCAGGAAACATTGTTAAGAAAGCCCTTATGTTAAATCAGAAACTTCAACAAAAATTACTTCAAAAGCTTTCGCCTCAACAGATCCAAATGATCAAACTGTTGGAGATACCTACTATGTTGCTGGAGCAACGCATTAAGAAAGAGCTTGAAGAAAACCCTGCATTGGATGAAGGCCCTGAACTTAATCCTGACGAACCTTTCGAAGAAAAACCAGTAAATGGAGAAGAAGATTTTTCGATTGACGAATATACAAACACCGATGATATTCCCTCTTACAAACTGACTGTTAAGAATTATAATAAAATAGAAGTAAAACCTGATATTCCTTTCTCAGTAGGCTCAACCTTTCAAGACTATCTCGAGAGCCAGCTCGGTTTGCTTGATCTTGATGAACGCAAGAGTATGCTTACCAGTTATCTTATCGGTAACCTTGACGATGACGGTTATTTGCGCCGCAAACTCGAAGCTGTTGCAGACGACCTCGACTTTACCTTAAACATAAAAACTACCAACGAAGAACTGCTTGAATTATTAAAAATTATCCAGGATTTTGATCCCGTAGGTATTGGCGCCCGCGATCTACAGGAATGTTTACTTCTTCAAATATCGGCAAGGGACCAAAATATTCCTGCGATTGCAATAGCTCATAAAATTCTGAAGTATCATTTTGAAGAATTTACTAAAAAGCACTTCGACAAAATAATTACAAAGCTTAATATCAAAGAAAAAGAAATGAAGGATGCGGTAGACGAGATTCTAAAGCTTAACCCCAAACCCGGTGGTTCGTATTCCGATCCTCACAGCAAAGTTTCAGAACACATCAACCCCGACTTTATTTTAGAAAACCGCGACGGACAATTTCAGCTGGGCCTGAACTCCCGGAATATTCCTGAACTTCGCCTTAGTCGTACATACAGCGATATGCTTCAATCCTACAACTCCAACAAAGACAAATCGAACAAACAAAAAAAAGAAGCCTTAACTTTTGTAAAGCAGAAAATAGATTCAGCTAGATGGTTTATCGACGCCATCAAGCAAAGGCAAAATACCCTAATGCTTACTATGGGAGCCATTATGGATTTTCAGAAAGAATATTTTCAAGAGGGCGATGAAACTCTTTTACGTCCCATGATACTTAAAGATATTGCTGATCGGACCGGTCTGGACATATCAACCATTTCGAGAGTGGCTAATAGCAAATACATTCAAACCCATTTTGGCATTTATTCCCTGAAGTATTTCTTTTCCGAGGGATTACAAACCGACTCAGGTGAAGAAGTCTCTACCCGCGAAATCAAAAAAATCCTCGAAGAATGTATCGAAAACGAATCGAAGCGCAAGCCCTTCACCGACGATGAGCTTGCTGTTATTCTACAAAAAAAAGGATACCAGATTGCAAGGCGAACAATAGCTAAATACCGTGAACAGCTTAATATCTCTGTAGCCCGGTTAAGAAAAGAATTGTAGAACACAATGTAAGGTGAAATTTCGATGAATAAAGCGTTGGTTCTCCCAAAGGGATGCCTTTGGCATAATTTATTTTATAAACGTTTCCCGCAGTTTCTGTCAATTATCTTGCATCCGCTTCTAATGCCTACAATTGGGATTTACCTTATTTTGAACTCCGGAACACATATTTCGCTTTTATTACCTGAAGCCAAGAAACTTATATTAATTGTTACAGCTTCCGGCACCTTTGGGTTACCCATTGCTTTTATCCCATTTTTTTATTACCGAAAAATAACCACTTCGATTGATATAAGTGAAAAGCATGAGCGGATCATACCACTTCTGATAACGGCATCTCTTTATTATTTATCATTTTTTCTTTTACATCAAATGGGTGTACCTATGCTTATTCAAGCATTTTTGTTTGCTTCGGCCATAGCTGTAATGTTAACATTACTGGTTACCATAAAATGGAAAATAAGCGCCCATTTAATGGGTATGGGTGGCATTATTGGTTTAATTATTACTTTGTCTGTGCTATACCATGTAAACATGTTTTTTTATCTTATGCTTTTTTCACTCCTTGCAGGTTTTATAGGTTTTGCCCGCCTTAGTCTGAATAAACATACTCCAACACAAGTATATCTGGGTTTCATATCTGGGCTGGTAGTGATGGTGGTTACCCTTATTTTGTTCCATATTTCACCAGTCATATTCTAAATTTTGCCATAATGCAGATATACTGGACTTTAGCCTTGAATTAATTAAACTTATATCGAACTTACATTAAAGTAGCTCTTTAAGGTTACCTTTGTTTTTATGGATGCCGGATTTGATGCTTACCGTTCCCTTATTGATACTGAGACCCGTTTTATGTGTGACTTGGTATCTCCCGGTTTCGACCTGGCTACCTACCCGTTAGAAGCTGCAATGCAGCAACAGGAAGCTTTAAAATTGCTCGAAACGCTGAAACGACATAGGTTATATCCGGCTTTTTACAATGTATGGAGGAACTTACCTAAAACAAATGATAAAAATTGGCAACAGTTTGATAAAGATCTAAAACAACTGGTAGAAGCCAATCGAATCCGGATGATTCAAAAAACCACCACATTAGTTCAAGTAGTTGAAGTCTTTGAGAAAGAAAGGATACCTATGATAGCGCTGAAGGGTCCGGCTATGGCACAGATGCTATATGGCGATGTAGGAATGAAAGCCTCTATTGATTTGGATATACTGATTAATATTAATGATTGGGACAAAGCCGTTTTGAACTTAAAAAAAATAGGATTTATTTATCCTGAAACATCGTATGAACTTAACAACCGGCAGAAAAAATATCTATTTAATAATTTCAATCATATCGAATTAGATCGTCCGGACATATTCTTACTTATGGAATTACACTGGGCTTTGCATTCCAATAAACATATCATGGAAATCTCTTTCGGGGAATTATATGGGCAATCGCGAATTATAGAGTTGGCAAATGTTAGGGTACCCATTTTGGGCCCTTTGCACCATGCATTGTTTCTAATGACACATGGCGCATTGCATCAATGGGCACGTCTCGATTGGTTATATGATTGGACTATGGCCATGCTGCATAATAGCGATTTTCAATTAGAATTTAAAACCCGGGTTGAAAGGTTGGGGCTTGAAATAATAAAAGCCCAGTCTTTTGAACTGAGCCATTTGTTTTTCGGGGCGAGGTTTGATGTTTCTTTCGGTCAAATTCATGCAAACCCACAAAATTCATGGTTTCTTAAGAAGGCGGTTAACGCAATTGGGCACGATTATAACCAAAAATTTAAACCTTTTTCACGAATAGCCTATAAGGTTTACCTGATGAGACTAAAGCAGTCCCTACCTTACAAATTACAAGTATGGACCAAGGGGGGCACTAATATAAAAGATTGGGAAATGGTGAAACTTCCTGAACGTTTGTTTTTTGTGTATTTTGTTTTAAGGCCGTTTCTGTATTTCATTAGGATTGTCGGATTGAAAAATATAAAGATTAGAAGATTGAAAGATTAGAAGATATAATCTTGTAATCTTCAAATCTTAAAACCCAAAATTCAATCCCGCTGAAAATGTGTTGGTTTTCCCCTGAAATAGAACCGGTGTATAACGGGTATCTCCGGTAATATTCCCGTGAGTATATTCACCGAAAATGTATAAATCGTTGACAAATTGATAGCTAACTTTTAAAGCGATACTTTCATTTCGCCATTCTACGGAATTCATAAATGGCAATCCCAACCTGGGAGTTCTTTCAAGATGAGCACTATCTACGCCCCCCAGCTCAGTATAGTCCTTGCCCCTTTCTGCTTTTGTATATGACACTTCAATTCTTAAGGTCTTTATCGGCCTATATCTTAAACTAAAAAAAAGTTCCTGCGAGTTATCCAGCAAATAGTAACCGAGGTTATATCCATTAGATTGAAAAGTAGTGGTAGGTACATTGTGCTGGAATGCTAACGGATTGGTTCGCGTATATTCGGCAATTAGCGATGTATTTGTAAGTGAATTGTTGAAACAAAAGCCTCCTTTTAAACTATAGAAGTTCGATTGTTTGTCCTTTTTAAATATATTCGAGATGTTTAACTCATCGAGAAACAAGGTAGCATACAGATGAAGGTTCTTGATCTGTCTTGAACTGATATCAAAAAACATTTGAGAATTTTGACCTTCATTTGTTCCCGTCAGATCGGTCGAGTTCAGCCAATGATCGACTGATTTATAAAAAAATATGGGGATAAGATAGGCTGGTTGCACCCCTGAGCTGCTATACACAATAGAATTACCGAAAGAAACATGCAAATTTTTCCATGGAATAATGGTGAACATATTGGCCGCAAGATATTTTCCTACCATCACATCCCTGCGTCCATTTCCGTAGCTATTCACAAAAGTATAGCTCCTGGAACTGTCCACGATATTTGAAACTAACCATCCGTGAAAATAATTGAATTCAAACCATTTAACCGGCTTAATATACAATTTGATGGCAACGTAGGAAGGTGTTTTGCCTGAAAAAATATTAGCGCCATTATAATTATCCCCCCATACAAAATGGTCTTTTACCAATCCGAATGCACCCCATTTCCATGAATAGGTAATTCCGCCGCGCATCTCACTATAATCTCCGCCACCATCTTTTGTTTCTTTATAATTTGCCCCTGTTCTTTGATTCAGGAACAAAGGTTTCTCTAATAATTTACTTTCGTGATTATCGCGCAAGCTTGCATAAAAAGCCCAGTGACTTCCAATGGTTCCAAATACCTCCCCACCGCCCCAGCGGTGATAGGCCGAACCATTCTCATTAGTAAAATATTGTCCACCTAAAATAGGGTTAACCGATAAAGTAAAAAGAGAATCTTTGTAGTAAAACAAATCTAACCTTTTCGGGTATTTTTTTCCGGGAAGTAACTCTTTATTTAAGTCCTTCAAATAAAAATCAAGTTCTTTCTGCTGCCTGGCATTTAGTTGTAGCCTTTTTTTATTGGCCTCACTTAGCTTTTCTGCAATAAACTTCCTTGAATAGGGCTTTACAACAGAATTAACATCAATAATTGTATCTCCTGCCAGTTCATCGAGAAACTCATAAACAGCAGTATTTGAAACATGATAATACACGGTTTGCCCATTGGAGATACAGGTGAGGCTGACCAGAAGTAGCAGAGGAATTAGGTGTTTTGTCATTATTTGTGGTGATTGGTGGATTGGTGATTGGTAATTGGTGATTGGTGATCCGTGATTGGTAATTGGTGATTGGTGATTGGTAATTGGTGATTGGTAATCCGTAATTGGTAATTGGTGATTGGTAATTGGTAATTGGTGATTGGTAATTGGTAATTGGTGATTGGTAATTGGTAATTGGTGATTGGTGATCCGTGATTGGTAATTGGTGATTGGTGATTGGTGATTGGTCATTGGTGATTGGTAATCCGTAATTGGTAGTTAGTATATTCTCTAGTTACTAATCACTAGTTACTAGTCACCATTTACTAGTCACCATTCACTAGTCACGAATCACCGTTTACGATTTACTAATTGATTTTATCAATCCCTGAAGCATCTTAGAGATCGATGTTAATTTATTTACTACCTGTTCCAAATCTTTATCGGAAAGGTATGATAGATTATTACTGATTATTAGTTGTGTATCCAGCTCAGCACCGGAGCCTAATGCAATATATAAAAATTGACGATATTCATTATTATGGTTACGCGCAGCACCTTCTGCAATATTTGAAGGAATTGATACGGCAGCCCTGCGAATTTGAGAGGTAATCCCAAATAGTTCTTCCTTGGGAAAACTTTTTGTAACCTCATAAATAATAGTAACTAACTCGATACTTTGTTTCCATACATCCAAATCTTTATGAGTCTTCATTTCTTTTTAGGTTATGATTGATAATTAGCATCAAAAATAAACAACCTCTAACTAATTACCAATCACCAGTCACTAATTACCGGTTACCAATCACCAGTTACTAATTACCAATCACCAGTCACTAATTACTCCTGACCTTCCTAAAAACGATATTGTAAACAGCTTTCCAGAAATACTTCCAATCTGTGGAGAAAGGATTTTTTTCATAAGCTTCCAGGTATTTCATTTCCGAAGCCATAATTTCTTCCAGGGTTTTGGGAAGATCGGCATAAAAAGGAGGGATGAGCCCGGGTTTATACTTTATACGTTTCCTTTGCAGTTCTCTGGAATACAACGAAAAATAATGTAAGCTGAGAGGCCTGACCCCTACCAGTTTCAATTCCCCTCTAAAAAGGTTAATAACCATTGGCAATTCATCGAGCCAAAAAGTACGTAAGAATCTTCCCAGGTTGGAAATCCTGAAATCGTTATCAAATTTTCCCCCTTCAGCAAGGTCATGTTTTAAATAAATATAATCCTGCAGATATTCGGAATAAGGGTGCATGGTCCTAAACTTATACACTTTAATCCACTTACCGTTTTTTCCAAGCCTTGGTAAACTCACAAAAACACCATAAGTAGGATCCATATCAAAGCAGGGTTCCTGTTTTTTATAGGCTACAAAATAGTAATTTTGCTCGATAATTTTTTCAACACGAACCTCGAAACCACAGGAAACAAGGCGACCAAGGATTTCGGCCCGTGAAAGTACACGGTTTTCTCCGCGTGTTAAGAAGAAATAAATCTTTTTTGTAAATGGAAATTTTGGGAATATACGTTTCACAATAAAATCCAAAGAATAGATGAAAAAATTGATCACCCTCGGATACTTTAACAAAATTCGTACTTTCCGCTGATTTTTGGTTTCCGCACAACCTATAAACATACCCCCATCAGGTATTTTGGCATTAACAGCTTCGAAAAATTTATTGATATACCGAATATCATTTACTCTTTTCAGGTTAACGATGTTTTGAAAAAAATCATCAGGCTGGTTATCAATATTAAACTTGGTAGTGGTAGAAACAACCAGTGTTTTTGGAAATACCGGATCGATGTAGTTCGCAAA
>Ga0182027_10004661_pt1 | contig 21153 bp, 16 predicted proteins | sample 712E1DmetaG_FD_121300 | JGI IMG/M metagenome (GOLD analysis project Ga0182027, IMG submission 121300) | Permafrost microbial communities from Stordalen Mire, Sweden - 712E1D metaG (Illumina Assembly) | ecosystem: Environmental > Terrestrial > Soil > Wetlands > Permafrost | place: Sweden...
ATGCGCACCTTGTCGATGTCCGAGACGCCGGTTTCGTAGATGGCAGACACCCGATAACGGCGCGATTCCCCCCCCGTTGTCTCAAGGAGGAAGGAGTCGCCGACTGCAAGCTGGAGACGATCGGCCATTTCCTGCCCCAACAGCGTCCCGGTCGGCTTGCCCCGATAATCATCGAGACTGCCCTGTACGATCTGGCTGGCCAGATCGGATACGCGGATCTGGTCGTCAATATTAATGCCGTAAGCCCGGACCGATTCGCTCTTGAACGAACTCCGGATGAACACAGGGCCATGCAGCACCTCCGACACGCCGGACACGTTCTCAAAACGTTTGACTGCATCGACCAACATCTTGGGTTCCTCGATGCCCTCGATGTACTTTTTGCCCTCCGTCTTCATTGCGATCAAAAAGTCGGACCCGCTGCCGGCCTCAACCGAACGCATCGTGTCCTGGATTCGATCCTCGATGCGCATCGCACCATCGGTCCCGAGGATGGTCTTGATGAAGAATTGCTCAAAGCCGCTGGTGGTGGCCTGGGTGATGACAAACAGACCCACGCCCAGCACGATGCAGGACAAGCTCATGAGCATTGCCCGTTTCCTGGCGGTGAGAAAACGCGACGCGATGCGGAGATTGGGTGACACGGGGGAAAAGCGGGAAGCTGAAATCGGGAGATCGAAATACGGGCGTCAGACGCCGCGAGCCAGGCGCCGCGGTCGCGGATTCACTTTTCGACCTCGGTCCGAACGTGTTCTCCGGGGCGGAACCGGTCGAGTTGCTCGACGATCACCAGCTCGCCGTCCTTCACCGCGGCCGGGCCTGTCTGCTCGTCGGGCAGGATCTCGACCACGTTGAGACCCTGATAGCCCAGCCTGACCTGGCGCGCTTCGACGCGCCCGGCATTCACCACATAGAGGCTGCGTCCGACCACGGCCCGCCGCGGGACAATCAATGCGTTGTTGCGTTCCCCGACTGTAATCCACGCCTCACCGGTGATGCCCGGCACGAGTTTCTCCAGGTCGATGTCGACGGCCAGATAGACGATATAACGCTGGGTGGCCGGATCGGCTGTCGGCAGAATCTTGGTCACCGTGGCGCTGTATGTCTGCTCGCCGTACGTCAGGAAGCGCACCGAGGATTTCTGCCCGGTCTTGATGTCGGCAAAGTTCTCCTCGCTGATCTTGGCTTCGACAATTCGGCTGGTCGCAATGAGATGGGCGATGGGCACGCCGGCACCGATGAGATCACCCGGCCGGGCATTTACCAGGGCGACCACGCCGTCAAACGGCGCGGCAATCGTCGCCCGAGCGAACTCCAGGCGCTGGGTCTTGAGGGCGTTATCCAGTCCGGCGAGCGTCTGTTCGTTGGCCACCTTCTCGAGATTGACCCTCTGCTCCAGCGCCTTGACAACCCGCTGCTGGCGGATCAGTTCGCTCTCGGAAAGAGTACCCAGCTTGAACAGCCGCCCCCGGTTGGCGAGCTCGTCACGCGCATTCTCCAGGTCGATCTCGATCTGTGAGCCGATCGCCACCTTCTTCTTCTGTGCCTCGAGGTCGCTTCCCGTCTTGTCAATCTGCAGTTCGAGTTCGCTCGTGTCGATCTGCACCAGGAAATCGCCCTGTTTCACGTGCTTCCCCGGATCGAGCTCGCTGCGGATGATGCGTCCCGGAAACTCGCCCTTGAGATCCATCTCGAATTCCGCCAGCACCACGATGCTTCCAGGAACAGCATTGACGGCCTTGTCCCGCTTCACGGCCACCACCCGGGCCACGGGGCGCAGGGCGTAAAAGAGCGCAAGACCGGCCGCGCCGAGGATCGCAGCAGCCAGAACCAGTTTCAGGGCAAGACGAGGCGTGTTACTTGGCATCTTTGAGATAGCGTTCCGGAATGAGATCGGCTGTCGGATCCACACCGATGGCCGACGCGAATTGCGACCATCGATCCAAGAAATCGCCGCGAGCCACGGAAAGGCCCAGTTCAGATTGATAATAGGCCGCACGCGCAGAGCTGATCTCTGTCTGTGAAGACTGGCCAAGTTCAGTCTCTTTTGTAAAGCGCTTGAGCACATCCTCGGCGAAATCGCGCCGCCTCTGGGCGAGTTCGAGACTTCGCCAGGCAAAACCGAGCTGTTTCTCCTGGTCGCGCACCTGAGCCATGGTCTGGTCGACGGTGGTGCGCAGGGTGCGCTCAAGGCTTCGCTTGTGGTTCAACGCGTAAAGCCGGGCGCCCCGCGCCGCGAAACCATCGAAGATCGACCAATCCGCCATGACGTTATAGTCGGTGATCCTGGTGACATACTGCTGCAGTTTGTCCTGCTGGTTGTCCTTAACGACGCTGGATTGCGTCTGCTGGCCGAAAAAGACGCCGACGCCTAATCTGGGCAGCAATTGGACCCGGGCGATCCGATAATCGAGATCTGCCTGCTTGATGTTGTCATGAAGGTTCTGGATCGGAAGAGACCCCCCACCTTCGCTCAGCAAGAACCTCTGCGACAGCTTTGCGACCATTTCCGGCGAATAGGTCGGCCGGGGAATCTCATCCGGAACGGCCTGCCCGTCCAAGTCGGTCTGGCCGGCAAGGAGCAAGAACACCCGCTTGGAGTTCTCCAGATCCTCCTGCGCCACATCGCGGGCCAGCCGCGCCTCGTCGACAGCCAGCCTCGGACCATTCACATCGCCCGGCGCAGCACTCTTGGTTCTCATTCTTTCTTCCGTGACTGCCAGAACTTCCTCAGCCTGCTGAAGCGCATAATCGGCGTTGCGCAGCCCGATCTTCTTCGCAGCCAACGCAAGAAACTGCGCCCTGAGGGAGACCACCAGTTGCCGGTAGGCCTCGGCATACTCTCGACTTGCGATTCTCACCCCGATCTTGCCGATCTCCGCCCGTGCCTTGAGGGCACCCCAGTGGTATATCGGCTGGGTGGCGGAAACACCGTAAAGCAAACCCAAGCTCGCCCTCGAGATAGACGCGGCATAGCTGGTGGTCGTCGTATTGCTGCCGTACTGGACGTTGGCCCCCAAGCTGGGGAAAAGACCCGCGGCCTCCTGAATGCGGGTGCCCTCGGCCTGGGCGATGCTGATGTTGTGCGCAATCATCTGCGGCGACTGGGATAGCGCAGAAACCAGGATCGGGCGCAATGCGGGGATCAAATCCTCGGGCATGGGCGGCAAGTCCTGGGACGGCTGCCCCAGCATTCCCATAGGGACGCATAGCAAACCAAGGGCCACGAGGCGCCGCAATCGGCCGTGCAGGTGTGTAAAATTCATAGGGCGGAGTGATGAGCGAGTGTGCCAGAGCGTGGAATTTCGTCCGTGATTGCAACCCGGAAATATTTCCGGCGGGCGATGCCTTGAATTATCGAAAAAGCCGCTGCCATCGAACAACACCTGTCCACACTTGGCTCTGTTTTTCAAGTACTCGTGGAAAATGGAGCCGGTGCCGGTCGGGCCCAAGCGCGATCACCCACCGCTTCGGCACCGAATGGTATTTGGATGCCTGCGCGCCGGAGTTGTTCCGCGGATTGGGAGCGCTGCAGGGCGGTGATTCCGCCGTAGGTGAGGTTTTCCCGCGAATCTGCCTGTAGTGTCACTCCACCCCGCCAGTTCTTCATTCTTTGACATCCGCCCTGCGTCCTCTTGTCTAGGAAGCCCAAGCTCTTCCTCCGCGATGCACATTCCATCTTCTGTCGGCGACCTCTGGCGTCATCGCGAGCTGCTCTGGCAGTTTACGGTACGAAGCATCGAGGTGCGGCACAAAGGCAGTCATCTCGGCCTGATCTGGTCGGTCCTCAGCCCGCTGTTGATGCTGGGTCTTTACGTTGTGATGTTCGGCTATTTCTTGGGCGGCAAATTCGGAGTCCTGCCGAACGAGACCCGCATCGATTACGCCCTCGGCGTATTCATCGGGCTCGCCATATTCCAGCTGCTCGCAGAAGTCATCGGCATCAGTCCAATGACCATCGTAATGCAGCCGAATTTCGTGAAAAAGGTCGTCTTCCCGCTCGAGGTTTTGCCGGTGGCAAACGTCGGGGCATCGATTTTTCATTTTTTCATTTCACTCACACTGGCCGCGCTTGGCGTTGCGCTCTTGGGACCGGGATTGACCTGGTCGTCGCTGTGGCTCCCGGTGATCATGTTCCCGGTGGTATTGCTCAGCGTCGGTCTCGCGTGGATCATCTCCTCCCTGGGAGTGTTTTTCCGCGATATCGGGCAGGCAACTCAGTTCCTGGCTCAGGTGCTGATGTATGCGAGCGCGGTCTTTTACCCGGCCAGCAAGGTACCGTGGGCCGCATGGCGGTTCTTGCGATTCAATCCCCTTCTCCTGGCTATCGAGGAGGCCCGCAGCGCCGTGCTCTGGCATCAGCCTCTGAACCAGCATCATCTGATATTCCTATACCTCAGCGGATTGGCGTTCTTCGGCTTGGGCCACGCCGTCTTCTCGCGTTTGAAACCGGCGTTTGCCGACGTACTCTAGCCATGGCTTCGGATCCGATCATCTCCGTCCGCAACGTTTCCAAGGCGTATCGCATTTGGGAGAATCCGTCCGCCCGCCTGGCGTCGTTGTGCTGGCAATCGCTCGCCGGGCTGGGACCGACGGGCACGGCCGTCCACGCCGCGCTGCGGCGCCGGTCGGACCGATGCTACCGGGATTTCTACGCGCTGCGGGATGTGTCCCTGAGTGTCGGCAAGGGGGAGAGCATGGGCATCATCGGCCGCAACGGCTCCGGGAAAAGCACGCTGCTGCAGATCATCGCGGGGACCCTGCAACCGACCGCAGGCGCCGTGGAAGTGCACGGGCGGGTAGCCGCGCTGCTGGAACTGGGCTCCGGTTTCAACCCCGATTTCACGGGACGGGAGAACGTTTTCCTCAACGGAGCGGTGCTGGGGCTCGGCCGGCAACAGATCGCCGCCCGTTTCGACGCCATTGCGGCATTCGCCGAGATCGGCGATTTCATTGACCAACCCATCAAGACCTACTCCAGCGGCATGGTGCTGCGGCTTGCGTTCGCGGTCGCCGCCCACGTCGACCCCGACATCTTGATCATCGACGAGGCTCTCGCGGTCGGCGACGCGAGGTTTCAGCTCAAGTGCGCCCGGGCGATCGACCGTTTTATCGCCAGTGGAGTGGCGCTGCTTTTCGTGTCGCACGACGCCTCCATGGTCAAGCGGCTTTGCCAGCGCGCGATCCTGCTCGAACGCGGCAATCTGGTCTACGCCGGCAAGCCCAACGATGTGGTCAATCTCTACTCCAAACTGATCGCAGACGGCGGCTCGGTCGAGGCGTTGGCCGGCGACATCGCAGCCCTGCATGTCGCCAGGACGGCAGGCCCCGAAAAGGAGCCCCATGGAGCCGGTTCCGCGCAACCCGGGGAAGCGCCGGGTGCGGGAGAGCCTGTGCCGCGCGCCGCTCCAGACGGTCCCAGGGAAGCCCTTGGCGAAATCAAGGCCCTGCGCCTGCGGCTGAAGGCGTTGGAGGCGGTCATGCAATCGCATGCAAGTCGGGAGGCCGTCGCCCAGAGGGTCGAGAAGCTGCTGGCCGACGAACGGCTGCACGTCCAGGTCAGCGGGCAGGAGTTCGCCTATGGCGGGGAACTCGGCTGCATCCGGGAGGTGGCGGTTCTGGACCCAGATGGCCAGGCTCGCACGTGGTTCACCACTGGAGACGCGGTGGTCGTACGAATGATCGTGGAGGCACTCGACGACCTTCCCGAACCCATCTTTGCGCTGACGATCAAGAATACCGCCGGTGTGGAGATCTATGGGACCAACACCCTGTACAGCGGTCAGCCGGCGGCCCCGATCAAGTCCCGCGAACGCCGGGAGGTGAACTTCACGTTCGAACTCAATCTCATGCCGGGGCATTACTTCCTCTCCTTCGGCTTCACCCATTTTGTCGGCGAAGAACTGGTGGTCGTCCACCGACGCTATGACGCGGTAAAGATCGAGGTTCACGGAGTTGACCGGACCTTCGGGATTGCCAATCTCAGGGCGGTCATCACCTGGCAAACGCCCTCGGAGAAGGCGGTTCAGTGATTTCGAGCCTATGATCCGTTTCCACCACGGTCTGGAAGCCATCTCCCTGCAAGCCGGCGATCTCTGGGCCTCCGCTCCCGCCGGCGCGACCTATCGGGACACGCCCGCCGAGGAACTGCAATCGATCGTCCGCGACATCGAGGCGGGGATGCCGTGGCGCGACGCCGTCGCGCATCGCTATGCGTCGGGCAACCCCTGGCTTCTGCAGATTGTGACCTCCCCGGCGCGCGACCTGTTCTTCCGACTATTCCCACCCTCTCCTGGAGCGGCGATTCTGGATGTGGGCGCAGGCTGGGGACAGCTTGCCCTGCCGTTCGCGCGCAGCGGCAGAAGCGTCACCGCGCTGGAGCCCACCCCAGAAAGACTGGCGTTCATCCGCGCAGCCGCGTCACAGGAGGGGATCGCGCGGCAGATCCATTTCATCCAGGCTGACTCTTTTGACGTCGAGTTCGCCAGCCGCTTTGATCTCGTCACCTGCGTCGGCGTGCTTGAGTGGCTGCCGAAATTCCGCGCCGGGGAACCGCGAGCTGTGCAGGCGGATTTTCTGCGGCGCGTGCGCCGTCTGCTCAATCCCGGCGGCTCGTTGGTGGTGGGCATCGAGAACCGGCTCGGCTTGAAATACGTGCTGGGCGCACCGGATGACCACCTTGGTGTTCCAGGAATCGCCGTGTACGATGCCGGCATTGCATCCCGCAAATGGCTGGCCTACGGTGGCCAGATTCTACGGAGCTTCACATACACCCGCTTTGAATTGGAGCAACTGCTGACCGAGGCCGGCTTCCGGCACCTCCGGTTCTTTGCCGCGCTGCCAGACTACAAGTTGCCCGAACGGATCCTGCCCCTCGACCCGCCGAGCACGCTCGACGAGTACTATCTGCAGGGCAATTTCGCATCCGAGCATGACGGTTCGAACGGCCACCCGCTGCCATTCCAGGATGAACTTCGCTCCCATTACCTCTCCCTGGCCCAATTGGGGATCAGTCACGCCTTTGCGCCGAGCTATTTCATCACGGCATCATGATGCGCGATTTCGATGCAATCACTGACGGCGAGATTCTCTCCGCGCTGGCTGGGGCCCGGGTGGGCGCGCAGGAAGAACCGCTCCATCTCCACCGGTACCAGGCGAATTTTGACCGGAAGGACACCCGGCGCCGGGCCGCATTTCGCGTCTGGGCGGGCAACCGGGTTGCGTTTCACCTGACCATCGGCCCGGCGTTGGGGCGCCTCCACGAGCGGACCGCGTCTTTTGCGCGGGAGAATCCGGAGATCGCCTGCAAGCCGCTCTTCTTTTTCCGCGATCGGGAGATCGATTTCTTCGGGCAGGAATACTTCGGCGAGGCGAACTTGGAGGACGGGCTCGCAAACCGGCAGATCGACGGACGCGGGTGGCAAGACGCGGTGGCCTCCATCCGGACGAAGCTGGCCGCCACGGCTGCGCCATCGACGTTCCCGCAATTGCTGGCGGAAATCGACGCCGCAGAACGGGAATTCATGGCCGTCGACTGGTTCGGCCCGCTTGACCAGGCGTTTGCACAGGCGGCGATCTTTCCGTTGATCCGCCAGGGCGCGACCAGTCTGCCCCTGCTCACAAGCTGGACCAACGGCGATTTCGTCGCGAAGAACATCCTCTTCGACGGCAAGGGCGGCTACCGGTTGATTGACTGCGAATTCGCCGCCCGGACGCACTTTGGCCTGATCGACTGGTTTCGCCTGAGGCAATTCTCCCGAGTCCCGGGCGGCGTCGACCTCGCGGCACTTTCAGGCGTCGCGGAATGGCCGAAATGGCTGGAAATGCTCGGCTGGCTGCAACATGCCCTGCGCCTGAACGAGGTCGGGCTCCCCCATCTTGTGGGTGGCGACTTCAAGATCATCGCGGAGAAGATCGCCCGGCTGTCTGAAACAGCGTCGGCTTTGGCCAGGCGGTCGATTTTCGTCTCGGCCATGATGCATGCCGGGTCTTCCGACGCCGGTGAGGCAGCGTTGGCGCCGGATGGCCGGGCGTCGCGGGACGATCGCGCGATCTCTCCGGGAGCGGCGCCCCCAGCCGCACAGTTGTTCTGGTTGGCCGGCGATGGCTATTCTGAGGAGCAGTCCGCGCGGCAGCCGGTCCCGGTGCTCAACGAATGGACCGAGCTGAGCTTCGATCTGCCGGCGCTACCCCCCGGCAGCATCCTGCGCTATGACCCTAGCGACCGGCCCGGATGCCTGGAGATATCGAAAATCGAGATCGTCGTCCCGGGCCCCGGCTCAACCTATGGATTCGCCGCGGCATTGGTCAGTCCGGCCGAAAACGCCGCCGTTCTGACCGCGGAAAAGGATTGTGTGGCCCTGCCGGGCTCAAACCCGCTGCGTTTCGTGATGTTCGGGACCGATCCCGTCCTCAAGTTGCCGCCGCTCCCGAAAGCTGCAGCTGGCCACCGCGCTCGTTTGGTCGTCACTCTGCAGATCAGCACGCAGGTGCCTCTGAACGCGTGGTGCGAGGTGCTGCGCATGGACCGGCAGGCGCTTGCCGGGACGCAAACTCGCATTGCCGAGGAATCCGCTGCGAGAATTCGGGCGGAACAGGATCTCGCCCAAGTCTGGAAAAGCCTGGAGCAGGCGAATCAATCCCGTGCACGCATGGAACAGGCATTGGGAGATGCTGGAACGGCAATCAGGGCGAGTGATCAGGTCCAGGAGAAATTCGTCCTGGTTCCGAAGCTGGACAACGAAGCCCGGAGAATCCCCCGCCGGTTGGCATGGTGGCACGCAAAGGCGACGAAACCGGGTGAATATGCCCCCGCCGACTGCCTGAAGAAGATCTACTTCGGGATCGACTCACCTTCCGCGACTGAATCCCAGCCATCCGGCAAGCTCGTGCGGATTCAGGGATGGTTCTTCGACGCAAGGCTGCGACCGGCACGGCGGATCGAGATCCGCCTTGGGGATCAAGCCGTGGTTTGTCAGCCCTATGCGCGCAACGACGTGGCGAATCGTTTTCGCAAGCTGGGCAAGCTGCCCCCGGAGACAGGGTTTTCGGCGGAAATTCAGACCGAACGCGCGTTTGACCGCCTCGAAATCGTGGCCATCGACCAGGCCGGCAATCGTTTCCTGCTGGCTCACCGCCTGCTTCGGCTGGAATCGGCAGCCTGCAACGTGGAAGAACCTGCGCTTCCTCCCGTGAGCTTGATCATTCCCTCCCTGAACGGCGGGGAGTTGTTCCGCCAATGTCTGCAGGGCATCCGGGGACAGGACTATCCTGCAGACGTTCAGTTGCTGATCATCGACTCCGGTTCGAATGACGGGACCGATTTGCTGGCTGAGAGTTTTGGAGCCCAGGTCGTCCGGATCAAGAAGGGCGATTTCCATCATTCGAGAACGCGGCAGATGGCCCTGGCTCACGCCCGCCACAACTTCGTGGCCTATCTGGTGCAGGACGCCATACCGGAAGATGATACATGGTTACAGAACATGGTTCGCGCGCTCCTGCGCAATCCCGCTGCGGTCGCATGTTACGGTCGTCAGGAACCACATTACGATGCCGATCTGTATGCCCGCTTTGAAAGCGCGTTTCACAACCAGTATCTCGGCGACAAACCGCGCCTCCAGTCGCCGCCCGCTCCCGGAGTTCGCGAGGATTACGCCGCGATTCTGTATCGATGCCGCTTCGATAATGTCTGCGCGCTTTACCGGCGCTCGGCCCTGAATGATTGTCCCTTTCCTGACATTCCTTATGGTGAGGACATGGCGTGGGCCAAGGCCGTTCTCGATCGCGGCTGGTCCGTGGCTTATGAACCGGCCATCCGAGTGCGCCATTCCCACAACCGGCCGCCGGAGTACCGGCGGCGGCGTGGTTTTGTTGACACGGTCTGCTGCTCAAAGATCATCGGCATGCCTTCGACCCGGGGGCCGCTGCTGAGCACGGCAGCCCAGTTCGATGAACTGGCGGCCCTGGCAGATCGTGCTGCTTCCCTCGACATTTTCATCCAACAGCGGGGGGGCCTCAAAGGCACAACCATGGAGGCGGTTCGTGGCTATTTGGGCCGACCCGCGGAGGATCCCGTGCTGGCGGCCTGGGGGCAGGGCATGTTTGACCAGATTGCATTCATACTGACCCAGATCGGCACCATGTTTCCCGGGGAGAACCTGGCGGTTTACCGGCAATGCCTGCAACAGGTGATCGCTTCGGCGCACGGCACGACCTTGGGGAACATCTACGCCAACCATTCGGCCCAGGGCTCGACACCGGACTGGGTCGAGCAGGCGGTCGCTCCACTTTCAGCCGGAGTCTGATGCGCCTGCTCTATCTCGTTCACCAGTTTCCACCCCAGTTCGCCACGGGCACGGAAATCCTCACCCTGGAGACCGCCAGGGCCGCCCAGGCGTTGGGACATGAGGTGGAGATCTTGACCGCCGAATTGGTTGATTCGCCCCCTGCCGGGGATGCGCCGGTGAAATCGGACGTCGATTACGGCATCCGGGTCCACCGCTACCCCTATTACCAACCCGATCCCCTGCCGGGACAATCTCCACATCGGGCGGAATACAATAATCCGCGCACCCAGGGCTATCTTCGAGGGATTCTTCGATCATTCCGCCCGGCTCTTGTGCACGCCTTTCACCTGTACCGCCTGAGTGTCGCGGCGATTGAAACAACCCAGGAACTCGGGGTTCCACTGATCTTCACGGTTACCGATTTCTGGCCGGTTTGCCCGGCGATCGACTTGCGCCTGCCCGATGGGGCGATTTGCGCGGGCCCACGCCGCAACTCTTCGAACTGTCTGCGCCATTTGTGCGGCGAAGAGCGATGGTGGCAGACCTCCCTCATCCCCGCTGTCTTCCTTGAGCTTTGGGCGCGCCGGACCGAGGCCAGGCGCCCGCCCGGCTCGCCCATCAGGGACACGGACCATGCCGCCGCCTTGATCCTCCGGCAATCCTGCTTGCGCCGGCTGTTGCCCACGGCAAAAATGTTGATCCTATCATCCCGGGTTGTGCGCAAGAAGCTGACCGCGTTCGGCATTCCGGAAGATAAGATGCGCCATCTGCCATTTGGAATTAACATCGATTACATTCGAAATGCGCCGGCGAGGCTGCCTTCTGCCCGGCTTCGCATCGGCTACATCGGGACCATCTCCCGTCCCAAGGGGCTCCATGTGCTTGCCGGCGCGTTCCGGGAGCTGCCTCCCGATCTGCCCGTTGAACTGAAGATCTACGGCCGTTCGACGGACGATCCAACGTTCAACGAAGAAATCAGACGAATGCTTGAAGGCGACAGGAGGGCGACTTTCTTCGGGGCTTTCCCAAATCCGAGAATTGGTGAGGTCTTGGCGGGGATCGATGTGCTGGTGGTCCCTTCCATCTGGCTGGAAAACACCCCGCTGGTAGTCAGCACAGCCCAGGCGGCGAAAGTCCCGGTCATCGCAAGCGACCTTGAGGGAATCTCCGAACAGATCCAACATGGCGTGAACGGCCTGCTGTTCCCGGTTGGCGATCATGTCGCTTTGTCCCGGTGTCTCATGCGGCTGGCGACCGACCCACCGGCGTTGGCAAGGCTCGCGGCGGCAAGCCGCCCGCCAAAGTCGATCACTGAGTACGCCAGCGAACTGGATGCGATTTATCGCACGGTCGCAGAAGCTGGAAGAGCCTGACCCATGGCCATCTTCGTCACAGGTGCCGCAGGATTTATCGGTCGCAATGCCGTTCCCCTGCTTCTGCGGGAGAAGCACGCCGTCGTCGCCCTCCAGCATCGGGAGCAGGTTTTGCCCGTTTGCGACAAGAACCTCACAATTGTCCACGGTTCACTGAACACGCTGGATGCCGGGGTCGTCGCTTCCCTCCGTGAATGCGACACAATCCTGCATCTGGCCGGCGGCACCACCCCGGCAAGCAGCGCCGACGCCCCGTTGCTGGAATTGAAGGAAAACCTGTTGCCGACGCTGAAGCTTCTCGAGGCAGCGCGCCAGTCCAGGATTCGCCGCGTCGTCTTTCTCTCTTCGGGCGGGACGGTCTACGGCCCTCCCACCTGCATCCCAATCGACGAGAGCCACCCGACCCACCCGACCTCCCCGTATGGTGTTGGAAAACTCGCGACCGAACACTTCTTCAGGCTCTGGGCAGCCCGGAACGGCGCGGACTGCCGCATTCTGCGCGTTTCGAATCTCTACGGACCATTCCAACATCCACATGGAAATCAAGGTGTCATCGGTGCCTGGCTCAGGTGCGCCATCGGGAAGCTGCCCCTGGTGATCTGGGGCGATGGAAGCGTGATTCGCGATTACATCTTCGTGCGGGATGCCGCCTCAGCCATCCTGGCGGCCTGCATTGACGAGAACATCCCTTCCGGAACGTATAATATCGGATCCGGCACCGGTCTGACGTTGCTGGAGATCGCTGCCGAGATCGGTCGCGCCACCGGCCTGACTCCGCGCATCGAATTCAATCCCGCGCGATCGTATGATGTGCCTGTCAATATCCTGTCCCATGAGCGTTTCACACGAGCCTGCGGCTGGACACCGGCCGTCATTCTGCGGGAAGGCATGCGACTGACGCTCGATTGGATGAACCCATGAATGAAGCAGGCCGATGGTGTTGCTTGTCACGGTGAGGCAATCTGCCAAGGATTCGCTTGCTCCGGCGGCTCACCTTGAATCAAACCGGTCAATGGAGAGGTTCCGTTGATCTAGATGTCATGTCTGGGATGTCATATTTCTCCGATCGTCTGATCCTTCTTTCAACATCGGTGGCGTTGGTTTCCACGATCGTGTTTCTTGATGCTCTTCCGAACAAGAAGACCGAATGCTTCTTTGAAGTCACAATCACCTCACAAACAGCCGGGATAACCCAGTTGTTTTGCGACAAGGGATCGGGTTTCAACGAAAACGACTCCGTGAGGCTGGAGTTGGCCACCGGCCGCCACCAATATCGGTTTCCATTGCCATTGGGTGTTCTGCGCGACCTGCGGCTCGATCCCATTGACCGGCCTTCCGTTGTAACCGTATCTGGCGTCCGGATCGTCGACCAAGACGGGAAGATTCGCTGGCAACTGGCGATGGATCAACGGTACGCGGCCGGTGACGTCACCCGTGTTACGCCGCGGGGCGATAGTCTTGAAATGGAGACGGGCGTTGACCCCATGCTGGAACTGCCGCTCCAGCATCCGTTGCCATCCGCACGAACGGCCGGTTTCATCCACCAAGGCATCCGTTTCATCTCAGTCTACGCCCTGGTCTTCGGCGCCTTTCTTCTGGTCAATGCCCCATCGTTCAAGCAGCTCGCAGCCAGGACCCTTCGCGCCGCAGGCATTGATCTAAATCGCCGTGAACGGGACCGCGACGGCTAGACGCCGGCATTGCGTTCCGGTCACACACCTCCACTTATTCGCAGCACCCTGATCAAGCAGTGATTCTTTTTGCTGGAATCCCCGCCGGGCACAACATCCGATGCAGTCGCCGTAACTCTATGCCACTTTTCTCTTCTCGCGGCGCCATCGGACTGCCGACAAAGCCGTCGGACTTTTCTGCAACGTCTTGCGCATTGGATGACCGTGGATCGTGCATTCGTCGGGCCGGTTTCTTGCTTCTATGCTGTTTCCTATACTGGCTGTGCTGGGCCCGCCCCCTGGCCGCCGAGCCTTGGGAGTGGGCTGACGACGGACTCTATCTCCTCCAGGGAGGACGCATCGCCCGTTGGCTGACGACTCTGAATGGGAGTTGGCTGGGCGCCTATGAACCCAGGCTTTTGGCAAAGCCTCCTTGCTTCGGATTCTGGCTCGCGCTCGTGCAGCTTTCCGGACTTCCGCTTCGAATCGCCGAGTTCTCCTCCGTACTTGTGCTTCCGTTTCTGCTTCGTCGCGCCGTCAGGCCCATCGTCTTCCTGGCCGGCTGGCGTTTCGCCGTTGTGACTTTTCTTCTGGTCGTGGCACCCGGCCCCGCATGCCAGTTCCGGCTGCTCCGGGACACTCTCCAGGTGACTCTGGCTGCCGGGGTGCTGATCGCCGCCGTGGGGCTCGTTCTCCGAGCGCCAGGATCCGTCCGAACCCAGGCCAGGTGGGCCGTGCTCCTTGGTCTCCTGTTCGCGGCGGCCTATCTCAACCGCGAAGAATCAGTCTGGCTCGCCCCGGCTGCCGCGGTGGCAATCACGACGGCTACCGCCGTTGGCTGGAGAACGGGCAAACGCTGGTTGATCGTTGTTCCAGCCGTCGCATGCATTTCGGCTGCAAGCCTTCCAGTTGTGGCGGTGTGCACGCTCAACGCGCGGGATTACGGCATTTTCGTAACCTCCATACGAAGGGGGCCGGGATTGACGCACCTGTACCATACCCTGACTCGTCTGGAACCGGACCGGCATGAGAGGTTCCTGCCTGTGGCAGCAGAAACACGAGCGCACGCCTACCGGTGCTCGCCCGAGTTTGCCCGGCTGCAGCCATATCTCGAAGGCCCCGTTGGCGACGGGTTTGCCCGCAATGCCGCCCATATTGCGATCAGCGGCCGCCCGCCCGGAACGAGGGAGTTCTTCGCCTGTAATCTCGAATGGAGCTTGTTGATCGCTGCCGATGCCGCCGGCGCGTCGGATGCCGGGCAAACGGATCGGCTTTTCGGGAAGGCGGCGGTCGAGCTCGATGCCGCGATCCGCGATGGCCGGCTGAAGGCCGGAACCGGAAGTCTCGGCTTCATGGCTGCGCCGATGCCCGGCGACGCCCGCCGGTTGGCAGAGGCCGCCGGCCGGTCGATGATGCTGCTCTTGACGGTCCAGGGCATGAATCCCGACCCTGCGCCGCATTCATCCGGAATCCCGGCGGAACTCGAGCGCATGTCCGCCCGGACCCACGCCGCCCTGGCACCCTCCGCCAACATCGCCGCCCCTGAAATGGAGTCTCCCATCGCACCGGTCCGCCGCCGCGCTTGGACAGTCTCCGTTGATTTGCTCCGCGTGGCCTATCCCGCTGCTCTGCAGGTGACATTCCTGCTCGTGCTCCTGACGGTCGCGCGCCACCGGCATTCCCTCGAGTGGTGGCTGGTGAGCGGATGTGGCCTGATCTTGCTTGCCTCGCAAATCGGCCTTTGTCTGCTGCTCGGGTGTGTTGAGGTTTTCGCGTATCCAATACTCAATGCACCTCAATCCTACAACTCGCTCGGTTACGCACCGTTGGCGGTGCTCGCAGCATTTGCGTTCATCGCCGCGAATTTTGCCGTGTCCCGACGCGCAATCTGATGCATCGCATATTCGTCACCGGCGCCGCCGGTTTCATCGGGTCCAATCTGGTTGACCGCCTTCTGGCGAAGGGTCTTGCCGTCGTCGGATGGGACAACTTTTCCACCGGGAACGAGCGGTTCCTCGAAGCGGCGCGGCTCCAGGCCGGATTTTCACTCGTTCGCGGCGACAATCTCGACCTTCCGGCTCTCACGGCCGCGATGCGCGGCTGCGATTTTGTATGCCACTTCGCGGCAAACGCCGATGTGCGTTTCGGCATCGAACACCCTCAAAAGGACCTGACCCAGAACACCCAGGCCACATTTCATGTGCTGGAGGCCATGCGCGCAAACGGGATCAAACGGATTGCCTTCTCCTCGACCGGATCAATCTACGGCGAGGCGGCGGTCATCCCCACGCCGGAGAACGCGCCGTTCCCCATTCAGACTTCGCTCTATGGAGCCTCCAAGGTGGCAAGCGAAGGCCTTGTTTCCGCCTACGGCGAGGCCTTCGGATTTGAGAGCTACATTTTCCGTTTCGTCTCGATCCTCGGGGAACGGTACACCCACGGCCATGTGTTCGACTTCTACCGGCAGTTGCTTGAACACCCCGGCTGGCTGCGCGTGCTTGGCGACGGATCCCAGCGCAAGAGCTACCTCTATGTGCAGGATTGCATCGATGCAATAGTGCACGTCACCTGCCTCGCGACGGCAGCGCAGGCCAGGCATCACACGCAAATCTACAACCTGGGGACCCCTGAATACGTCCAGGTGAACGATTCCATTCGCATCATCAGCAGGACGCTCGGTCTCCAGCCCGAACTGCGCTACACCGGGGGCGACCGGGGCTGGATCGGCGACAATCCGTTCATCTTCCTCGACACGGCGAAAATCCGGGCCACAGGCTGGAAGGCCGGCCACACCATCGAACAAGGCGTCGTGAAGACGCTGCGCTGGCTCGAAGCCAACCGCTGGGTGTACGAGAGCCGGAGGTGAGAGTGAGAGTTTCACTTTGCCTTTCACCCTCACCTTCACCCTCACCTTCACTTTCACCCTCACTTTCACTTCCGAATGCGAATCGTACTGACAGGTTCCAGCAGCGGCATCGGACGAGCCCTGACGGAACGCCTCCTCGCCCATGGCCATCTTGTCTGGGGCCTGGCGCGTTCCGACCAGTCGGAATTCGTGTCCGGCAGGCCGGGCGCCTTCTTCGCCTCGCGTTGCGATGTCGCGGACTGGTCACAGATGTCCGCGGTGGCCCGCGAGGTCCTGGCTGCCTGGCCCGAAATCGATGGCCTTGTCACCTGTGCCGGCGTGCAAGGTGCGGTCGGACGAACGGTCACGATCGATCCGGCGCTCTGGAACGCCACCGTGCGGGCGAATCTTGACGGTACCTTCCATGCCATCCGCGCCTTCCACGACGCGCTGCGCCGCAGTCCCCTGCGCGCCAAGATCGTCTGTTTTTCCGGCGGAGGCGCCACCCGGCCGCGCCCGAATTTCTCCGCCTACGGCGCCGCCAAGACCGCCGTGGTCCGGTTGGTCGAGACAATCGCCGAGGAAGAGCGCGACTCACTACTCGACATCAACGCCATCGCGCCCGGTGCAATCAACACGCGCATGACCGACGAGGTTGTTGCGCTCGGCCCGGGGGTCGCCGGGCCCGCCGAGTACCAGGCCGCCCTGCGTCAAAAGGAAGCCGGCGGAGCCTCGCTGGATCGCGCCCTCGATCTGGTCGAATGGCTGCTCTCGCCAGCCAGCGATGGCATCAGCGGCCGCCTGATCAGCGCCCAATGGGATGACTGGACGGCCCTCGCCCGGCGCAAGGACGAACTCGCCGCCAGCGACATCTGCACCCTGCGGCGCATCAGCCCCGACGAACGTGACCGGCGATCAAGCTGACCCACCCTTCCGCCAACCGTGGGAACGCGTCGAAACCTCGCTTGCGTCTCGCCAGGACACCCGGCTTCCGGTTGCGGCGGCCGTCTTTCCGGCGGAGATACATCTTGCCCGGCCATTCGATCCAACTAGAGGTTTCGTTCCATGCCTGATCAGTCGCCAAGCAAGCCGGGTTTCGCCATCATTGGCTGCGGGCATATCGGACGAAAGCGCGCCGCGGCGCTGACGGACGCCCGCCTGCTCTACGCCTGCGACATCGATGGCGCCCGCGCCGCGGATTTGGCGAAGACAGTGCCCGGCTGTCAGGCCAGCACTGACGCCGATGCAGTCCTGCGCGATCCAGCCGTCGATGCCGTTGTCGTTGCCACGTTGAACGCCGCGCTCGCGCCGCTCAGTCTCGTCGCTGTCCGCGCTGGCAAACACGTGCTGGTCGAAAAGCCCGGCGCGCTGCGCGCCGCCCAACTGCGGGAGGTGAAGGCCGCCGCAGACCGGAGCGGCTCCAGAGTCCGGCTTGGCTACAACCATCGCTTCCATCCGGGCCTGCAGAAGGCGCGGGAATTGATCGACGCCGGCGCCGTCGGACCTCTGATGTTTCTGCGCGGCCGCTATGGCCACGGCGGCCGGAAGGGCTACGACCGGGAATGGCGCGCCGACCCCAAGCTGTCGGGCGGGGGTGAGTTGATCGATCAAGGCGTCCACCTCATCGACCTCGCCGGCTGGTTTCTCGGCGATTTTGCCGTCGTCGATGGGCATTGCGCCACGTACTTCTGGGACATGCCGGTTGACGACAACGCCTTTCTGAGCCTGCGCACCGCCACGGGCCAGACCGCATGGCTCCACGTGAGCTGCACCGAGTGGAAGAACCTGTTTTCCATCGAGATCTACGGCCGCGACGGGAAGATCGCGATCGACGGACTGGGCGGCAGCTACGGCCCCGAGCGGATGGTCTTCTACAAGATGCTCCCCCAGATGGGACCGCCCGAAACGACGGTCTGGGACTTTCCGCCCGGCGATGTTTCCTGGACCATCGAAACCAGCGCCTTTGTCGACGACATCACCCTCGGCCGCGAACCGTCCCCGGGGTTGCTCGAAGGTATTCGCACGCTTGAAATCGTGGAGCAGATCTACCGAAAGGGTGGACAGTGAAAGGGAGAGTGAAAGTGGAAGATGAGAATGCCCCAGGGAACCGCCGGCCGTTATGGTCGACTCGGAGACTGGCTGCCAACCACGGCGGTTGATGCTTGGATAGCCGCATTCCACGAAATCATCGGGATTCTCACCAGTACGATCAAGACCCTCCGTAAGAAACCATGGCAACGGACAGAGCGTCTGCGCCACTTTCACAGTCACCACACTCCCTCCACCTCCACTTTCACATTCACTTTCACTTTCACTCTCGTTCTTTCCAATGATCATCACCCGTTCCCCCCTGCGCATAACCCTCGGCGGCGGCGGCACTGACCTGCCTTCCTACTATCGGGAACACGGTGGTTTTCTGGTTGCGGCCGCCATCGATAAGTACGTCTACATCACACTGCACCAGACCTTCGTGCAGGAGCTGATCATCAAGTACTCCAAGCTCGAGCGGGTGACATCGATCGAGCAGATCGAGCATCCGATTGTCCGCGAGGCGCTTCGGCACGTGGGCATCGCCGACCCGCATCTCGAACTGACCTTTATGGCGGACATTCCCGCCGGCACGGGCCTGGGTTCCTCCGGGAGTTTCACGACCGCCCTGCTGAAGGCCCTGCACACCTATAAGAAAAACATCGTCCATCCCGCCGAACTGGCCGCGGAGGCCTGCGAGATCGAGCTCAACCGGCTGGGCGAGCCCGTCGGCAAGCAAGACCAGTACGCCGCGGCAATTGGTGGCATCACCGCCTTCACATTCCATCCCAACGGCCGCGTGGAGTATCGCCGTGTTCGTCTGTCCGAGGAGTCGCTCTTCAATCTCGAGGACAATCTGCTGCTCTTCTTCACCGGGCTCTCCCGCTCCGCCTCCGCGATTCTCAAGGACCAGAACGACCGGTCGACGCAGAATGATCCGGCGATGATCGAGAACCTGCATTTCACCAAGGATCTTGGACGCCGGTCTCTCGGGGCTCTCGAGGCCGGCGATCTCGATGGATTTGCCCGCCTGATGGATTTGCACTGGCAGCACAAGAAGGCCCGTTCTGCCGGCATGAGCAATCCGCAGATCGACGAATGGTATGATTACGCAATGGCTCATGGCGCCCTGGGTGGAAAGGTCATCGGCGCCGGCGGCGGCGGCTTTCTGATGTTCTATGCGGCTGACAAGGCCCGGCTCCGGCATGCGATGCGCGAGAAACGCCTCCAGGAGGTCCGCTTCCGCTTCGAGTTTGAAGGCACCAAGGTGGTGACGCAGAACTAGCCGGCAGCTACAAACTCGGAAACTAGGAAACATCGAAACGACGAAACATCATGCCACGGAAAGGACTCGAACTTGAAGAGCGGACACTTCAATTCGCTGTTCGCATAGTAACCTTCGTCAGTGTGCTGCCGCGAACAGACGCAGCGATCGTGCTTGGGCGCCAGCTTCTTCGCGCCGGCACGTCGATCGGCGCCAATTATCGCGAAGCCAATCGCGCAGAATCTAAGGAGGACTTTGTCCACAAGGTCGCGATCGCCCTAAAGGAGGCGGCGGAGACAGAATATTGGCTCCGGTTGCACGCCCGAGTATCTCTCGGAGATGCCGAAACACTTTCCGTGCTGGCCACGGAAGCCGGTGAATTGGTCGCGATTCTCTCGACAATCAAACGCCGGTGCTGCCGAGCCAATCCCTGAGCCGTTTCTTCTTTCATCGTTTCACCGGTTTCTTCTTTCATGGGCTCTCCGGTTTCTTCTTTTCCAGTTGCCATCCTCGCCGGGGGCCTCGCCTCCCGGTTGCGACCGCTGACCGAGAAGGTGCCCAAACTGCTGCTTGATGTCGCGGGGGAGCCGTTTTTCTCCCATCAGCTGCGTCTTCTCCGCAAGGCCGGACTCACCAGGATTGTTCTTTGCGTGGGTTATCTTGGGGAGATGATCGCCGACCGCTATGGCGATGGTCGGGAGTTTGGAGTGCATATCGACTATTCGTCCGACGGTCCCAGCCTCCTGGGCACCGGCGGTGCGCTCATCCGGGCACGACCGCTGCTTGGCGAGGCATTCTACGTCCTCTATGGCGACTCCTATTTGCCAGTCGACTATCTTGACGTCGGCCGCGCCTTCATCGCCTCCCGCCGGCTGGGTCTCATGACTGTGTATGAGAACCGCGGACGCTACGACGCGAGCAACGTCTGGTTCGCAGACGGCCGGATCAAGGTCTACGACAAAAAGAACACGGTCCCGCAGATGCATCACATCGACTATGGCCTCGGCATGCTGCGGTCCTCCGCGCTGGACGGCTGGCCGCGGGATGAGGTCGTTGATCTCGCCGCCGTCTACGGAAGGCTCGTCGCGATGAATGAACTCGCCGGTTACGAAACAAAGCAGAGGTTCTACGAAATCGGATCGCCCGCAGGACTGCAGGAACTCGATGCGCTGCTGAAGGCTGCAAAAGAACGGTCGCCATAGGCCCGGCGACAAGCGCCGGCCCTACGCACCATTCAGTCATCGCCGACGGAATCCGAAAAGCGCGCTCCAACTGCATGAGTCCGGCTCCGGGGGCGCGGCTGGCCGCGCCCCCACCGTCGCGAGCAAACCCGCTCCTGCAAATTGCATCCATCCGGCTGACGAGCCTCCTGGATCCACCGGAATCCCGAGGCGCCGTTTCAGCCTTTCAGTCCTTCGGCCTTTCCGCTTTCATCCGCGCATGTCCTACGCCGTCCAGCACCTGAAGGAAACCGCGGAGATCGCCGGGAAGATCAATCCGGCCGACTGCGAGAAATGCGTTGCCGAACTGCGCGGCGTACGCGAGCGCGGCGGGCGCCTTTTTATCCTCGGAGTCGGCGGCGGAGCCGGCAACGCCTCGCACGCGGTGAACGATTTCCGGAAGATCGCCGGGCTCGAATGCTACGCCCCCACGGACAATGTCTCCGAGCTCACCGCCCGGACCAACG
>Ga0182027_10004662_pt1 | contig 21149 bp, 24 predicted proteins | sample 712E1DmetaG_FD_121300 | JGI IMG/M metagenome (GOLD analysis project Ga0182027, IMG submission 121300) | Permafrost microbial communities from Stordalen Mire, Sweden - 712E1D metaG (Illumina Assembly) | ecosystem: Environmental > Terrestrial > Soil > Wetlands > Permafrost | place: Sweden...
GAAGTAGCTTTTAGGTCGGAACCAGACCGTAAAAACCCTCGACAAGTTAGATGGTCTGCTTTGATTTCCGATCATGATTCTGTTACTTTGGTACCGGATCGGCAATCGGGATGGACGCCGCAGGAAGATATTCCTTACACCGTTATTACGGGTAGGCCAATTTCTCAAAAACCCCCGCAGCCTCGGAAAAGAGGAGGTTTAGATTTTGGAATTTGGACATGCAGGGCTCAAAATTCCAAGCGGGACGAACTTGCGTATAAGACAAGGGCGGAAAGAAACGAACAAGAGGCGGAGAATAGAATTAAGCTAAGAGAGAGTCAAGACAAAGACCTTGGGCCTTTAAAGGCACAGGCGATTGCTATTGCAATAGAGTGGGTGAAAAATAATCCAAAATATAAAGAGGCCGAGGAATTAGCATCACAAATTAAAAATTCTGTTGAGTTTCCTAGTCCAGTGCCTGAAATAAAATGGTCGCCTACCGATAATCCCGGTCCACGTGAACAAGGCAAAGACCGCACTTATGTTTATAACACAAATGCAGAATGGCAAGGTCACAATGGTAGTTACCGTGTTAGCGAAAGCGTGAAGTGGGGAACTTATCGAATTCCAGACTCAGAGTACGACGAGGGTAGCGGCATTGAATACGGAATGACCTCAAACCAAAAAAAGTTTGATTTAGTTGAAGGTGAGGATGTCGTAAAATTCCGCGAAGATGCGGAAGATACAAATCGGAAACAGCGTCAAGAATACGTAGTCCAAAATGCCATCAGCGAATTAGACGACGGTTCTTTTGGTGAAATTAAAAAAATAGAACGACAACGTTATGCTGTTTGGGCTGGCATTGAGGATGCTATAAAAAAATCGTTAGAGATTAAATTCTTATAAGGAATAAAATGAATCCAGAAAATATCAACCCCAACAATTTAGAGCAACCTGACTCTAAATGGGAAGCCACCGAGGGATCGATAAGGGTCATAATAGAAAGAGGCAAGCAGATTAAGCCCCAAGAATTTTTAAATTTCCCGCCTAAAAGTATTGCTTTGGACGGCTATTGCGATGGGCAAGTGTTTGATTTTGAAGCACAAAGATATTCTTTTGACCATCATGCGGGAGTTAACCGCCATGCAGCTAGGGCTACCAGCGAACAGGTTTTCCACGCTCTTCTTGCCGACTTCAGCCCCGAGGACTTTAACATTTATGTGAATGATTTAGACGGCGACACTATTTTGTCCGTCTGGTTATTACAGAATTCGCAGATGATAAACCAGCTAATGGCAGACCAAGGTTCGGAATCAAAATTAAAGCTTGAAAAATTATACCAGCTTGTCGATTCAGCCGGTGTGTCCGACAACTACGGCCCGCACCATCGCAACGCGAATCCTCAACTTGCAAGAATTTTTTTCGAACATGTGTTAAATCCACTAAATGAATCTTACAAAAAAAAGGAATACCGCACCGCCGACTTAAATGCTTTGTTACAACAATGCCTCTCCAACATGGACGCCGCTTGGGAGAAAGATTTTAATATATCCTTGCCTGAACGAGAAGCACCTAAGCCTTTTAAAGTGCTTTACACTGGCGATGGTTTTGTAATTGCAGAAAGCCAGGATATGAATACCGAAGCCGTTTATAACGATAAAGAAAAAGGTGCGAAGTGTGCTATTTTGGTTAAGCCGATACCGCTAACCGAAAGCAAAAGCGGTGAGCTGGAATGGGGTTATCGAATAGCAAAGTCTTCTGAGTTCGTCCCCGTTCCGTTAGGACCGGGAGATAAACCAGGAACTATTTTATATAACCTCGCCCAAAAAGAAACAGGGTGGGGAGGAGGCTCTACAATAGGTGCTTTTAGGGATCCTACAAATAAAGGTTTGAGGTCAAAACTTTCACCAGAACAGATTTATGAAGTTGTTACACAAACAATTGAGGAGCGCCAGAAAAAGGTAACCTAATTTTTTTTGTTTTTTTAACTCTTGCCGATTTTTCGGATGGTGATTCGGCATTAATCAAATGTAGCGCCCCGAATTGAAATGCAACGTTCCCAAAGCCATGGTATTAACGTTGCATTTGTTGCATTTGAATTTTTTGGAACACCAGTTTTGGAACACGGTACACAGGCTTAAGACGTGTTTCAAATGTTAACGAAATGAGACATTTATTTTTGTTTCAACTCTATTTCTTCTCTTTGGTAATCAAATTTTACGGAAAAAATATCAAAGAACCCCCGTTGACCCAAAATACCGTAGCCTCGGCTGGATAGGTCAAAAGAAAAAATGGCAGGGATGGCAAGCTTATGGCCGCCAATACTTAAATCAACATTATGAAGATAGGCTTGGCCCGCTGTTGCATTTTGGACGCCGCTGAATTGTACGGGCGTGCCGGTGGCGACATCCAGGCCCAACAGTTCGCCAATACTGCCGTCAAAAACGCAAGTATCGGCTCCAGAATCAAGCAAAATTTCATAGTTAATTTTGTCTCCATTGCCAAACAACTGTACCGGAATAATCGGGCGTAAAATGGAAAAACCGAAAAGTGGTAACTTTGCGGCTAAAGGAATTTTTTTGTATTTGAATTTTAGTGTCATAGCCAAGCGTTACCTACATAAGGTAAAACTTCTGTCGGCACTCTGTGTAAGATAGGGTCTTGGAAGCCTTTTTCCCGCGCAGTATTTAAGGCTTCTTTGGCGGTCTTGCCGCTGGCAACTACTGTCTTTTCATCATTTTTAAGAGCGACCCATAAGCCTTTATATTTTTTGTAGATTTTAGACCAGTCTATAGCCATAATTGTATTATTATTGCTTTACAATTGAATCTTATCATATAATATAACCGTATGCAAACTTTTTTTGAGTGTTTCAGCATTATTTTAACGGGAGACAAGGACGCCAGTCGCCAGGCGGCAAGGCAGGTGAGGAAGCTTTTATATAGTTCCAAAAGCGACAATCAATTTGGAGCAATAGCTTCCACTATTGAGAATGCTCCCAAAGAATATGAAAAAATCTCCGAGGATTGGCGCCAGGAAAATTTTATTATGGCTGTTTCGGTTCTGTATTTTTTGCATAATAAGGAAAGCCAGCCGGATTTTCTTTTTCCCTGGCTGTACCATTTAATTCAGCATCCCAGCGGCAACATCCGCCATGCCGCTGTTCGCATGTACGAAATTGAACTGGGACCGCTGACCGTACATCTCCGGTTCCCAAATAAAAAGTCCAGTTACCTCCATAAGCTTACCCCCGAGCAGGCCGATATGATTCTGTTCGAGCTGTTTGCGAATTTAACGGATTTGATAAAAGATTTATGGCAGCCCGCTTATAAAAAGTATAAATATTTATCCTCGCTCCCAAGTGGGGCTTATAAATCGGTACAAATGGTGCTTGCCAGTTTGCAGGAAGATTGCGGCAAGGAATATATGGCGCGACTGGAAGATTCCTACCGTAAGGTGCAAATCATCGAAGACAGAAAACAAATAATGCGGCGCGTGGACGAGGGCAACGTGCTTGACAAGACGGTTCTAACATTGGCGCAGTCTCGGCTTAAACAGATGCGGCAGGAATTGGAGACAGGAATGCTACAAGCAATGTTAGTATTTTATCCAAAGTTTGATTTTAAAAGCGTGGTGGCCAAAGTCTACGAAGGCAAATTAACTCTGACTGAATTGGTAAAGTTAATATCAGAGTCCATTAATTTGGAAAACCAAACTATTGGCCAAAGACAGGCATTTTTAGAATTTGTTTCTACAATCTGGAATTTATATCCGCACAAAGAGTTGGAAGGCCGGAGTCCTTACGAAATTGCCGCAATGTATGAAATCGCGGAAAATCATAAGAATTTAAAATAAAATATGCCCAAATTAACCTTAAAGGAATTTAAAGACTATCTGTATAACCAATCCCAAGAGGAATTGGTTTTGGAACTGGAAAAAATTTATAATTTATATCCCAATGTTCAGGACTATTTTCAAGCGTTGCTTTCTGGAACTGAAGAGCAATTTTTAAAAGTTACTATTTTTATCCATAAAGAATTTAATCGCCCAATACCTAAAAATCCTGATTTGAAGAAAATTAAAAAAGCCATTTCAGATTTTAATAAACTTGGCCCAAGCCCTGCCAACCTTGCCAAGTTATATCTACAACTTGCTATTGGTTTAATGAGCTTTATAAAAGATTATGGGGCTGAAGATTATTATATGCCATTTTACAGTGCCGCCAAGAATTTTTTACTTTTCGTTAGTAAACATAACCTGCAAAATGAATTTGGGACAGACGCTCAAAAGATAGTAGAATACGAACAGGATTACGGCAGCGACCTAACTGATATTTATCACCAAAATTTTACTAAGCCAATAAGAAAGAATTAAGCTGTATGCCCATTAAATTTTTATCAGACCTTGCTTTTCGCTTCGCCCACCCTTACGCCTTCAGTAAAGGAGAAAAGTATTTTGAGGACGGGGCAGTAAGCAAAGTTCGGCTGGAGGGTCAAACTTATAAATCGGTTGTCGAGGGAACGCGGCTCTATAATGTAGATATTGTTGTTAAGTCCGAGGATGACATAAAGGCAACCTGCACTTGTCCGTATGAAGGGGAAGGAATTTGCAAACACGCCGTAGCGACAATTTTGGCTCTGGCGAATAATCCAGAACTGGCTACTGTTAATATCCAAAACAAAGCAGAGCAACTTGAACAATGGGCGGAAAAATTGCTGGCTAAAGCCAACGAAACCCAAATCAAAAAATTTTTAAGACAACTACTCTTTGGTAGCGAGCAGGCAGTGCATGATTTTGATATTTTTTTGCAAGGGACAAAAGAAACTTTCGCTACAGTACAATCATATAAGGCCAAAATTATTAAGAAGCTGGACGAGCTTGATCTTGAAGATCTAGAGCAGGCTTGGATGAGTTCCGGCGATGATTTTTACGATTACCATCCCGGCTGGCGGGATTTTAAATATGACGAAGAAACACTGCCAAATATCGTCAATCCTTTCAGGCAGGAAGCGCAAAAATACGCAGACAACAAAAATTTTGCCGAAAGTGGAAAAATTTTTCAGGCTATAATAGAAGCCCTCCGGGACAAGGACGAAGAAATATCCAAGCAGCCCGATCTTGCTGACCTCAGCGACTGGTTCTTTAACCAAATCAACGAAATACTGAATTTGTACTATAAAGTCTTGTCGGCCACAGACGAGCCGGGCATTAAGCAGGCTGGTTTGGAATACCTGTCTATGTTGTTTGAGATCAAACAATTTGAGTGGAATCAAAAAGAACTGGCTGAAGGCTTAAAGGAGGCGGTAAACAAAAAGTCTGAAGCTGAAATTTGCTTGCGCCAGCTTTCAGTAACCATAAAAAAGCAAGATTCATCGCCAGCCGAAAGTTCCTTGCTTTCGCGACTATACTTTATGGCAGGTGACGAAGAACAATTTGAAAAAACCAGCCTTACAAATTTGGAAAAGAACCCAGGGCTTTCTTTGGAATTACTCAAGTTTTATAAACGGAATAACCGTAAACCCGATATCTTAAAAATCGCAGACCAAGTGCTTAGCGGTAAAAAATCCGATTCATTTGACTGGGATTCGCCCAAGGACGTGGAAATTGAAATCAGGGAATTTTTGAAAACTATTTTTGATCCAAAAACGGAATACGCTCAAATTATTGGCAATCTAGAAGCTCTATTTTTTAGGAGCAAAAAATTAAATGATTACAAAGAATTGACAATGGCTTATGGCAAACCCGAGGAAAAAGAAAAATTTCTCACAAAAATGAAAGACGGGTTTGCAAAACAGCACGAGATTGAGATAATGTTTAAGGTTTTCAAGCTGGAAGACAGAAAGCGGGAAATTTTGGAGTTGACCGGAAAGTATAAAGATGAACAATGCTTTTCCGATATGATTGCCTTTATTTCAAATGTGTATCCGCAGGAATCTTTTGACAATTACCAAGTTAAAATCGAGCACCTGCTTAAAGATAGTAATGTCAAATACTATCCTCAAGTCGCTTATCATCTCAAGCGGATGAAGCAAATTGGTTTGGCACAAGATTTTAAAAAATTCGTGGAATGGATTGTGGCTAACTACAAGCGCAGGTCTAAGCTGATGGAAGAATTGCAAAAAGGCGGGTTAATATAATGCCTGGCGCCTCTTATCCCATGGGCTTGGTGTGTATTTAAAAATATTTTGTGAAACAGAAATTTATTATGCCACGAATGGTACACAATATCCAAATTTGGGGCACTTCGTTCCGACATTAAGGACTGTCCCAAAGTGTCCTATTTTTTAAAATGAGACATGAAACAGGGCCTTAAGGAGCGCCTCATTTGTCTCACATTTTCAAAATCTGGAACACGGAACACAGGCTTAAGGCGTGTTCCAAATGTTCCAAAACCATTGTCTGGATCCCGGCTCGGGGGCGGGGATGACGCAAACAGACCCTACCGAGAGCCATCAATCTACAAGGAAAGGGTCGCTCCAAAACCCCTTTGAAAGCCGCCAACCGGGCGGGTAAGACCGACGTGTTCTGCCAAAAAATCTCCACCCGACTGGGCGGAGATTTTTTGATTGCCGTTAATTATTTCATCCTATTTTAAAATATAAAATCGCAAACCGGAATTACTTAGGCGGCCGCCGAAGCGGGAAAGATTAAAGGATCCGCGGCCGCGGCCAAAACCTCTTTGGCTCCCGGGAACAAAATTAAACCCCTGCGCTTCGCTGCCCTGCCTGTGGAACCCGCTGCGGCCAAATCCGCTAAAGTTCGAAGACGGAGCAGCCGTAACCGCGGACCTTGTGACGCTGAAACTGACTCCGTCGGCATTAATGACGGAAGGCGCGGCCAATGTCTGCTGGCTCGAGGACAGCATTGCCATTGGCTGCGCGCCCAGCTGGGATAGGTCCATAGTTTGCCCGTTTTTTATGGTGGTGATTCCGTAAAACTGCGCTGTGCCGAAATTATCGATTGGAATAAACCCAGCTCCAACCTGCGTTGGCATTTCCACAACCCACTCGGCAGAAGATTCCGAAGAATTATAAGGAACGACGGTTTGGAAATTTTGTCCGGTAGTCACATCGGCTAAGCTAACCGCCCACTGGCCGGTTGTGTTTAAAATTATGGAAGCGGAAATTTGGTCGCCGGGCTTAACGGCCAGAGTCATGTTTTGGGAAACGGTTGGCAAAGTTTCGTACCAGGCCTGGTAAGTCGGCTGGGTAGCGCTAAAAATAGTTTGCGTGCCTACTTGGATTAAATCCTGGCCGCTGATGCCGCCAATGCCTATCCATTCGGCGTCGGCGGAAAAGTTGCCGGAAGCGGTTGGCGCCGGGATTGTCCAGGAGCCGTTGACACCCGTAAAATTGCCTCCCCTTGCGGTATAACCGGCCCAGTTGTAGGAACTGCCGCTGCCGGCGCCGGAATTGGGGTTGGGCGAGGTGACTTGGTCAGCCAAAGCCAAATTAACCCCGGCAAAAGGCCCAAGCAGGGCAAAAGTTAAAATAAAGGCCAAAAATAATTTTGTTGTTTTTATCATGGGGAATTTTAATTTTACATTCGGTAAATTTAGATTGCTTCGTCGTCGCGCGATGTATTGCTGATGTCGCGACTCCTCGCAATGACACGGAAATTTGGCAAAGTCCGGGCGGGCGGTCTGCTCGGATTTCTCCGCTTTAGCCGGCCGCCCGGCTTTCATAAGCTACTACGCCGCCGGCGGGTAATTTGTTTCAACAAACAAATCAACGGTATTTTTTTTCTTTAGGTATGGCAACTTAAATGGTTTTTTGGTAAAATGAAGCCAGAAAGGTTTTCTTTGCTCTCAGGTTCCATCCCGACCGACTACGAGTGCATCCGAGTAGGAGCGGAGGGAACTGTTAAGTAAAGAAATAGATTCCTCGGCTCCCTTACACTTTTGATGCAAAAAGTGTAAGGTCGCTCGGAATGGGACAACTATGAAATTGCGCGAAAAATATTGGCAAGAATTTTTTATTATCGGGATAATTTTTAAAAGTTTTACCGGCCTGGTGGAAACCTGCAGCGGTTTGGTGTTGTTGTTAATGCGCCCCGAAACCCTGTCGCGGGTCTTGTTGAGGCTTTCCGGCGGCGGCCAAATAAAAGACTTTGATGATTTTTTGCTGGCGTATCCTTACCAGTACCTCCAGCATCTCACCACGGGGGTAAAAATTTTCGCCGGTTTGTATATACTGGCCCACGGGCTGATAAATTTGTTGCTGGTCTTAGGTCTGATTAAGGAAAAACTCTGGGCCTATTTGGTGGCCGTTGGGGTTTTGGGCTCGTTTATGCTCTATCAGCTTTACCGTATTGCCTATACCCAATCTGTCCTTTTGGAAATTTTGACCGTACTTGACGCTTTGTTTGTGATAGTAATTTGGCACGAATATAAATATCAAATAAAACGTTTGGGGAAAAGTCCTATTTAACTAAATTTTTTGTCATTGCGAGGAGGTCGGGGCTTTGTCCGGCCGACGAAGCAATCTTTCTTATTGATAAGATTGCTTCGTCGGCAGTTAGAGCCCTGCCTCCTCGCAATGACAGTTTAAGGGAGCTCTTGTTTTCCCTGCCAATTTTGCTATAATCACCAAGGTATTATTAAAGGGATTTAACATGAAATATAAAGTTAAAGACATTAGTTTGGCCGCGCAGGGCAGGAATAAAATTGCCATGGCGGAGCGCGAAATGCCGGTATTAAAAATACTGGCCGATGAGTTTAAAAAGAGCCAGCCGTTTGCCGGGCTGACTATTGCGGCGTGTCTTCACGTCACCAAGGAAACCGCGGTTTTGGTTAAAGCTTTGGTCATGGGCGGCGCGCGCGTGACTTTGTGCGGCTCAAATCCCCTGTCCACCCAGGACGACGTAGCTGCGGCTTTGGCCGCCACGGGCATAAACGTGTTTGCCTGGCGCGGAGTAAATAACGAAAAGTATTACTGGTGTTTAAACCAAGTGCTTGATTTAAATCCGCAGTTTACGATTGATGACGGCGCGGACTTGATTTCCTTAATCCACGGCAAAAGAAAATCTTTATTAAAAATTGTCAAAGCCGGTCAGGAAGAAACCACCACAGGTGTCATCCGCTTAAAAGCTATGGCCAAGGCCGGCAAATTAAAATATCCGGTAGTGGCGGTTAACGATACGCCGACCAAGCATATGTTTGACAACTACTACGGCACCGGACAGAGCACAATGGACGGATTGCTTCGCTCAACCAACATTTTACTTTCCGGAAAAGTTCTGGTCGTATCCGGTTACGGATATTGCGGCAAAGGTATTGCGCTTCGTGCCAAGGGTTTGGGCGCGCGCGTGATTGTCACGGAAGTTGATCCCCTGCCCGCATTGCAGGCCGCTATGGACGGTTTTGAGGTGATGCCGATGTCCCGCGCAGCCAAACTTGGCGACATCTTTTTAACGGCCACGGGCAATAAAGACGTGTTGGCCAAAGAGCATTTTAAACTGATGAAAGACGGCGCGATTTTGGGCAACAGCGGACATTTTAACGTGGAAATAAATGTTAAACAAATGGAGAATGAAGCACGCAGCATGAAGCAGGTGCGGGATAATTTGATGGAGTACACGATGCCCGCCAAAGGCGGGTCCGCCTCTGGCGGAAAGGATGGGCGCAAGCTGTTCCTCATCGCGGAGGGGCGCCTTATGAACCTGGCGGCGGCCGAGGGGCATCCCAGCGCAGTTATGGATATGTCTTTTGCCGACCAGGCGCTGACTTGCGAGTGGCTGACCAGGCATTATCAGGAACTCCAAAAACAAGTTTACGATGTTCCCGCCGAAATTGACGAGCGCGTTTCCCGCCTTAAGTTGCAAGCTTTAGGCGCAAAAATTGACGTCCTAACCCCGGCGCAGAAAAAGTATCTGGCTTCTTGGCAAGAGGGCACTTAGAACAACCGCGGAGTTTCTCCCCCTCTGGGGGAGATGTCTCGAGTGCAGCCGAGAGACAGAGAGGGTGCTTGACGCGTTTTGAGGTGTACGGCAGCGCCGCGCGTATCGGTTGACGTTAGGCGAAGCGCGGAGCTCCGCATGACGCGCCTCGGATGACGATACGCGCCGCGCCGCCGAATAACGATTAAGGAATTATAAATGCACTCTTATCGCGCGCTCTTAATTAATTGCATGGACCCGCGGTTGCAAGGCGAGAACCTGATAAAAATCGCGGCAGCGGCCGGGTTGAAATCCGGCGAATACGAAGTCCTTGCTTACGCCGGCCCGTCTTTGTGGATGACCAATCCGCACCAGCCTTCCCACACCGAAACTTTTTGGTGGGAGTTTGAGCAAGTGTCTTTGGGCGTCCACCACATTTCATCGATTATCATTGTCGGCCATTCCGACTGCGGCGGCTTTGCCCTAAAAGGCGCACCATCCGATCCGGCCGAAGAAAAGAAGATAATCATCGCCTCATTAAAATCCGCCCGCGAGGCAGTGCTGGTTAAATATCCTGATTTGGAAGTAAACCTGGTTTTTGTGAAAATTGATAAAGATGATGGAGAGGGTTTGCCACAAATCAGCACGGAAATAATCATATAGCATTTTTAATACCAAAACACTTTGGATTAAAAATTGTGCTAAAATACAGGTGTAAAGGTTAAAAGTTATCCACATTGACAAAAGGTGAACGAAGGTATACTCTATGAAAAGAAAGAAAAAAACTAAAAAGAAGCATATGGAAACTCAAACCAAAATCCTTTCCGGGGTTCAGGAAAAACCCTACTATATTCAAAATGACTTTGTTCTATATAACTCTGATTGTTTAATTATACTTAAACAACTACCGGAAAATTCTGTTGATATGGTTTTTGCCGATCCTCCTTACCTGCTTTCAAATGGCGGTTTTAGTGTTCATGCCGGGCGTCGTGTTAGTGTTAATAAAGGCACTTGGGACAAGAGCAACGGCTTAAAAAAAGATTTTGAATTTCACCTTGAATGGATACAGGCAGTTAAACGAGTTTTAAAGCCGTCCGGCACACTTTGGATTAGCGGAACTTATCATGTAACTCATTATATATGAAAATTCTGACCACTCCTTGGAAAGCTGATTTATTAGAATTGGTACATCAATCAAAAAAAACAATCAAAATTACCTCCCCATTTTTAAAAAACAATGTCTGTAATGAATTATTGCACGAAAAAAATGATTCGGTAAAATTAGAACTAATCACTTCATTTAAACTGATGAGCGTTTATTCAGGTTCACTTGATTTAGCAGCGATAGAGAGCATTCTTGATAGAAATGGCGTGGTCAAAAATTATTCCAAGCTTCATTCAAAAATTTATTTATTTGATGATACTAATGCCATTATTACTTCTGCCAATCTTACAAATGGTGGACTGTTAAGAAATTTTGAATATGGAATTCAAATTGATGAAAAAAATATTGTCAAGCAAATAGCCATCGACTATAACTATCTTTCAAAAAATGAAAATACAGGCATTATAAGAAAATCACATTTATCTACTGTCAAGGAGATTTTATATAAAATTCCTAAAACGTCCGTTATAAAAATTCCGAATTATGAAATTGAAACACCTGAGGAAAATTTTGACATAATAGACACCCCATCTAAAAACATTTCTTCTTCACTGGATGGCTGGAAGCTTGATGTCTTTAATTTTTTAAATAACATCCCAAAACAAGTGTTCGATTTGAAAGATGTATATTTTTATCAAAACGAACTGCAACAACTTCATCCGAAAAATAACAGAGTTAAACATAAAATTAGACAACAGCTTCAATTTTTGAGAGATTTTGGCTTGTTAGAATTTTTAGGCAATGGCGTATACAGAAAGTTATGGAAATAAATTTTAAATAAGGTTTAGTTTATTGAAAATTTGTTAAAAATCAACTATATGGAATTGGATAAATTTATAAAAAAATTACAAGGGATTCAAAGTAAACACGGAGATTCAATAGAAGTGCTGATGGCTGACGGCCTTCCTATTGTTGACCCGGTTTATTTGAAAGATTTTTTTAATGAAATGGCGGTTATTATAACTGACCGAAAATAGCATATGGGTTTATCTATCAAAAAAAATGCTCCCCGACGAGGCGCTTTATGTTATTGTAAATAATACGCTTTTTATTATTGAAATGAAATTCCAAAAAGTTGCCGGTTCTGTTGACGAAAAGCTTCAAACCTGCGATTTTAAGAAAAAACAATACACTAAGTTAATGGCGCCTTTAAATATAGATGTGGAATATATTTATATTTTAAGCGATTGGTTTAAGCATCCAGCCTACAAGGATACTTTGGACTATATTATCTCCGTGGGCTGTCACTATTATTTTGAAATACTACCCTTAAATAAACTTGGTTTGCCTAACCCCCAATAATTATGAATTATAAATAAAAATCGCCATCTAATGATGGCGATTTTTATGGTGGGCAGGATAGGATTCGAACCTATGAAGGCATAAAGCCAACTGATCTACAGTCAGTCGCGTTTGACCGCTTCGCTACCTGCCCATATTTGATTGGTTAACTTTGAATATTTTAGCAGATAGCGACAAAAATATCAACAGCCTTTATGTTTGACACAGCCTTTATGTTTGTCATTGCGAGAAGGCCGGGGCTTTGTCCGGCCGACGAAGCAATCTTATCTTGGTTAGAGATTGCCGCGTCGCCCTCGGATGCACTCGAGCTCCTCGCAATGACAGAAATTTATATCTTCACAAAGTTCACTCTTAACGCGTTCAAAATTACCGCAACGTCCAACAGTTCCTGCAGCAGAGCGCCGTAGACGGGAATGATGTAGCCAAGGGCCGCGACGATCATTAAAACTACGCTTAAGCCGATGCCAATGAGAATACTTTGCTTGGCAATGTGCAGGGTGTTTTTGGCGATTTTTAGCGCCTGGCCCACGCGAGATAAATTGTCCACGGTAATTACAATATCGCCGGATTCCGCCGAGGCGGTGTTGCCGTGCCCGCCAATAGCTATGCCCACGTCGGCCGCGGCCAGGGCCGGCGCATCGTTAACTCCGTCCCCTACCATGGCGACACTGCCGAATTCTTTTTTATGTTCCCAGACCTCGGTAACTTTTTGGTCGGGCAGGCATTCGGCGTGAATGTCCGTTAAGCCCAATTGTCCGGCGATTATATCGGCCACATTTTTTTTGTCGCCGGTGAGCATAACAATTTTATCTAAATCCATTTTTTTCATTTCGCCAAACAGGTTTTTGATTTCCGGCCGCACAACATCGGCAAACAGCACGGCGCCGAGCAGTTTGGAGCTTTGGGCCAGGTAGACGGAAATTTTTCCCTGCTTTTGGGTTTGCTCATGCTCGGCCAATCTTTCCGGGTTAAATAAAATTCCGTGTTTTTGCAAAAAAGACAATTTGCCGAAAAAATATTTTTGCCCGTTAAGCAGTCCGTAAGCGCCGTCGCCAAAAGTTTCCTGGAAGTCTTGCGGATAATCAAGCTTAAGTTTTTTTTCTACCGCCAGAGCCCGCAAAGAGCGGGCCAAAACGTGTTCCGACAGCTGGTCTAAAGAGGCAGCCAGTTTAAATACTTGGTCTTGGCTAATGTTGCCGTCAAAAGATTTTACGCTAAAAACTTCGGGAGTTCCGAGAGTCAGAGTGCCGGTTTTATCAAAAATAAAAGCCTTAACTTCCGCTAATTTTTCCAGCGCTCCCCCGCTTTTAACAATTATTCCGCGGCTGGCCGCCCGGGAGATGCCGGACATTATGGCAATTGGCGTGGCGAGTATTAGCGGGCAGGGCGTGGCCACCACCAGCACGGAAAGCAGCCTGATCGGGTCATGCGAAAGCGCCCAGCTGACCGCGGCCAAAATAAAGGTAATGCCGGTAAACCACACACTGTAGCGGTCGGCCAGCCGAACTACCGGCGCGCGACTTTCGCTGGCCTGCTTAACCATCTGGATAATTTTTTCGTAAGTGCTTTCACTGCTGGGGCGCAGGGCTTTAATTTCCAGCGCGCCATCCTGGTTTACACTGCCGCTGTAAATTTGCCGGCCCGCGGTTTTTTGCACCGGTATGGATTCTCCGGTAATGGCCGACTCGTCCACGTCGCTAATGCCGGCAATTATCAGCCCGTCGGTGGGCACGACTTCTCCGGGTTTGACTACAAAAATATCGCCGGCTCTAAGCTCGGTGACGGGAATGTCTTTGACCTCATCGGAAACCTTTAAATGGGCCGAGCTTGGGACGTGGGACAAAAGTGCCGTCAGTTCTTTGCGCGCGCGCCGGAGGGCGTAGGCTTCCAGGGCTTCGCCGCCGGAAAGCATTAAAACAATGACTGTGCCGGCCAAATACTGGCCCAGCAGCAAAGAAGCGACAATGGCGGTGATGGCGATAATATCCACGCCAAAATGTCCGCGCCAAATGTCTTTAATCATCCGGACGACGGGAACCAAAGCTCCCAGTACCAAAGTGGCCAGCCAAATTTTTTGATCAAAGTTTTCGTACGCGCCGGCCGCGAAAAAATGGAATAAAAGCCCAAGACACAGGCCGGTTAACGCCAGCAGCGGGATAATAAAATTTTTAAAATCCAGTTTTTTCATCTTTACTTAAAATAGCAGAAAACCGGAAAATTAAAAAGCCCCGGGTTTTTAGCCGGAGCTTTTTAATGGATGTGTATTTATTATATCCTTCACCCTGTGTCAAGGATGATCCTTGACACTAAATTGTCCTTGCTTAAGGCTACTTTATTGTCCCGGAGCTGCGCTCGCGCGCGGAAAGCCCGTGGGCGTGGAAGAAGCCGTGCGAATTTGCACGTTTTGGGCGGTCACACTGCCGTCGGAATTGGTGCTGCCCGTGGCAATAACGCTGGTGCCCACAACCACGTCGGCGGAAGTGCCGGCAACCATTTTGCCGTACTAGGTGGAAGGCGCCAAAATCACGTTTTGGCTGCCGCCGTTTTGCAGTTTGACGGTAATGGTGTTTGAGTCAACGCTCAAAACCTGGCCGCTGACAAAACTGCCGGCGGCTGCGCCGGTACCGGTCCTTCTGGCGGCAAACCCCGCCGCGCCGGCCGCCCTAACTGGCGTCTTGCTTTGCTGATACTTCATCCCCCCAAAAAATCCGCCTCCGGCGAACACTACTGCCACGACTATCAAAATAACCCATTGTTTGGTGTTCATAGTTGTCCTTATGTTAATTTTATCATTTTATCATACTAACATTTTATCATCCGCGATTAGTGAATGATAAAATGATAGAATAATAAAATGTTAAAATGACCTACTCGTACCTCAACGCCTCTATCGGGCTTAACCCCGCGGCGCGGCGGGCCGGGTAGTAGCCAAAAATTATGCCGATGCCGGCCGAAACCCCAAAAGCCAAAAGAATGGAGGACATGGAAATTTGGGTGGCGATATTGGCAAAATAAGTAACGCCTAAAGACATCAGCCAGCCTAAAATTACCCCAATAATGCCGCCGAGCAGGGTCAGCATAATGGCTTCGGCCAAAAATTGTTTGGTGATGTCGCTTTTATGCGCGCCGATGGCTTTGCGTAAACCGATTTCGCGGGTGCGTTCGGTAACCGTGGTCAGCATCATATTCATAATGCCGATACCGCCGACCAAAAGCGAAATGCCGGCCACGGAGGCCAAAAGCACGGTAAAGGTATTGGTAACGGTGGAAGCGCTGGCCACAATATCGGCCTGGTTGACAATGCTGAAATCAGCCAGGGTTGGGTCGGAAATTTTGTGCCTGGTTAAAAGCAGTGAGGTAATTTCATTTTGGGCTTCGTCCATAGCGGACTGGTTGGAAACGCTGACCGCGATATCGCTCAAGTAGCCCGTGGTATCGCCGGCCAAAAAGTGCTCCATAGCCGACAGCGGAACAAAAATATTATTGTCGGGGTTGTTAAAGCCGGTGCCGCCTTTGGAGACGGTAACGCCAATGACTTTAAATTCCTGGCTGTTTATGACAATAGTGCTTCCCACGGCGTTGGCTCCGGTTCCAAACAGGTCGTCGCGCGCCGTCGGTCCCAGCACGGCCACGCGCGAGGCATTCTGTTGCTGCTGGTCGGTAATAAAAGTGCCAAGGTCAATTGACACGTTATGGACGGTCATATACGCGGATTCCACTCCCAGTACTGAGGTGTTGGTATTGGTGCCTTTGGCGGTAACCTGGGAGCGCTTGGTAAATTCCGGAGAAACGGCCTTTATTAAGGAAACTTGTTGTGAAATTGCCGTAGCGTCATCCTGGGTCAGGGTCTGCGCGCTGCCGCGCCCGGCGCTGACTTGCACGCCCACCCCTGTTGCCGCGCCCGGCATAATGGTCAAAAGATTTGCGCCCGAGGCCTGTATGCTGGATTGAATGCTGGCTTGCGAGCCCTGGCCGACGGCTATCATGGCGACAACCGAGCCGACGCCGATGACAATACCCAAAATCGTCAGGAAGCTTCTGACTTTGTTGGCGGAAAGCGCCCAGTAGGTTTCTTCAAATAAATCTTTTGTGAGCATTGTTGGTTCTTTGTTTAGTCTTTAGTCTTCAGTCTTTAGTCATTAGTCTATAGACTGGAGACTAAAGACTGAAGACTACATTTGGAATTTTTTAAGTTAAGTCATTAACCACATCCTGCTTGGCCATTTTTTGCTGATGGGTGGTTTCCTCTTTAATAATTTCGCCATCGCGCAGCATAATTATTTTTTGGGCGTGTTCGGCCACGTCTCGTTCGTGGGTAATCAGCACCACCGTATGGCCTTCTTTATTTAATTTTTGGAAAGTTCCCAGGACGATTTCCCCGGTTTTGGTGTCCAAATTTCCCGTAGGTTCGTCCGCCAAAATCAGGGTGGGATTATTAACCAAAGCCCGGGCTATGGCGACCCTTTGCATTTGCCCGCCGGACAGCTGGTTGGAAAAATGCAAAAATCGGTCTTCGCTCATGCCCGCGGCTAGAAGCGCTTTTTTTGCCAATATTTCGCGCTCTTCTTTGGGCACTTCGGCATACATCAGCGGCAATTCCACGTTCCGCAGCACCGTGGTTCGCGGTAAAAGGTTAAAAGCCTGGAATACAAAGCCGATGTGCTTTTTTCGGATTTCACCCAGTTCGTCTTCCGAAAAAGTGGAAACGTCTTTGCCGTCCAGTAAATATTTGCCGCTGGTGGGAATATCAAGCGCGCCGATAATATGCATCAGCGTGGACTTGCCGCTGCCGGACGGTCCCATTATCGCCACAAACTCCCCGTCCTTGATGGTAAAGCTAACATCCTTTAAGGCCTGGGTTTCGTTGTCGCCGCTTTTATAGATTTTGGTGATGTGTTGGAGTTCTATCATTAGGTCATTTTATCATTTTATCATTTATCATTTGGAATTTCGGAATGATAGTATGATAAGATGGTTGCTGAATAAATCCGGAAAACTATCTTCCTGCCGCCGCTGGTGCGGCGGTCGTTGTGGGTCTCACCGCCGCGCCTCCGCCCCCAAACCCGCCGCCTCCGCCCAGGCGCAATGCGCTGGTGGCCGAAGCCGCCGCCGACTTGGTGGCGCTGGCGTTTATGGTCTGGGTGACAACGGTGTCGCCCGCGCTTAAGCCGCTGGTAATTTCTGTATTATTATCGTCGGAAATGCCAATTTGCACCGTGACTTGCTTGGGCTGGGCGCTGGAAGTTACGCCGCTCGTCCCGGCCACGCTTTGCGTCTGTTTGGGATCCAAAGTGAGCACATAGCTGGTTGCTCCCTGGGTTTGGACGGCGGCATTGGGTACGGTCAATACGTCGGCCTCAATCTGGGTAATTATAGAGGCCGAAACGCTCATGCCCGCCTTAATGCGGGGGTCCGGAGTGTCAAAGGCGATTTTAACCGTGTAGCTGACCACTCCCTGGCTGACCGTGCCGATGTTGTCTATTTCCGCCACTTCGCCGGTTATGGTCAGGCCGTCTATGGCGTTAAAAGTCATAGTGGCTTTGTCGCCGAGTTTGATTTTGGCCACGTCGTCTTCATTTAAAGTCACTACCGCAAGCGGTTGATTGGTCACAACAGTAGCCACAACGGTTGAACCGCTCACCTGGTCGCCGAGTTGGCTGTTTAATTGGGCGATTTGTCCGTCAAACGGCGCTTTTAAAATGTTATTATTATAATTTATTTGGGCGTTCTGCAGTTGGGACTGCGCCTGGGTCAACTGGGCATCGGCGCTCTCTACCTGCTGTTGGGTTGGCGGCTGCTGCTTAACCTGTAAATTGATTTGATCCTGCTGGAGTTTGTTTTGGGCGGAGATGATGGAGTTTTGCGCGGTTTGCAAATCGGACTGCTGGTTGTTCAGCGCGGTTTGGTAACCGTTATAGTTGCTGTTAAAGCCGGAGCCGGCCGGATTGGGAATGGTTATGGTCCAGCTGTCGTTGGCGGCGGCCGCGCCCGTAAAAGCAATATAAAGGCCGTTTGCGCCAAGCGGAACCGGACTGGATCTGACGGGACCGCTGGCGCTTTCCAGGCCGGAAACCTGGAAGGTCATGCCGCTGCCGGAGTTTTGCATGGTAATAATGTAACTGCCCTGGCCGGTGCCGGTATAATTGCCGCTTAAAGTTACCGCGGCGCTGTCGAGATTTTGGGAAGAAGGCACCGCGGACAAGCCGGAGTTTAAATATGTATTTAAGGCATTGGCAACCGAAATGGCGTCCTTTTTGGTGGTTGTCACCAGGCTGCTGCTGGCGTTTTGCACCGCCTGCAGGTCATTGGCGACCGTCAGTTGCGCCAGTTGGATGTCCTGGGCCGTGGCTCCGGCCAAGACTTCGTCGTAACTGGCCTGGGCGCTGGCCAGTCCGGCCTTGGCCTGGTTTAAGGCGATGGTGTTGTTGGTTTCATCGACCGTGGCAATCACATCGCCGGCTTTCACCTGGTCGTTCTGCTTAAAATTAATCGCGGTAATTTTGCCGGTGGACTGCGGAGTAATATTGACGCTGCGGTCATCGGAAACCTGGCCTGTCCCGGTGACTGTACTAATTACCGTGGCGGTTTGAGCCTGAGCCGTTAAGTAGGTGGTGGGGGCAGCCTGGATATTGTAGTGGCTGTAAACCAGCCAGCCAATTACTAATAAGGCGACAATTGCCGCTGTCAGTTTTCTTTTATCTGAAAAAAGTGATTTGAGAAATTTCATAAGCAAACATTAATTATTTATATCATTTATAGATCCCCCTCCGCCTTTGGCGGATTGGGATAAAAATCCGCTTCGCTAAAAGATCCCTCGCTGCGCTCGGGATAAAAATCCGCTTCGCTAAAAGATCCCTCGCTGCGCTCGGGATAAAAATCCGCTTCGCGAATTTTTAATTTTGATCGATGATTCTGATAAATTTGGCCTGGATCTGTCCCTGGTCATTGGGTTCGCCGATGACGACAATTTGCTCGCCGGCTTTTAAATTCTGCGGCAGTATAGTCTGGTAGTCCTGGCGGATAACCGCTCCCGGGGAAAGCAAAATAGTTTTTTCGTTGCTGTCGCTGTCTTTAATAATTACGCTGGTAGTGCCGTTGGCGCTTAAAATTTGCCCAAACACGCCGTGGGGATTAAAGTAGCCGTTGCTTGGGGGCGGAGGAATTAATTGGGCGGTTTGCGGGGCGCCAAAATTACTCTTGTAATGGCTGGCCCAGGAATAGGTAAAGCCGGCCTTGCGGAAGCCGATGTTTAGGCCCAAGGCAAAAACGCCGATTAAAATTATCAGTTCAATCAAGGCAAAAATCAGCCACTTGAATTTTCGGGAGTGGCCGGAAGCAAATTTGGCTAAACCCAAAGGCCGGTTAGTTGGTTCTGTGCCTGTGGATTTAATGTCATTGTCGTGGGTTGTCATAAATATAAAAAATTAATGCCGGTAAGCAATCGAAATTTTTCTAAAATGACTCCACTGGTGGATGCTAAAATCCGTTAGCAGTACGCTGGCCAAGCCGGCGCCAAGAGTTAAGGCCAAGGCGCCTAAAGGCAGGCTCTCTAAAATGGAAAATGTATAGTCCTGCCAGTTGTCGGCCATGACGCCGAAGTCGGTAAAGGTTAAGGCCAAAAAGTGGTAGCTTGGGCTTTGCGCGAAAGCTTTAAACATATAGTCCCCGGCTATTGCCAGTAAGCCCACGCTGAAAGCCATTACGCCAAAAGCCGCCCACAGTTTGGGTTTTAGAGCCTTGATTTCGCGTTCGTAGTCAATTCGCCTGATAATTTTTTCCTGCAGATAGCCGGAAAATTCGGGCATTTGCTCGCTTTTTAACTTTCCGGATATGGCCAGTTCCAGGGCGGACAAGGGTTGCGATGTTTGTAAAGTGGGTTTATCCATAGATGATTTGTTAATTTTTATACGAAATTTAAGGGGTTTTGGGTGCCTTTGTCTTATGTCATCCCGAGTGCATCCGAGGGATCCCTTATATTTACCAAATAGTAAATGCTGCTTATCGGAAATAGTTAAATTGATGCACGATGTGGAATTTGATCAGGTGTCAAGGTTAAGGGATTCCTCGCTGTTTTGCCTGTTTATTCTGCTCGGAATGACATTTAATTGTATATTTGCGATAACTACTTAAGGTTGTCCCTAATGCTGATTAGCGCGCGGCGGTAGCGGCTTTTTATGGTATTAATCGGCTCGGCAAGCACGTCGGCAATTTCCTGGAAAGTTAAATCGTGCTGCAAGTGCAAACGCACGGTTTGCGCGTAAAGCAGCGGCAGGGCGGCAATAATTTGGTCGAGCTTTTCCTCAAACCCCTTGGAGTCCAGCAAGTCCTGCGGCAGGGGCCGATCGTCGGCTATTTTTCCCAGCGAATCTTCCATAAACTGCTCGTCTATTTGCCCGGCCGAGAGAATGCTTTTATTTTTCCTAAGCAAGTCTATGCAGCTATTTTTGGTAATTTGGAACAGCCAGGTCTTGAATTTTTTTTCAGGATCAAATTTTTTTAAATTTTGCCAGACTTTGACAAAAACTTCCTGGGTTACGTCTTCAGCCAAAACGTCCTGCTTAACATAGCTTTTGGCAAATAAAAAGACCTGCTTAAAATAGCGCTGGATTAATTGTTCCAGCGCCGCCTTGTCGCCTTTTAGGTAATTTTCCACCAGTTCCACATCGCTTAATTCCGGCATATGCTTAACTATAGCACCAGAATAAGCCGGACTCAAGAGCGGGCTATTTTATAATATGCCTTTACTTTTAAGTTCCTGAAACATGGTAACCGACCTTTCCAGACCGGAACTTTTTAGTGCGTCAACATCTTGCCCGCTTCGTAATTC
>Ga0182027_10004664_pt1 | contig 21147 bp, 22 predicted proteins | sample 712E1DmetaG_FD_121300 | JGI IMG/M metagenome (GOLD analysis project Ga0182027, IMG submission 121300) | Permafrost microbial communities from Stordalen Mire, Sweden - 712E1D metaG (Illumina Assembly) | ecosystem: Environmental > Terrestrial > Soil > Wetlands > Permafrost | place: Sweden...
AATACCCAATGTCTAACATTCAACGCTGATGCAATAATCGGGGATTAGATTTTAGACATTATTTAGGCAATTAAAAATTAGAATAATTAGGTTAATTTACCTGACTTACCCTGCCGTGCCAGCCATATTATAAATTGGCATTAAAATACCCGCAACCAGTATGCCTACGCCAATTCCTAAAATTATCATAATTATGGGCTCAAGCAAGGTGGTTAAAGTGGAAACGTTGCTGTCAACCTCTTTTTCGTAAAAATTCGCCAGCTTGGCCATAATATCGTCCAGCTGGGCGGTCTGCTCCCCCACGCGAACCATCTGCGTCACAAGGCTGGGAAACTCGGGGTGGCCGGTTAGACCTTCACTAATGGTTTTACCGGCCTGGATTTTAGTTACCGTATCCAAAATAATCTCGTGGTAAATTGTATTATTAATAATTTCGGCCACAATCTGCAGAGATTTAATAATTGGGATACCGCCGATTACTAATGTCGACAAATTTCGGGCAAACCGCGCCAAATATATTTTTTTAAAAATACCGCCGATTATGGGAAACTTAATTTTTACGATATCCCAGTTTCTCCTGCCGCCGGGGGTGGAAATATAATATCTAAAACCCAAAATTAATCCGGCCAATACCATTAAAACCAGCCACCAAAAAGTATTAAAAAAGTTGGTGGCGGCAATCAGCCAAACGGAAACCGTCGGCAAGCTACCGCCTTGTGACTCCAGCACCGAGGTTAAATTAGGCAATACGAACTTGAACATTAACATCCCAATAACAACCAAGGCCGAAAGGACGAATATCGGATAAGTCATCGCGCTTTTAACCTTGCCTTTAAGCTCGTAATCTTTTTCCAGCTGGTCGGCCAAATATACCAAAGATTTATCCAGGGAGCCGGAAACTTCTCCGGACATAACCAAATTTATATAAACATTTCCAAAAACATTTTGGTATTTGGCCATAGCATTGCTCAGGCTGTCGCCGTTTTCCACCGCGGAAATTAAATCGGCAATAATGCTAAGCAAATATTTTCCGGAAATTTGCTCCTGCAAAATCCTTAAAGCCTGGATAATCGGGACGCGCGCCGAAATAAGGGTGGCTAACTGGCGGGAAAACATGACCAGTTCTTTATTTTTGACCGATTTGCCGAACGGATTGAACCTGACAAAAAGGTCGCTCTGGTCTTTTTCCAAAGAAATGATTACCAAACCATTTTCACCAAGCAGCATTTCCGCCTTGTTCTGGTCTACCGCGACTACCATTCCGCTTTGGATTTTCCCCTCTTTATTTTTAGCTTTGTAGTTGAATTTCATATATTGTAGAAGCGAATATATATGCGAACCTGCGGGCGAAATTAAACGCGAATTCGCGTCTTTGTTCGCGCTTCAGCCTTCGCGTCAACTTCGCTTCTATTTTAAGATACTAACGAAAGAAAATACTCATTATCCGTGACAAAATTCTGCGCTACCTCAAATTCCACCAGCCCTTGCTTGACCAAAAGCGCTAAGGTTTTATCAAGCGGCACCATGCCCTCTTCCAAGCTGGTATGAATAATGTTTGAAATTTCATAAATTTTGTTGTCCCTGATGACGTTTCTGACGGCATGGTTGACCATCATAATTTCATAAGCGGGAATCCGGCCTCCGCCGACTTTGGGAAGCAGGCGCAAACTCACCACTCCTACAAGCACCGAAGCAAGCTGGCTGCGGATTTGCGGCTGTTGGCTCGCCGGAAAAACATCCACCATACGGTCAATGCTTTGCGCGGCATCATTGGTATGCAAAGTCCCAAACACAAGATGTCCGGTTTCGGCAACCGTCAAAGCGGCGGCTATGGAATCCAGGTCGCGCATTTCGCCGACAAGCACAACATTAATATCTTCCCGAAGCGCCGAGCGCAGGGCTCCCGCGAAAGTTACGGTATCCAAATACAATTCTCTTTGGGAAATAATGGATTTGTTCGGCGTAAATACAAATTCTATCGGGTCTTCAATGGTTAAAATATGCTCGGCTCTGGTAATATTTATTTCATTAATCAACGCCGCCAAGGCCGTGGATTTGCCATGCCCGGTCGGACCTACCATTAGCACCAACCCCTGTTTTCTTTCTATAAATTTTCTGAAAGTTGAAGGCAAATTCAGCTCTTCAATAGTTTTTATATGATTAGGAATAACCCTTAAGGCTATGCCCAAAACCCCTTTTTGTTTGTAAGCGTTAACGCGGAAGCGGATATTGTCCTTAAAAGAATAAGAAAAGTCTATCTGCAAATCTTTCTCAAACATTTCCTTCTGCCGGGGGGAGAGCAGGACATTCAGCAAATCATTAATATTATCATTGCTTAAAACCTGATAATTATCGAGTCTAATTAGCTGGGTATCCACGCGGATAACCGGCGGTTCACCGACCATTAAATGCAAATCAGAAGAGTCGCGCTCCAAAACTATGGAGAGTAATTTATTTAATTCAAGTTCGCTTGCTTTGTACATAAGTAGTTGTAAGTTCTAAGTTGTAGAGTTGTAAGTAACTTACTACTTACCAACATACGACTTACTATTGATTAATATTGATGCAAAATTGTTTTTACCAACACCGGTATATCCTGGGGACGGCTTAAACCGCGGTTTAAGTGGCCTAAAACCCCGGCGTCCATTAAGTCCTTTATGCCTTGGCGGCTTAAGTCACGCGCGGTAGTTATCAGGCCCAAATCCGGAAATCTGCGGCTTAAGGTTGAAATTAAGCCGGAAGCTTTAAAAGCAGCCTCCTGCCCGTCGGCGCAAAATATTAAAAGATGGGGCTGAAAGCTTGCTATCATTTCACTGACTTGACTCAAATTAGGGCAGTGTTTGATGTCAAAATTATGCTGGCGTAAATAGTGTGCATAGAGCGCGGCAAGATAGTCTTCCGGCTCGTAAATTAAGATTCTTTTGGGTAGGGTGGCAAAACCGGCCAAGTCGGACAAATTAAGTTTTTGTTTAAAAATATACGGCATGGTAAATTATTCTAATTGTTCTAATTAACCTAATTATTCTAAATAATGCCTAATGCCAAATAACTAATTTTTACTACTATTTATACTTTGTATTACTGTTTAGGAATTTATTAATTGGGGTTTGTTTAGAATAATTAGGACAATTAGGGTAATTAGGTCAATTTATTTTATTCCGTGGTTACTCTTATCACTTCTTCCATAGTGGTATCGCCGCGCAAAACTTTAATCATACCATCCTGCTTTAAGGTGATCATGCCGAGCTTTTGGGCTTCTTCATAAATTTTATGGGCGGAACCTTTTCCCAAAATCAGATCCTGAATTTCCGTGGTTGTGGGTAAAACCTCAAATATTCCCATGCGTCCGGTGTAACCGGTATGCCCGCACTTTTCACAGCCGTCTCCTTTGTAAATTTTGAAGGTTTTTTTGTCCAGACCTTCAAAATAATCATCGGGAACACCAATAATTTCTTTCCTGATTTCTTCTTCCACGGCTTTGGTTAAAACTTCCTCCTTGCGGCAATTCATGCAAATTTTCCTGACCAGGCGCTGGGCGGCAACTACATTTATTGAAGCCACCAGTAAAAAAGGCTCCATACCCATATCTATTAAACGGGGAATGGCACCAATAGCGTTGTTGGTATGCAAGGTAGAAAACACCAAATGGCCTGTTAAAGCCGCCTGCACGGCCAATTCCGCCGTTTCTTTGTCGCGAATCTCACCGACCATAACTATGTTGGGGTCTTGGCGCAAAATACTCCTGAGGCCAGAGGCAAAAGTCAGGCCGATGTCCGGATTAATTTGGCTTTGGTTAACGCCTTCAATAAAATATTCTACCGGATCTTCCAAGGTGACAATGTTAACCGAGGTGGTATTAAGTATGGATAATATTGAATACAGCGTGGTGGACTTGCCTGAGCCGGTGGGTCCGGTGATTAAAAAAATGCCGTGGTTCTTTTTAAGGTTATTGTTAACCCAGGTCAAAGCTCTGCCGCGTACGCCAAGCTGGTCCAAAGTCGGAGCCTTGGTGCTTTTGTCCAAAATACGCATGACAATCTTTTCGCCATAAATAAGAGGCAAAATGGAAACGCGCAAATCCACGGACTTTTTGCCGACTTCCATATGGAACCGGCCGTCCTGGGGCAGGCGGGATTCGTCGATTTTTAAATTGGACAAAATTTTAATCCTGGTGGCAATGGAAGGCTGCACGCTCTTGGGCAGCATCAGCGAGGTATGGAGAATCCCGTCAATCCTGTACCGCACCCGCACGTCTTTTTCCGAAGGTTCAATATGGATATCGGAAGCGTTTGCCTCAATGGCATTGGTTAAAATCACCTCCACAATCTTGATTATGGGCGCCTCTTCAATAACCTGGGGCTTCTGCTCTTTTTTGGTTTCTACGGATTTTAGTGTGGCGGTTTCCTTGGTCTGGATATCCTTTAAAGCCTCGCCTACAACTTTCTTTAAGTTCTGTTTTTTCCCGATGACTACTCCCACAGAGGTTTCCGAAGCCAAATATAGCTGAACCTGTAGATTTTGTTTTTGGCCCAAAAATTCCAAGGCTTCCAAAGCAGACAAATTAGACGGATCGGTAATGGCTACTTTTAAATTTCTGCCGGCAAGCTCAAACGGTACAAAATTATAAAAATTAATTGATTCAAAAGGAATTAAAGCTAAAACCTGGGGAGACGCCTGTACTTGCCGCAAATCAATGTATGGCAAATTAAAAAAAGCCGCTTTGGCCTTGGCTAAATCTTCCTCATCCAAGGCTTTTTGGCTAATTAATAATTGCCCAAAATCCTGGCCGGTTTTTTGCTGCAGCGCCTGAATCTGGGCAGCGATTTGGGATTTTAGAAAGCCGTTATCAACCAAAAATTTTTCAAAACCCAAAGAGGAAGCAGGGCTGGAGCTGGTTTTTATTGGCATGTCCATATCGTTATCGGTCCTTTATCTTTTTCCTTTCTGCCAAAGGCGGATCCGCGCCTACGACACAAATCATTTGCGCTACTGCGCCTGTTGAGTAACAGGAGGAGGGATAATTAGGCTGTCCGGGGAAATGCCGACGTCGTTTTGCGGATCAAGCCTCGGATAGTCTATCTGGTTATATTGGAAACGGTTTGGATCCAAAACCTGCTTAAACTGTATATCTAAAGGCGTGTCGCCATAAGGCAAAATATTTTGGGAAGACACGGACTGGGGAGTCGCGCCCGATACCCCCACCGGTAAAGCCGAATTGTTACTATTAAAAAGGCCGTTATACAAAACCAAGCCCGCGGCCCCAAAAGCCACGACAATAATTACCAGCTGAATTATTGTTTTTTTATTCATTCGCTTTAAAAATTAAACTTTGATTTCACTAAATTTAAAAATAAAATTGTCTTATAAACCGGCATGCTTTTGTCCGTCCCGCAATTCTTCCGTAATGGATAAATCCAGCACCAATTTTTCATAATAATTACGCGTAATAAAAATTTAAAGCCTGTTTAAATATTAATTATAAAGTACAAAGGATTTGGAAAATGGTGCTGGATAAACTTAAGGGGCCAAATAATAAGCCTTAAAAGTGAGTGACATATCCAGGTTGCCCGCGGAGCCTTGATCAATTGCGAGAGTATTTACGTCTATCAGCCTCCCGCTTGTTTCCAGCTTTTCTAATAATGCCTGCAGTTGGTTGAAACTGCCAATAACGTAAATTGTGCCATTTATAGTTTGAAGGCTCCTTTTGGCAGCATAAGGGTTGGCCAAAACCGCGGTGTTGCCGGCAACCATCCCGCCAGGGCTGCTGGAAATATTAATGTTACCCACGGTCACGCCCGACGACTCTGTCAATCTTTGAATTAAAAGCTGTAGCCTTACGGTATTCCCGTCCAATGGTATAGCTTGATCTAAATTGGCGATATTCTGGCTATTTGAAGGCAAGCTGTTGATTAAACTTTGTAACTTTGCCAGTTGGCCGGCCATTTTGCTTTCCTGGTCTTGGATTTTGGCCAAATCACCGTTTTTTTGGTCGACTTCCGCTTTCTTGGGCAAAAGAATAAACCAAACAAACAAAACGCACATGACAACCAGAAGGCCGGTCTCAAATAAAGAATTACGGGGAGATTTGCCCGATGGCCGCGTGTTCATACTGATGTTTTTGGAAAAATTAACCGGCATTGTTGCTTGGGACTTTGTACTGAATTATTTTAGGATCGAATTGCATTTTTACCTCAAACCTAATGCTGGCAGAATTTTTCCCCTGGACTTTGGAAAACCCGCCTATGTGCACGTTGCTGAAATTTTGGTCAAATTCCGGCAGGTTAAAAATTTGCATGTACTTATCCAGGTCTTCTAAGGTCGGGACTGTAACGCTTAAAATTAAATCGTTGCCCACGCCCGTGGTTAAAGAACTGTAACTGGCATTTTTTAAAGTCGCGTCCGCTAGAGGCTTAAATAACTGCGACCAATAAATATGAGAGCCAATTAAACCGCTCAGGCTTTGCAACTGTTGCTGTCTGGTTAAAAGTTCGTCTTTGCCTTTGGGGGACAAAGCGGCCTGGTTGTCGTTGTTCATCTGGATTTCCACGGCCGCCATTTTAGTATCAATGCCCTTGGACTCAAAAAATAGCAAGCCATAATAAGCGAATAACAATATTAAGGCAGCCAAAAAAACCCAAATTAAAAACTTAGGAATATTTTTCTTAAAATCGCCGCCGGTTGAGCTTTGTTTTAATAAGTTTATTTCAGCCAAAGTTTTATTTTAACTGATAATTAATAATTTATAATTAATAACTTAGTTACATTTTTACGGCTAGTTATTAGTTATCAATTATTAGTTATAAATTAATTTTCTACTCGTTCCTCAATGCCAGGCCAATAGCTATGGGCAAACTTAAAGAATAACGTTTGAGCACCGGCTCTAAATCCCGGGGGAAACCAACCGCCTGCAAGGGGTTTCCAAGTTCAACTTTTATTTTTAAATCTTCAAAAAAACCTGCAATACCGGGCAAATTACTGCCGCCTCCGACCAACAAAATTTTTTCCACTTGGACGTTTTGGGACTGATAAATGGTCAATAGCTGTTTAACTTCGGTTTTTATAAGATTTAAAACCGGCTTTACCGTATCGGGAATAAAAGTAGAATTGCTGATGCCGAAATCTTTCTTAAATTGCTCGGCGCGGAACACGCTGATATTTAAAGCTTGGGCAATTTTGTCGGTAATGGTGTCGCCGCCTATGTTGAGATTCCGGCTAAGCCGCAAAAACCCGCCTTCTATAACATTTAAACCGGTGCTTCTGGCTCCTATATCTATTATAACACAATTCATCGGCACGTTGCCAATTAAGGAACGGATAAGAGCCAGTGCCTCAATTTCGCCGACTTCCGGTTGCAGCCCGGCCAAACCGAACATCCGCATATAATTCTGGGTAATCTGTTTGGGCACGGCGGTAAGCAAAATTTGCAGCAAATCCTTAGGTTCCGTGCTGTCTCCCGTAACCGTCCACGATAAATCCACTTCCGAAAGCGACAAAGGCACATATTTTTTTGCCTCAAACTCCACCGCCGAACCCAGCTCGCTTTCATCCATTTTGGGCAGCTGGATAACGGAGGTAAATACGGCGCTGTTAGGAAAACTGATTACGCAACGCTTGGCGGTAACCCCGGCTTTCTGGATTAAAGTCCTTAAGGTATTTGCCGTTTGTTCAATGGCCACAGTATCGTTTTTCCCTCCCAGCTGATAGGTAATGTTAACTATGCCGTAGGTATCTAAAAATGTTTTTTCTCCATGCGAAACCTGGGCGATTTTAATGTTCGCCGTGCCTATATCTACTCCCAAAATTGACTTTTTTTTGGAAAAAAACATTTTTTTGTTTCTTGCAGTTAAAAACCGCTAAAGACAACTTTATCATAATACATTTGCCTGCAGTTGTCAAAATCCAAAAAATTTGGTAAGATTACCGAAGTTTCCTATTAATTACCATGCGTGGGTGTGTAGCTCAGTGGTAGAGCACGTCACTGATAATGACGGGGTCGCAGGTCCGATCCCTGCCACACCCACCACGAACTTTTAGCAAAGCTAAAAGTAAATTCCAAATTACAAATACCAAATATCAAACAAATGTCAAAATCTAAATTTCAAATGTTTAATAACTGCAAAGTTTGGAATTTGATATTTGGACATTTAAAATTTATTTGAAATTTATAATTTGATATTTGAAATTTTACCATATGCGCTTTTTTTTCTCCCCCCTCGTCTTTATTGCCGGCATTCTGTGCATGAAATATTCGGTAGCCATTACCGACCAGTTTTCCGGAAAAATTGAATTGGCGGAAAAATATTTGGGCACGGGCGTCGGCGCCGGCACTTACACCTGGTGGAAACTGTTCGGCCTGGTTTTGTGCATTTTGTCCGTGCTGTGGCTGTTTAACATGCTTCCCGGCGGCAACAGCGCCCCGAGCATTGCCCCGACCTCGATGTTAATCCAAATGCTAGTGTAATAGTCCCGAGGCCAACCCTCGGGAATTTAGTATCCTCCCCTTCCACCCTTTTTTCCCCTTCCACCCTTTTCTTCCTTTTTTGTTCCCCTTACCCCCTTTCCTGCCATATATCTTATCTGTCCAATTCGTTCTATCAGACTTATTAACATTCTCACACGGGCCGTTAGCTCACTTGGTAGAGCGCCACATTTGCAATGTGGAGGTAACCGGTTCGAATCCGGTACGGTCCACCAAATACCCAAAAAAAGGTGGGCGGGCAAGTCCGACGGGCGGGAGTTTTTACCCCGTAGCGAGCCGAAGGCTCTGCTACTGGGGCGATTCCGCCTTGGTCCACCACTTCTTCGCTCCTTGCAGGAGCTACAAAGTGCAAGCACAACTAAACGTTTTAAAACACTAAACTAAAATTACGCACGCGAAGAAGTGTCTTGCGTAGCTTTAGCGAAGCAGGACCGCCTTCGTAGGCGGTTTTGATTATCTTTCATATTTTCTATATAATATGATATATGTTACAGACTTTCAAAAAAGCCACCGATGAAGCTTTGGCGGAAATTGCCGAAGAAAAAAAGGTCCGCAGGACAGATGAGCTTTTTTTGCTGTTTAGTATGGGCAGCCAGTTTGACCATTTAATTAAACAAAAGTTGGACGCCCTGGGCGTTTTTTGTTTGGTGGCTGATCCCGCTTCGGTTACCGCCCAAGACGTCCGGCTGATAAAACCTATCGGTATTATCCTTTCCGGCGGGCCGGCTTCGGCCTATGAAAACCCCCCGTTTGACGGCGCGATTTTTGACTTAAACATTCCGGTTTTGGGTATTTGTCTGGGCTATCAGGTTTGGGCGCACCATATTGGGGTGCCGGTAACGGCTTCCGATAAGCGCGAATTCGGCACGCATATTTTTCACAAAACCCCTTCTTCCCCTTTGTCTCCCCTTATCCCCCTTCTTTTAGACGGCCTTCCCGATAGCTTTAAAGTTTTGGAAAGTCACGGAGATAAAATATCCGCAGATCCTAAATTGGATATTTTTGGCACGACCGACAACGCTCCCGCGGCCGCGGGAAACTACAAACACCTTTGGGGCGTGCAGTTCCACCCCGAGGTCACGGAAACCGAATACGGAACTAAAATTTACGAAAATTTTTGCTTTGGCATTTGCGGCGCCAAAGACAGATTTCCCGCTTCCGAAGTGGCACACAAAAAAATCTCTGAACTTAAGAAAAAAATCGGCAATAAAAAAGTTTTGCTGGCGCTCTCTGGCGGGAGCGATTCTTCCACTGTGGCTTACCTGTTAAAGGAAGCTTGTAGCGCGCCCAATTTATTGGGCAATAAAAAACAGCCGATAAATCGGCACGCTACATCACAGCTCCTCGGCATTTACATTAAAGGCATAGACCGCCCGGACGACGAAGCCAATGTCTTAAAATATTTTGGCAGTGAAAATTGGATAAAAGTTAAGGTCGTGGATGCCACAAATGAATTCCTTAGCGCGCTTAAAGGAAAAATATCAATGCGCGACAAAAGGCTGGCTATGCGCGGCGTTTACAAACAGGTTTTGGAAGAAGAAGCCAAAAACTTTGACGCGGACTTCATTGCGCAGGGCACGCTTTATACCGATATTTCGGAAACCGGCGGCGGTTATGAGTCCGGCGCTAAAAAAGCGCAAATAAAAATCCACCATAACGTCAATTTAAATTTCGGCCTGCCGGAAATTGAACCCTTAAACGACTGCGTTAAAGATACTGGGCGGAACATTGGCCGTTCATTGGGTGTACCCGAAGAACTTTTAGTCCGCCAGCCTTTCCCCGGCCCCGGTTTGGTGGTCCGGATAGAAGGCGAGGTAACGGCGGAAAAACTTAATACGGCCCGCAAGGTTGACGGGATTTACATTGAAGAAATGAGAAAATGGGGACTTTATGATTCCATTTGGCAGGCAGGCGCCGTAGTCACAAGCTCAACCACAACCTGCACCAAAGGCGACGACGCGGCACAAGGCCACGTAATCGCGCTATGGGCGGTTTGGTCAGTTAACGGCTTTACCGCGAGAGCCGCGGAATTGCCTTACAATTTTCTTAAACACGTTTCCCAGCGCATAACAAATGAAATAAGAGAGGTTGGCGGTGTTGTCTATCGTATTTCCGACAAACCGCCGGTAACAATAGAGTGGGGCTAATCCGTCCTACTTGTCCTATACGACCTATCCGTCCTATTTCTATTTCGCTAAATTAATCAAAATACAAAAACGCTAACCAGAAGGCTAGCGTTTTAAATTTCTGACTCAGCGTCTATTCAGCGTACCTATCAGCGACAAATCGGCGGCCTATTCCTGATGATAATTCGGCGCTTCTTTGGTAATGGCCACGTCGTGCACGTGGGACTCTTTCAGTCCGGCGTTGGTAATGCGGATGAACTGCGCTTTTTTGTGGAGTTCGGCTAAATTTTTTGCCCCGCAATAGCCCATACCGGCGCGCAGACCCCCGACAAGCTGGCTGACAACGTTAGCCAAAGGCCCCCTGTAAGCCACCCGGCCTTCTATGCCTTCGGGCACTAATTTTTGCGTATCCATCTCGCTTTCCTGGCCGTAACGATCCTTGCTTCCCTTTTTCATCGCGCCCAGACTTCCCATGCCACGATAAATTTTAAAGCTCCTGCCCTGATACAAAATCAGCTCCCCGGGGCTTTCAGCGGTTTCGGCAAAAAGGCTGCCTATCATTACCGAGTCCGCACCCGCAGCCAGTGCCTTGGTAACATCTCCGGAAAACTTAATACCGCCGTCCGCGACCAAAGGAACTTTGGCTTTAGAGGCGACAGACGCGCATTCCATTATGGCGCTGATTTGCGGCACGCCGGCGCCGGAAATTATGCGCGTGGTGCAAATACTGCCCGGACCCATGCCGACTTTTATGGCATCGGCTCCGGCTGCAACTAAAGCCTTGGCGCCATCGCTCGTGGCCACGTTGCCAACCATTAAATCCGTTTTAGGGAAAGCTTTTTTAATCTTTTTAGCAGCTTCAATTACCCTTTTAGTGTGGCCGTGGGCAGTATCTATAACTAAAACATCCACCTTGGCTTTTACCAAAGCTTCGGCCCTGTCAAAAAAATCACCCGTGGCGCCAATGGCGGCGGCGGCCAAAAGCCGGCCAAAACGGTCTTTGGAAGCATTGGGATGCTGAATGGTTTTTTGGATATCTTTTACCGTAATTAAGCCTTTTAGGATGTTTTTGGAGTCCACCACCGGCAATTTTTCCACGCGGTGCTGCTGGAAAATCTTTCTGGCCTGCTCCAAAGTTGTGCCCACCGGAGCGGTAATAACTTTTTTGGTCATTAAATCTTTAACCTTTAAATTCGTCCTGGTCTCAAACTGCAAATCGCGGTGGGTCAAAATGCCCACCAGCTTATTTTTCTCATCAACAATCGGGAAGCCCGAAATTCCGCGCTTTTTCATAATCTCTAAAGCGTGAACAATGGTATCTTCGGAAGAAAGCGTTATCGGATCAACCACCATGCCGCTTTCAAAACGCTTAACTATAGCCACTTCCGCGGCTTGCTCTTCTATGCTCATATTTTTATGGAGCACGCCAATGCCGCCCTGTTGGGCCAAAGCTATGGCCAGAGCGCTTTCGGTAACGGTGTCCATAGCGCTACTCATTATGGGGATGTTAAGCGAAATATTTTTAGTCAGCCTGGTTTTAGTTTGCGTTTCCGTGGGCACAACCTCGCTGTATCCGGGCTTGAGCAAAACATCGTCAAAGGTTAAGGCTTCAATTATAGGTTTCATAAAACAAATGATAATAATTTTCAGTTAGTATACTTATATATAAGCTTTATGTCCAGCCCACAGGAAACAATAGTGTCAAGGGCGACCCTTGACACTACTCTTCTCCAAAAGTTAAATTGGCCAAAACCAAATTTTCCGGTTTGTAATTTTTTTCCAAAAAATTTTTATAACTTTTAAAAGTCAAATTGTGCATATCCATAAACATCTTAGGATTTGCCAAGCCATTGTTTTCTTTGCCAACATAAGCAGACATGCTGGAATATTTCCAATCAAAAGGCTTTGGCGGATTTAAATGTATATAAGCAGTTAGCTGAGTTAAGTAGCTGTCTTCTAATACACTTTTACTTTTATAAACACCTTGAAAGATGTGCCCCACCCGGTCATACTTTTTGTTGAAGTAAGCAGAATAAGAAGTGCATAATCTATGTAAAAAATCTTTTAGCCCATTAATTTTATTTTGTTTGACTAAAAAATGAAAATGGTTCGGCATTAAACAATAACTCAAAATTTCTAAAGATTTAATTGGAAGGGTTTTCAAACGCAAGCCCCCTTTGGCCGTTCGTTTTGGCAAAAGGACTAAACCAAGCAATATTTTAGCCCTATAAATAAAATTTGAATAATCTTGCTCATCCAAAAATATGAGTTCCTTATTTACCCCTCTATTGTAGGCATGAAAGTAAGCGCCGACAAAATTTGGTTTATAGTCTCTGCCAATCATAATCTAATTCTATCAGGGGCTACAAAAGTGTCAAGGGCGACCCTTGACACTTTTGTTTTACCTAACTACTATATCTTCTCTACCAGGCCCGGTACCAACTAACAGTATTTGTACTCCAAGATGGTTTTCCAGGCGTTTTAAGAAATTTTTGGCTCCGTTAGGCAACGCGGCTTCCCTGTTTATGCCAAAAATGTTTTCACTCCAGCCCGGCCAGTTTTCAAACACCGGCTCAACTTTTTCCATATCCCAAGGCGGCGGAAGTTGTCCCTTAGCCAACAATTTTCCGTTAAGCTTATAACCGACTACAACCGGAATATTTTTGACTCCCGACAGCATATCAAAACGCGTTAATGCAAGCCATTTAGGGCCGTTAATCCGAATAGCGTAACAAAGCCACGGAATGTCTATAAAGCCGACGCTCCTGCCGCGCCCCGTGGTGGCGCCGCGCTCGTCGCCCAAAACCTGGAAATATTGTGACCACTCCGCTCCCATAGCTTTTCCGCTGTTGATCTTTTGTAACATCGCTGACAAAAACCTTTGGCGGGAGCTGTCTCCCTCCCCTCCTGAGGGGAGGGATGGGGAGAGGTTGCCTGATAATGGAGGATGGTTACCGCTGAATTTTTTTTGTTGAAACAAATCCGGATGGTCTTTTGCAAACGACATCGCCTTATCCCGGCGCCACATTTCCGAAGGGAACGGTCCGGCGCCAACGCGCGTGGGCAGAGTTTTTACCACCATCAGTGTGGCGTCAAAACTTTGCATAGGCAGCCCCGTGCCTTCTGCCGCGCCAAATGCCGCGGAGTTTCCTGAGGAAACAAACGGGTAAGTGCCAAACCGGCTGTCCAAACCCAAAGCCTGCGCCCCTTCAAAGAGCATGCGCTGATGTTTTGCCATGGCTCGATGAAGTACAAAAGAGGTGTCGGCAATAAAAGGTTTAATTTTTGGTGCAAACGCCCTAAGCTGATCGGCCACTTCCGCCGGTGTTGGGATGGAACCATTAATAAGATGTTTGGCCTTCATCTCCTTAAATATCGGAAGCAGAGTTTTGTGCAAAAGCTCCAAAATCCCGATGAACTTTTTTCTTTCCAAAAACACCTGGCCGACCAAAGGCGCGATGCGCAATTTGTACAAACCCTCCAAGGGTCCAATACCTTTGCCCGTGGTGCCGACTTTGCCCTTGCCGCGCGCGTATTCCAGCCATGCTTCCAGCAGACCGTGCCACGGCGTCCAAAGCGGCGACATTTGGTCCAAATGGATGGGCGGCAAACGCTTTCCCAAAATTTTTTTGGCCGCTTCCAATTCTTCCAAAAATAACCTGATGTCCACCAGTTCTCCCCGCCCCATAACACACTCCTTATTTTGCGCCAAACCGCAGGGAATAAGATGGCTTACCAATTTTTTGGCTCCCCCGACCGAAGCGTCGGGGCCGTTGGTCGCGTAAACCGTATGCCCGGCATTGGCCCCGCCGGAAAAACGCACCGTAGTATCATAGTGCGCCATTACGAGATCTATAATTTTGCCTTTGCCCTCGTCCCCCCAATTACCGCCGACCACGACCAAATTGCGGTAAGGGTCAAGCACTTTTTTAAGTACCTTACCGGCGTTTGATAGTTTTGCTGGTGTTTTTGGCATTGTTTTTACGGCGTCATTCTGAGTCCCGAATGCATCTGAGGGACGAAGAATCTCTTAACCTATTATGAGATCCTTCCGCTTCGGATGCACTCAGCGTCAGGATGACGCCACTATATTTATTTAATTAAAGTGGCGTCACTTTTTACTCTTTAAATATACCACACCCGCCAAAAAACCGCCAAAACCTCCTCCCCTTTTTTCCCTTTTTTCCCCCTTCCTTCCCATTTCTCCCCTTTCTCCCATTAAACCCCCTTACCTCCCATCAAAAAACCGCCAAAATTTAGTCTTGGCGGTGGTAATTTAAACATTAATCCTGTTTCAGGGTATTAAAATACTTCCGCAACTCGGGAACGGAAGCAAAATATAATTCGGATCCTAAAGTCACGTTTTTCCAAGAGCCGATAATTTTTCGATCATCCACATAAACCATAGTTTCCCTCCATCCTTGGGTCATCATTCTTGACCAACTGTTATTGCAAACGTCCCGGGTGTATATTAGATGCCTGCCGATATTTCCAGATACATAATTTAAAGCCACGTCTCTGTAAAAGGTCGAACTGATTTGTTTCCAGGGAGGCAATTTATCTTCAAACCGTAAATTAAATTCTTTGACCAAATTTTTTATTGCATTATTCCGTAACTTATACCGAATAAAAAATATCGCCTGCGGTAAAAATATAGCAAATATAACAATCAAAAGAGGATATAAAACTAATTCAATAATCCCCCATAAGGTCTGTAGCATATCTTAAAAGTTAATCATTAGTTCTTATTTATTGTTATAAATTATCAGTTATCAATTAACCCCTCATCCCGCCCACAGCAAAAGCGCGGCGAAGATTACCACAAAACTGCTGTTGGCTACAAGCGAGAGGTGCTGGATATGGCGCTTGCAGGCTATGGCTAAAATCAGGCTGGAGAGCAGCCCGGCCATAAAGAAAAGATAAAAGCGGGTTTCAAAAATATTGGGGTCAAAGGTCTGCCCCATAAAAGTCACATATGTTTGGGGCGTGCTGCCGGATAAATTATAGTTAGTCTGCGTATCTGCGGAAAAATCCGCTAGTTGCAGCTGGCTGGTCTGCCCCCGCATACCGGTAGCCTGGAGTCTGACCGTGGTATTGGTTTGTGCCATGTCGGAAACAGCCGCCTGTCCAGTCCAGGTTGTCTGATCCTTAGGCGAAAGCATTATGGCCTGCTGGCCAAAGAAGGCTAAAACTTTTATTGCCGGCCCGCTAATTTGGGCGTTAATTTGAATATTATCCCCCAGCAACTGGACACTTCCGGTTTGCACAGACACCGGTAATGGCGGCGCCAAATTTTGCGGCTGATCAGTAGCGGCCGGCGGCGTTTGAGTTTGATCTTTTTGATTTTGATTGTTTATCGGTAACTGCACGGCGGGCGCGTTTGCGCTTTTAACCTGGGCGGCTGCCCGGGTATCTACGGGCGCTACCGGCGCCGGCGCGGGAACGGAAGCGGGTTGAACTTGCGTCGGCGTGTTGGAAAGAGTTATCTGTTGGGCGGCGGGGGTGCCGAATTCCTGGACCACAAAAATTGCGGTGTGTCCCTGATAAGTCCCTTGGGAAATGCCGATGCCAATATCCTGAAAATCTTTATTTAAAAGGTTGGCTTTATGCCCGGGGCTGTTCATCCAGGCGGTTTCCACGCTTTCGGCTTCGGTAAAATTTACGGCCAAATTTTCCCCGGCCATCAAATAACTGTAACCGGCAGAGGTAATAAAATCCCAGGGCGTGCGCCCGTCCGGAGAGTTATGGGCAAAATAGCCTTTGGCCAGCATGTCGTCGGCTTTGGCCTGGGCGGCTTTATCCAAAACTTGATTTTCGGTTAAAGACGCGACACTAAATTGCTGCCTTGATTCGTTAGTCAGGGCTATAATGTTGTCTGAGGTGATTGCTTCGGAAAATGCGGGCAGCACGGGACCAAAGGAAAGCAGCGTCAAAGCAAAAATTTTGACGGTAACTAAAAGGGCCGACATTAAGGCCAAACTGCGGTGGCCTAAAACATGCGGGTGATAATTATTCCGCGCGTGCGGGATAAAATGGTCGTGCAAATGGCGACCAAAATCAACCACAGGAGAAAAAGTTCTCCTAAGGCCAAACGGCGGCAGGCCAATAGCGTTTAAAACATACTCCATTGTAGATGGCCGCTGATACAAACACGGATCACTACCCGTCTCGCCCGGCGCGAGCCGAGGCGGACGCAGATATAACGCTGAAATTAAAAACCAGCGTTTTAAGCCTAGTAATCAACTAACCTGTATTTAGCGGTTGTTTTAGTTTTTGTTTCTAAAAAATCGGCACTATTTTGGCACCGATTCTCTCGCTTAACTTATATATATTATAGCACATCTGGCTTTTTTTGTCCAATAAAATCTAATCAAAAGAAACTCTTTGCTTTGGGCAAAAAGTTTCTTTGATTTTGAAGACAAAATTATTTATGCGGCACTATGTGGTGGGCTACCACAACCGGGGCTACTGAATCAGTGGCCTCATTACCGCTTAAAGTAATATAGCTGACCAAAGAAATTCCGGTTACCACCAAAAAAACAATTGTCCAAATAAACCATCTGGAGTCGTAGTTGTTTACCGAGGGCTGGCTGTTGGGAGTAGGCATAAAAATTTTTGTTATTATTTTTTAAAGCTTGTGCATTAAACAAAGTTCGTTGCTATTTATTGACCAAACTAGTTACTTCTTTTTTAGCCGAACGGATGGCAAAAACCGCAAAAATTAAACTTACTATCCAAAGTAGCACTATGGGCAAAAGGACGACGGCGCCGTTCGGATAAAAGAAAAGGAAAGCGTAACTAACGACGCCTAAGGAATAAAGTTCAATTAAAAAAACCACTACCAAAGCTTTAATCAATTTGCCGACTATAGACTCGGCAAAAAGTTTATGGACCCTGTAACCTTCAACTATTAAATAGATACTGCCGAAACCCAAAATGACCAAAGCCAGCCACAAATAAGTCGTCAAATTACCAAAATTCATATATCTTTATTAAGTTTGATTTTTATATCTTTTGAATACTAAACCTATTTATAAAAGTATAGCATAGTTTAGGCTAAAACGCAAAATTATATTCCCCCCTCTTATGAATAAGAGGGGGTTAGGGGGTGATATTAAATCCTGATGATAATATCCCCTCCTAACCTCCCCTTATTCTAAGGGGAGGAAGGGAATAACCCCTAAGGACGATGTTCTATATTTATATCCAAAATAAACAGCAAAATGCTTAACAGGTCAGTAGTCAAGCAATACTGGCAAATTTGCTTGATGACAAAGAACTGCAGGGATATAAACACCAAAGCGGCCAGGGATCCCAAACCCAAAACGGCGGTTAAAATTTTTCTCCACAGCAAATAACTGTTGGCCAAAAGTGCCGATACGATTACCGCTGTAAAATATCCCACTCCCCACACCGCCAAAGGCAAGCCAAACAACACCGAATATTTGCTGTTTAAGACCGCCTCACAGCCATGAGTTGCGTTGCAAGGAACGGCGTAGCCTAAATAATGGGCAAAGGCCAAATACAAACTGACGCCGAATCCCAAGAGGGCTAATATAACAATTATGTCATGTTTATGTTTTCTGTGCATGAAATCAGTATATCAAAAAGTCGGAAAAATCGGAAGTTGGAAAAATCAGCTGTTCCACTCGGCGTCATCCTGAGCCCGATCAATAGTAATAATAAGCGGGCGAAGGATCTCAAACTAAGGTTAAGAGATTCTTCGTCCTTCAGATGCATTCAGGACTCAGAATGACGCCATTTCTTTTATAACATAAAAAACTCCCCCGATAAAGGGGGAGCTTAAAATCACAAAAAGATTTTATCAAGGCTTAATAGCGATCGTTTCTGCCGCCGCCGTAGCCGCCGCCATTACCACCGCTGCCGCCGCCGTAGCCGCCGCGTCCGCCGCGGTCGCCAAAGCTTCTCTTCGGGCGATCTTCAAGCGGCCTTGCTTCCTTGACTACCAAGGTCCGGCCGTTGTAGTCGGAATTGTTTAAAGCTGCGGTTGCAGCGTCTGCTTCAGCGTCGTTTTCGAATTCCACGAATCCAAAACCTCTGCTCCGGCCAGTCATCTTGTCGGTAATCACGGTCGCGCTTGCGACTGTGCCGTGCTGGCTGAATAATTGCTGAAGGTCGTCGGAAGTGGTAGCCCAGGGGATACCGCCGACAAAAAGTTTCTTAGCCATTTTTTTGTTCGAACCTGTTTTTAAAATTCTTTTTTGTCTGCAATCGCATAATTTCGTCCGCTGGTCGTAAAAAATTTTTCGGCTTAGCCTTTGGCTAAACATCAAAATTTATTTACGCCCATCGGCCTGAAATTCTGCAATTTCGACTAAAAAAATAATTTTTCAAACCGGTTCAGGCTTTCTATTAAAGAGCTCATCTTGGACTCTTACTAATGTTATAAACGATTAACGCTAAGGCTAAACTCTGCAAAGATGAACTCTTTTTTGAGACTAACACTTAAACAAAGTAATCGAAGATGATAAAAGGATTATACACTAAAGCGGGGGAAATAGCAAGGGCTGCTTTAAACAAACCGTGAAATTACAAAAGTTAAAACCACCCCAAATATGGTAAGGCCAATAAGCTTTAAGGAACTGTGCTTGCTGTGGGCTTCGGGCAAAATATCGCTGACGCCGATGTACAAAAGGAAACCGGCAAAAAAACCAAGATACCAAATTAAAAAATGCGAGGAAACGTGGAACAGCAAGGTTGATAATGCCCCCAATATCGGGGTTAAGGAATCTATCAATAAAAAGATTTTGGATTTTTTGGTGCTGTTATTGTTGGTGAGCATTAAAGTAACGGTATTCATGCCGTCGGTGAAATCGTGGGAAATAACGGCAACCGCAACCAGTAGCCCCACGGCGGGATTAACCTGGAAGCCCAAACCAATGCCCACGCCGTCCATAAAACTGTGGCCGGCCAAAGCCAGGGCGGAAAGAATTCCCACGTGCGGATGCTTATGGTCGGCGTAGTCGGTTTCATGCGCGTGGTGGACTACAATGACTTTTTCCAAAATATGGAAAATCATAAACCCCGCAACCAGAGCTATCATCGGCTCTACCGGTTTAAAACCGCCCTCGTTGACCCGGGAAATTATTTCCGGAAAAATATCAAAACTAACCACACCCAGCAAGACGCCTGCGGTAAAACCCATTATTAAATGCAGTTTGTTTTTATATTTTACCGCAAACAATCCGCCGAAAAGGGTGGAAAAAAATGTGGCGATGGAAAGGATTACGGCTTCCATAAAATTATTAAATATTGATTATAGTTTAGCATTTTAACAGAACCGGTGCCAGAAGGCTTATAAAGGTTTAAACCTTTCTTAGCTCCTCGGCTCGCAAAGTAATTCCTGAAGGAATTACCTTGTCTCGCCTACGTCGCGAATAAAACCCCTCCCATACTGTAATAGGGGAAGGGTTTTAAGATAGAATAAAATTTAGATATCGATCTCAGCGTTTCTTCAGCGTACCTATCAGCGACAAATCAGCGGTCTACATTTGTTTTGGCGGATTTTCGGTGAGTTTAACATCCAAAGAAAGTTCTTCCAAAACCCGCGGCTTCATGGACTTGTTTGTAAAAAACAGCAGAACGATAAAAGTCAGAACCAAAGCAATTATTCCCGCGAGCCCGGACATAAGTTCCGTAGCGTTTTCGCGGATTTCAATTTCTTTTAAAGACCGGCCGACTACCAAAAATCCCGAACCGGTCCCTGAAGTGTAAGGCTCAACCACCACCGCTTCGCGCACGTTGGGAGCGGGCTGCCAGGTTTGCCGCCACTGGCCGTGGGCCCTGACATTATCAAACACCGAGGCCGGGAAAGACGGGTTCTTGCCGTTAAGCAGAGCGGATGAGCCGACTTGCGTGCTGGTGGCGTTGTAAATCAATACAAAAGGCGAAAGCGTAGCGGCCAGCTCCGTGGTACCCTGGGCAGGGACAATTTGGTCGGGCTGGGCTTGGCCCTGGGCGATGGCGGTAGCTAAATCCTCGGCAATTTGGATTTGCGGATCATTGGCCGACTGGCGATAAACCTGCTGAACCGTACCATAGGCCAGGCCGGAAAAAATTACAATTATTATGGCAAACGGCAGCCAAACGTAAAACGTCTGGCATAACACTTTTTTTGTCATTTTTTTAAAATTAATGCTGATTTACTAATTATACACGCTCCAAACAAAAAGTAAACTGAACCAGCTTTCCCCAAGCTATCCACCCACCCTGGCATCATTAGCCTGCATAAGGGGTAAAATACGGCCTTTCATAAGCTTAATCTCTGTCTTACTCGTCGGCACAACTTTTTTTAAGTCGCCGCCGTTGGACAGGAAAACAGCCATGGAAGGTACGGGAATAAAGCCCTTGTCAGAAAAGTAGTAAACCGTCTTGCCCAAGTTTAGGAAACTTCCCCAGGGATGTTCCTGGGTGGGGGAAGACAGGTAAAAACTGGTAGCTTTGGTGTAGGCGCCGGTATCCCCTGTTACCACATTCTTTAAGCTATAGCCTAAGCCTAAAAAGGCCTTCATGGAAGTAAAG
>Ga0182027_10004665_pt1 | contig 21145 bp, 24 predicted proteins | sample 712E1DmetaG_FD_121300 | JGI IMG/M metagenome (GOLD analysis project Ga0182027, IMG submission 121300) | Permafrost microbial communities from Stordalen Mire, Sweden - 712E1D metaG (Illumina Assembly) | ecosystem: Environmental > Terrestrial > Soil > Wetlands > Permafrost | place: Sweden...
ACGCAGATCAGTCCTGAGGTGTGGGCGAGGAAGAACGCCACATGCTCGGGCGTCACGAACTCGGCGGCCATGACAAGGTCGCCTTCGTTCTCGCGGTCCTCGTCGTCCACCACGACGACCATCTCGCCTCGCCCGATAGCAGCGATGGCTTCATCGATACTGGCCATCGGCACGTCGATCTCCGCCTCCTTCTCCGGAGTCGAGCCTACCGGCAGCAGCGAAGTCGCGAACTCGCCGGTCACCGTGGGCCCGTTGCGCCGGCGGCGGGCCCCGGCACATGGCGCGGGGGGTCCGGCTCTAGGTCGATACGCAGGTCATCTCCGAGCCGGCGAACCGAGACAAGCCGACCGCGCCAGGCGTCGTCCATCGTTGGAGCACCAGGTCCGGCAAAGACGGGCCGGCCGTCGTCGCCCCCGAGCAAGGCGGGGGCCAAGTACCACACATAGCGGTCCACCAGGCCCTGGCTGTGAAAATCGTGGGCGACATGTGCGCCGCCTTCCACCAGGAGTTGAAGGACACCGCGCCGGCCGAGCTCGTCGAGCACCGTCCCAAGATCACCGCCGAGTTCGAGCGCCGGCTGGACACGGGCGCCGGCAGGGATGGCGCCGAGCACCACGCGAAGAGGCTGACGGCGCGACGGGGAGGTGGCGCCCTCGCGCACTGTCAGGGCCGGATCGTCGGCGCGTACCGTCCCCGCCCCTACGAGCACGGCATCGCTCTCAGCACGCAGGCGCTGCACATCGTTTCGCGCCTTCGCACCGGTGATCCACTTGCTGGAGAGGTCCGGCGCGGCCGTCCGCCCGTCGAGGGTCGCGGCAAGCTTCAGCACGACGAAGGGCCGGCCGGTCGAGCGGTGCACAAGGTACGGGCGGAGCTGGTCGCTGACGGCGGCTGCGAGCAGACCGGTCGAAACATCGATGCCGGCTGCCTCGAGGGCCTTGAACCCCGCACCTGCCACCCGGGTGTCCGGATCACCGACAGCGGCGAGGACCCTCGCCACGCCGGCACTGATGAGCGCTTCGGTGCACGGCGGCGTCCGACCGTGATGGGCACAGGGCTCGAGCGTCACATAAACGGTGGCCCCTCGCGATTTGCCGCCCGCCATTGCGAGCGCACCGACCTCCGCGTGCGGCCCGCCGGGAGGCGCAGTCGCCCCTTCACCCACGACCTGCCCGGTCGGGTCCACGATCACGCAGCCGACCCACGGGTTCGGCGAGGTCGTGGTGCGGACGCCATCTGCCAGTTCGACGGCTCGCGCCATGTGACCCTCGTCGGAGCGATCCTGCCCCTCTGCGGTCAATGGGGCCTCTCGCCCGCCAGCAGCAAAAGAGCGTGCGGCAGCACATCTATGACCGCCTCGAGACACTCGAGCGCGCCATTGGGCGAGCCAGGCAGATTGACTACGAGCGCTGCCGCGCGCGTGCCGGCTGCTCCGCGCGAGAGGCGCCCCAATGGACTGATCATCCGAATCGCCTCGGCCAGGCCGGGTGCCAAGCGGTCGAGCACCTGTGAGGTGCCTTCTGGAGTGAGGTCCCGGGGCCCGAAGCCTGTGCCGCCGGTGGTGACGATCAAGCCGGTGAAACCCTCGGCTAGCTCGGCTATCGCTGCAGCCACCGACTCGATGCCGTCGGCGACGACGCGCCGCTCGACCACCTCGTAGCCCTCGGCTTCGAGGCGCTCGGAGATCACCGGGCCGGACCGGTCCTCGCGCGTGCCGGCGACAACTCCGTCAGAGACAGTGCATACCTTGGCCTGCAACCGAAACGACGCGTCGTCGCCGGTGTCGCTCATCGGGGCTCGCCCACGGCCGCGGATGCTGCAGCGTGAATTCGGCGCACCATGTCGGGGGGGTCTTCGGCATGGAACACCGCTGAGCCGGCGACAAAGCATCTCGCGCCCTCGCGTGCTGCAAGGGGGGCAGTCGTCTCATCGATGCCTCCGTCCACCTGGAAGGTGACCTGGAGCTTCTCGCGCTCGGCTTGAGCCCGTGCCTCGGTGAGCTTCAACACGGTCTCGGCGATGAACGACTGGCTCCCGAAACCAGGATGGACGGTCATGATCAGGAGGAGATCGACGAGATGCAGAAACGGCGCGGCCGCCTCGTAGGGCGTCTCGGGATTGACCACGAGACCGACTCCGAGGCCGAGCCGTCGCATCTCCGCGCAAAGGGCCTCGGTGTCGCCGACCTCGACATGCACCGAGCAGGAGTCCGCACCGGCGTCGCGGAACGCCTCGAGGTAGTCGCCCGGATTTGTCACCATCAAGTGACAGTCGAAGAACATGGCCGTGTGCCGCCGGAGGGACCGGACCACGGGAGGCCCGATGGTGATGTTGGGGACGAAGTGGCCGTCCATGACGTCAAGGTGCAGCCAGTCGGTCACGCGGCCGACTTTGACGACCGCGTCGGCCAACGCACCGAAGTCGGCCGACAAGATGGAGGGGGCGACTTGCAGCTCGCCTTCGCCAAGCAAGGGAAGGCCGAGCGCACGGGTCCCGTCCGCGATGTCGATCACCGTTCCACCGTAGCCAACGAACTGGCCCCGAGGCTCTACGCGCCGAGGCACTCGTCCTCCGTCGGTCTCGCACCGCGCCGCCACGCGTCGAAACCTTGGGCCGCACGGCCCTCTGGCCTGACCTCCAGCAGCTCGAGGCGGCCCTGTCCGCAGACCACGGTGTCGCCGACCAGTGCGCCAGGCGAGGGCCGGGCCACAGATGGTGTCCCCGAGTCGCCGTCGTCGCCTTCGGGCTCGGCGAGCCTGGCACGCTCGACTATGAGCCTTCTGCCCCGGAACGTCGTCCACGCGCGACCGACGCGGACGAGCCGCTCCAGCTCCACAGCCGGGCGTTCCCAGTTGAGCCGTAGCTCTCCACGGTCGATCTTGGCCGCATAGACGGGCGAGCCCGTCTGGGCGACCGGTGCGCCCAGTGTCGCCAGACCGCCGGCCAGTCTTTCGACAACAAGGCATCTCCCGACCACAGCCAGACGCGCTCTGAGCTCGGCCGCTGTCTCCCCCGGCAAGATCGGGACTTCGACTCGGGCGTACACCGGGCCGGTGTCGAGCCCCTCGTCGAGGGCCATGAGGCATACCCCCGTCATGTCGTCGCCGGCGAGAATGGCCCGTTCCACCGGTGCCGCGCCACGCCACCGGGGCAGCAGCGAGAAATGCAGGTTCACCATCGGCACCTTCTCGAGCACCTCGGCACTAATGAGCGTCCCGAAAGCCACGACGACGCCGAGCTCGACGTCCGCGCTCAGCACGTCGGCCACTCGGTCGGTGACCTCCAGCCCGAGCTCGAGGGCGCATCTTTTCACCGGGCTTGCCAACAGCGCGCTGCCGCGGCCGCGACGGCGGTCCTGAGAGGTCACTACGAGGGCCACGTCGTGGCCGGCGTCGTAGAGCGCCGCCAGGGCGACAACGGCAACCTCCGGTGTTCCCAGGAAGGCGAGCCTTGTCATCGGGCGCGACCGCGAGCTTCCGGCTCAGGCCTCGGGGCGGCTCCCACCGTTGTCGCCCACCCCCGACACCGAAAGGCCCGCTGCCGAGCCCGCTGGGTCGGCCAGTGCGCGGGCGCGCAGGATTCGCATGGCCTGCTTGCGCTGGTCCTTCTCGAGCCGCTGAAGGAGCAATATGCCATCGAGATGGTCGAGCTCATGTTGGAAGACGCGACCGAGCAGCTCGTCGGCGTCGATTGAGAGCTCTCTTCCTTGAAGGTCGTGGCCCACCAGATGGACCTCCTTCGGCCGAACGATCGGCCAATGAAGGTCGGGGACCGACAGGCATCCCTCCTCGTATTCCCATTCGCCTCGCGACTCGACGATCGCGGGGTTGATCACCGTCATCGGGCCCTCGCCGACGTCGTAGACGAAGATCCGCCGCTCGATGCCTACCTGCGGCGCCGCAAGGCCGACGCCCGGAGCGGCCTGCATGGTCTCGATCATCTCCTCTGCGAGGCGGACGATCTTGGCGTCGATGTCCTCGACCTCCGCCGCACGCTGGCGCAGGACGGGGTCGCCGAACACACGAATCGGGAAGATGGCCACGGTGCCCACTTTACCTGCGCACAACAGGTGGTCAGCCCCGCAATCACTTTGCAGAATGGCCGCACGCGGGCACGACGCGGCCTGTCGTCAGCCGAAACGAGCCCGGACGAGCTCTCCCTTGGCGGCGCGGACCGCAGTCGGCACCCCACGATTGGCGATCGCGGAGATATCGAGACTCTGCGGACCTTTGCCGACACGCTCGCCCACTACGAGACGTGCCGCGACGCACAGGCTCGAGTCCGCGCCGGCCGATCCCTCGTACTCGCCTGCCGGCGGCAGCAAGATCTCGCCCGGTACCTCGACCAGGAGACGAGATCGCCCGCTCGTAGCGGGCTCTTCGGGCACCACGACGGTCCCGCGTACCTCGTGGGGCCTTCCGAGCAGCGCCGTCGCCTCGGCCAGCTCTCCCCTCGCGATGAGCCCCCGGATCCGCGTCGAGGACACCACCTCGTGTGCCCTCTCGTCAGAGACAAGGTGCACCGGCTCGACTGAGAAGCCGGCCTGCGCGCCCATCAGCCGCAGCAACGCGACGTTGCCCTGACGCTGGTTTCCGAAGTGGAAGTCGTCGCCGACGACCACTACCCGAGCCGAGAGCTGGTTCACGAGGATCTCTGTCACGAAGTCCTCCGCCTTCTCCTTGGCGCGCTCGGCGTCGAATTCGAGAACGAGGATCTGGTCGACGCCTGTTGCCTTGAGGAGCTCGAGCTTCAACTCGACGTCGGTGAGCCGAGGGGGGGCAGACGCCGGGTTGACGACCGCGGCCGGGTTCTTGTCAAAAGTCACCACGACACTACGAAGGCCCGCATCGGCCGCCCGACGCCGCACCTGGGATATCACGTGACGATGGCCGATGTGGACTCCGTCATAGGCCCCAATGGTTACGGCGCTGCCGTTGTCGTGTCCCACCGCCGAGGGAGGCTACTCGTCGCCCGCTGTCGACTCGACACGCGAGCGCGAGACGCCGGCGGGTTGCACCACTACGACGGGCTTCACCCGTTCGAGCCCGACAGGCCCACAGACCGCCACCAGCCTGCCGCACTCATCGAGCACCGCCCAAGGGCCATCGCCCACGACGCCGAGGCCAACGCGCTCTACAGCCCTGCCGTGCCCGAGCGCCCGGGCGACCTCAAGGTTCGCGACTCCCTGAGGTAGATCACGCACCAGCTCCTCGGGCGGACGCACCCGCTCGGGCGTGACGTCTTCGAGTGCGAGCGCTACGTCGTCGCCGAAGGACCCGATCGCCACCCTGCGGAGAGCCCTCAGGTGCGCTCCTCCGCCGAGCTTCGCTCCGAGATCGGCTGCCAGCACTCGTACATAGGTGCCCGACGAGCACTCGACGAGAACCCGGTAGCAGCCGGACTCGCCGGTTTCGAAGACCTCGAAGCGGAACACTTCGACGGGCCGGGGGGCCCGCGCCACCTCGATGCCCTCGCGGGCAAGCTCGTGCAACCTCCGCCCTGCGATCTTGACCGCAGAGACCATCGGCGGTATCTGCTCGATGCGCCCGGTGAGCGAGCGCGCGGCCTCCCGGACCTCTGCCAGGCCAACACCGGTCATCTCGAAGCGTCCCGTGACCTCTCCCGAGGCATCGAGGGTCGAGGTGGTCGCCCCGAGCACGATCTCGCCCACGTAGGTCTTCTGCAAAGCCGACGCGAACCGCAGCAGTCGAGTCGTTCGACCCACGCCGACGATGAGCACGCCCGTAGCGTCGGGGTCGAGCGTCCCGGCATGGCCGACTTTGCGAGTGCCCAGGAGGCGGCGGCACCGGGCAACCACGTCGTGGGAAGTCCAACCGGCCTGCTTGTCGACGACGACGAAGCCGCCCGGGTCGTCTATCGGCCGCCGCAGTGGTTGGCCTGAGCCGGCGGGCCCCTCAGGAGTCGTCGCGTCGGGCACGGCGCAGCGCCTCCTCCACGCGCTCGGCGGCGGCGATCGCCGGATCCGCGGCAAAGCTCAATGTCGGCGTGCGCTTCAACCGCACCTCGCGCGCGATCGCTGCCTGAAGCTCGCCGCGCTTTGACTCCAGCACGGCCGAGGCACCCTCCGGCAGCGAGGCCATGAACACCGTGGCATGACGCAGGTCCGCGTCGACGTTCACTCCTGTGACCGTCAACAGTGCGAGACGGTCGTCGTCATCGCGCAAGCGCTCGAGCGCGTCTGCCAGCACCTGGACGAGGACCGCGTTGACACGAGCAGTCCGCGGATAGCCAGCGGACGAACGGCGATCGAATTGCCTAGGTACGGGGGATCTCCCGCTCGTCGTAGGTCTCGATCACATCGCCGTCCTTCAGGTCCTGGAAGTCGGTGAGACCTATGCCGCATTCGAACCCGGCCTGGACATCGCGGACGTCGTCCTTGAAACGGCGCAGCGAGGAGACCGCTCCCTTCCAGATGACCACGCCTTCTCTGAGGAAGCGGACCTTGGAACCTCTGGCGATGACGCCGTTGGTGACATAACAACCGGCCACGGCTCCAACCTTCGGGACCCTGAACACGGCGCGGACCTCGGCGTCCCCGGTCACGATCTCTTCGATCTCGGGGGCGAGCATCCCGACCATGGCCGCCTGCACGTCCTCGATGAGCTTGTAGATGATCTCGTAAGTACGGATCTCGACCTTGTGACTCTCGGCAAGCTCGCGGGCCCTGCGATCCGGACGGACGTTGAAACCGATGATCGTCGCGCCCGAGGCCGCGGCGAAAGTCACGTCGCTCTCGGTGATGCCACCGACCGCACGGTGGACAAAGGCCACCTTCACGTCGTCTCTCTCGAGCTTGAGAAGGCTCTGGGTGACTGCCTCGAGCGAACCTTGGACGTCGGCTTTCAACACCAGGGTGAGCGTCGCTGTCTCGCCCTTTCGGATCTGCTCGAACAGGTCCTCCAGCTTGGCACCCGGGCTCGTCGAAACGGTCGAGGCCTGAGCAAGTGTCGTGAAGCGAAGCCGCTGCTCACGGGCATCGCCCACAGTGCGTGCAATCGAAAGGTCCGAGGTGACCCGCAACTCGTCGCCGGCTATCGGGGGCTCGGAGAGCCCGAGCACCTGTACGGGCATCGATGGGAACGCCTCTTTGATCTGGTCGCCGTGATCGTTGACAAGGGCCTTGACCCGGCCCCAGGCGGCTCCGGCGACTATTGGTTCCCCGACGCGTAGCGTCCCCCGCTGGACGATGATGGTGGCGACCGGACCACGGCCGATGTCGAGGTTCGATTCGAGCACGACACCTCTTGCGTCCACTTCGGTGTCGGCGCGCAACTCGAGCACCTCGGCGAGCACGACCAGCTGCTCGAGCAGCTCCTCGATGCCGAAGGACTGGAGGGCGGAGATCTCGACTGTGATCGTGTCGCCGCCCCAGGCTTCGGGCACAAGCCCGTGCTCGGACAGCTGCTGCATCACGCGATTGGGGTCAGCGTCGGGCCGGTCGATCTTGTTGATCGCGGTCACGATCGGCACCTTCGCAGCTTTGGCGTGGTTGATCGCCTCGACGGTCTGGGGCATCACGCCGTCGTCGGCGGCGACGACCAGCACGACGATGTCGGTGACACTCGCGCCCCGAGCGCGCATGGCGGTGAAGGCCTCGTGACCAGGGGTGTCGATGAATGTGAGCAGCTGGTCCTGCCATTCGACCTGGTAAGCGCCGATGTGCTGGGTGATGCCACCGGCCTCGCCTGCGACCACGTTCGAGTGACGGATCCTGTCGAGCAGCAAGGTCTTGCCGTGGTCGACGTGGCCCATGACCGTGATGACGGGAGGCCGCGTCTGATAGTCCTCTTCGTCGTCTTCGAGGTCCTCGCCACCGAAGAACTTGGACAGGAGGGCGGCCTCCTGCTCTTCGCCGGGGTCGACCAGTCGGACCTGCGCACCGATCTCAGCGGCAAACAGGCCGATCATGTCGTCGCTGAGCGGCTGGGTCGCAGTGACCATCTCGCCTTGCAACAGGAGGAAACGCACGACGTCGCCGGCAGAGCGGTTGAGCCGCGGACCGAGTTGTTGAGGCGTGGAACCGCGCTCGACGATCACCTCGTGATCGGGAACAGGGACGCTCGAGGGCAGGTACGCCGTTATCTGGATCGGCTCGAGCTCTTCCATGTTGCGACGGCGTCGGCGCGGCCTGCGCTGAGGCGGGCGCCCGCGCCCGACCGGACCACCGCGGGCAGCACCTGTCGGACCACCTGGGGTGTACCCACCAGTTCGCGCACCAGGAGCGCCCCCGCCGCCGTAGGTGCCGCCCCCGGCAGGACGTCCGCCGTCGCGGGGCGGGAAATGACCTGGAGCGCGCTGGAATCCTGCGCCTCCACCTGGCCGCGGGCTCGCCGGACGGCCGGTTGGAGGTCGAGAGCCGACCGAGCCCGGACGCGGCGGGCTCATCCCCGGACGCGAGCCGGGTGCACCCGGACGCGTGCTTGGACCGCTTTGGCTCAGGGGTCGCCGCGTCCCCGGTGGTGGCGGTATCGGACGACCTGAGATCGACCGCGGCCCCGGAGGCGGCGGTATCGGCTTGCCCGAAGGGCTGACTGGGCGAGGCGCGGCGAGCTTGCCGTCAGCACCTGTGACCGACGGCGTCGCCGTCGGCGCCAAAGATGTGGCCGCCGCCGTATCCGGCACCGCAGTCGCGGACGCGGCCGTAGAGGCGGCGGCGGGCGCGACTACGGACGCAGGCGCAGGTTCGACGGGCGCTGGCGCGCGGACGACGCGAGGTGCAGCCTGAGATGGCGGGCCAACCGGGCGGGGGGCGGCCGGAGCAGCCGCGGGTCTGCCCAAGTCCGCAACAGGCGCGGTTCTCGGCGCACTGGTCGGAGGCGACACCGCCGGGCGCGCCACAGCAGTCCGCGGAGCATCGAGGATCTCGCTCGCCGACTTGCTGACGACAAGCCTCTGACCGGGGCGGGGCTCGTGGGTCGCCGCACCCGTCTCGGCTTCGGGCTTGGAGGCGGTGGGGTCGTTCGGCCCGGCGACCGCGGGTTGCGAGGCGGGCGCGGACCCAGCGGCAACGGACCGCTCGCCGGACGGCGCGCTCGACGCGCGCGGAGGCCCACCGGCCCCTCGGGGTGCCGAGCTCGCAGCGGGAGCCGGCGCGGGCTCCTCCGGCTGGACGGCGCGACGGAGTCCTTCACGGTCGGCCTTGCGCCTGGCGCGGTCGGCTTGCGCGTCCTCGATCGACGACGAGTGGCTCTTCACGCCTATCCCGAGGTCGATGCAGATGTCCAGGGCTTCCTTGTTGGTCAGCCCAAGCTCACGGGCAAGCTCGTAGACGCGGATCTTTTTCGGCAACTGGTGGTTCGGTCCTCTCCTATCGAGGGGCAGCGCAGCGTTCGGGATCCCGAGCCTGGCGCGGTCTTCCATTCTCACACAACACCGGTGCCTCGTACACCTGTGCCCATATTCTAGGGTCGAGGCCGACCTCGCCAGTCGCCCGAGCAGGCCGATCACCTCGACCAAGTACCTGACTCGTCCCGGAATCGAGCATGAGCCGATCGCTCAGAACCGCAGGCGAACTAGATTGCCAGCGATGCGACCGTCATTCGGAACCCAGCACGGCGCAGCCTTGGTGGCCGTCGAGCGCGCGAACGGCGGCGAGCTGGCCCCGCTCTCACAAGTGCTCTGGACGCTGGAGGGTTTGACCCCACCCGGTTCACTACCGAGCCTGGCCCAGTTCACGGCCTCGGCGACGCTTTTGATCGAGCTCGGTGTCGTCGAGTACGTGGAGGACCAGCTCGGCCTTACTCCAGAGGGGCGCAAGCTGCTCAGGCATTCGGGCATGCCCAACGATTCCAGGCACGTGGCGCTCGTCACCGACAAGCTGAAGGAATTCGAGGAGATCGACCTCGAACCGGACCCGTCGGTGCCGGTGCCGACCGAGGACGACGTTCGCCGGGCCGTCAGTGACCAAGACGTCATCGAGGTCGAGGACGACGCCTGGACACCGGTCCTGGGCGAGGAGGTCCCAGGCGACCCCTACGGCTCGGAATCGGTATGGGTGCCCGCGGTCCCGCCAGGCGACGCCTTCTACGAGCCCGAACCGCCCGTGGCCGCCGAGCTCACCGAGTCTCCCGCTCACCCTTTGCTCAATCGCTTGTTCGGCCACAGCCGTCGCGACCGCGACCAGTCGGGTGACTGGGGCGCAGGCTCCCAGGATTGGGGAGCAAGCTGAGTCCGCCGGTGTCGGACGGCCTCGGCAAAAGGGGACAGTCAGCTCAGCGAGGAGCTGTGCTGTAGCTCGGCTCGCAGCCGTCTCACCGCCTCAGCGGTGATTAGATGGCGGAGCGCTCTCGAGAAGCCACCTTGACGCTCAGCAAGCTCGATGCACGAGGGCGAGTCCCGGCAGAGCCACGCGCCGCGGCCCTCCAGCAAAGCGCCGACTGCGAGCTCGCCATCACCGGCATGCACGACGCGGACGAGCTCCGAAGGTTGCGCCACGCGGCGACAGCCGATGCAGGTGCGAAGCGGCGTTGCTAGGACCCGTGCGCTTGCTCGGTGGCGGCGTCCGACACCGAATCTGCCGGGCGATCCCCGCCGGTGGTATCCGACCCGGCCTCAGCCTCTCCGGGGGCTGAGGTATCGAGCTCCTCGGCGACCTCGACGGCTCCGGCCACGATGTCGGACCCAAGCTCGACAGCGTCCGCGACAAGCTCTTCTGCTACCTGGGCAGCCTCAACGACTATCTCCCTGGCGAGTGCGGCCTCAACGGCCGGAGGTTCGCCATCCGCGTTCTCACCGGCCGCCCAAGCTTCGGCAGACAGCGTCTCGCCGCCCTCGGCCGGCTTCCAGACCATCTCGCCGGACTGCTCGACCCATTCGCCCTCGGCCCATTCGCCCTCGGCGTAGTGAGCCTCCTCGGCCGCGGCCTCGGACTCGGACTTGATGTCGATGTGCCAGCCCGTCAGGCGCGCGGCGAGGCGGGCGTTCTGGCCTTCCTTGCCGATAGCGAGCGACAGCTGATAGTCGTGGACGATCACGGTCGCACGGCCCCGCTCCTCGTCGAGGATGACCTCTTTCACCTTGGCCGGCTGAAGTGCCCGGGACACGAACTCGGCCGGATCGTCCGAGAACGGCACGATGTCGACCTTCTCGCCGCGTAGCTCGGTCGTGACCATGCGAACGCGAGCGCCCCTGGCTCCTACGCATGCTCCTACCGGGTCCACGTTGGCGTCGTTGGACCACACGGCGATCTTGGTCCGGTGTCCCGGCTCGCGCGCGCAGGCCTTGATCTCGACGACCCCGTTGGAGATCTCCGGCACCTCAAGCTCGAAGAGCCTCTTGATCAGGCCGGGATGGCTGCGCGAGACGACGATCTGGGGGCCCTTGCTGGTCTTGCGGACCTCCACGATGTAAGCCTTGAGGCGAGCACCGTGGTCGTAGCGCTCGTAGGGGACCTGCTCTGCCTGGGGAAGCAGCGCCTCGACCTTGCCGAGGTCAAGGAGGGTGTAGCGATTGTCGCTCTGCTGGATGATCCCGGTCACGATGTCGCCCTCGCGTCCGGCGTACTCCTCGTACTTGCGGTCGCGCTCGGCCTCGCGGATTCGCTGCAGGATCACCTGGCGGGCCGCCTGGGCGGCGATGCGCCCGAAGTCGTCCGGGGTGTCGTCCCACTCACGGGTGACGTTTCCTTCTTCGTCCAGCTCCTGGCCGTAGACGCGAATCTCCCCGGAGTCCGGGTCGATGGTCACCACGGCCTCTTCGGCGGCCTGGGGAAGGCGCTTGTACGCGGCCACCAGTGCATTTGCGAGCGCGTCGAACAACGTGTCTACCGCGATGCCCTTCTCCACGGCGATCTGCTGGAGCGCCTCCAGGAGGTCGAAATTCGTCGAGCTCATAGCTTGTCCGCCATCTCTCTCTGGGCGCGGCTGTGCTGTCCCGCCGCCGACGACGACTTGGCGTCCCGGCGCCGGTCGCTGCGGGCGGTCGGCGAGGGCGTACGCGCCAACGCGGCCCTCCAGTCGAAGATCGTGTGGGCTCGCTCGATGTCGCTGTAGGCGAGGCTCCGGCCGCCGTCGGGCAACCCTGGCCCAGCGACGACGACGCCCTTGTCGTCAGCTGAGGCGATCTCGCCCTCGAGGCGACGCTCGCCGTCGACGCCTGGCATTGTCCGAACGGAGATCTGATGTCCGACGAACCGTCGGAAGTGCTCGGGACGGCGCAGGCGGCGCTCCAGGCCCGGGCTCGAGACCTCGAGCTCGTACCGGCTCGAAGGGCCGACGCCCTCCTGGTCGATCGCCGCCGAGATCGCCCTGCTCATAGCCGCGAGGGTGTCCAAATCGACCCCGCCCTCGCGGTCGACAGTCACGACTAGATTGCCCGATCGCAGCTCGACGTCGACGAGCTCGAAGCCGGCGGCTTGGAGCAAAGGCGCGGCGAGGCGCTCTACGTCATCTGACGTCCCCATCGCCGCTGCCTCCTTCGTAACCTACCTGCTCCAGAAATGACAAAACGTGGGCCGCCGCCCACGTTCACGCCTGCTGCATATCAATCGAACGGTGCGGGAGACTTTAGCATTCCGCCGGCCAGCTGGCACCACCCACTCCGCGCCTGTCAGAACTTCCTCGCGCCGTTAGTGCAGCTTAGGAGGGCATTTTTGGCTCTTCGATCAGATGCCTCAAGTCATCTCGGGCGAGGCCGAGCTGTTTGCGGACGGTTCCTTCTGCGATCCCGAGGGACCGCGCCGCCTCCTTGGGTGTGAGCCCGACGACAAAGCAGGCCATCGCACAAGCCCGCCGTCTCGCCGGCATCGCCGAAAGCGCGTCCTCGAGGCCCAGCGCGGCGACTGCTTCGGCCGCAGTGTCGTGGCGGGACGCCCGCTCGCTCTCGAGCGGTTCGTCGTGCTTCCAATGGCCCCGGGAGAGCCGGAACGCCGTTCGGTAGACGTACCCGGGTGGGTTGGAACCGAGTCTCACGCGCCGCCAGTGCCCGAGCGTCCGGGCGAAGGCCTCCTGCGCCACGTCCTCGGCAGACGGCCGGTCCAAGCCACTGATCTCGAGCGCCCGCACAAGACGCGGGTAGTGCGCTTCGTAAACCGTCACGAAGTCATCGGCTACCTCGCTCCTGCGGTCGTCCTCGATGACGACAGTTTGTCCCACCGGGGCGGCGCCCGGCTGCGAGAAGCTAACCGCCGTTGTTCTGGGCGGTCGTCGGGGACTTTGAGGACTTCGGGGTGACCGACGAACCTGGCACTGTCTTGCGGAGGGTCCCGCCCGTTGGCGAGACGGGCTGCTTGTGAACTCCGCTTAAGGGCACCAAGCACGCGTCCACCGCCATCGCCAAGGCGTCTGATCGAGGCAGAGCGGCCTGCTCGAGAACCTTCCCGCCGGCCGACAGCACGAGCACTTTCACCCGACCGGACGGGTTCGCGACGCCTCCCCCGCCCGCTGCGACAGCGGCGGCCCGCACCTGGTGCACGAGCACGGCCCACCCGCCGACGACGGTCATCTCGTCACGCCCACCGCCCGAGAACTCGGCGAGCACAGCCGCGCTTTGCGGGGAGCTATGCGCGACGACCACCTCGATCGGAGATCTCTCCGCGACGCCGACCAACTGGTACGAGAGCACGTTGATGGGTCTTTGGACGCTGGGCCCGAGCGGCACGATGACAATACCGACCGCACCCGCATCGGACACCTCGACCACGAGCGCTTGGGTGAGTGCGCAGCCCGGCGCGACGACGGGCTCGGGAATCGTCGAGCTGAGCTGAGTAGTGGTGGTGCCGGCGTCCGGCGGGGATGGCGCGGTCGTGGTCGTCGATCCGTGCCCGGCCCCTGCAGATCCGACCGCGCTGTTACCCGCGGGTGGCGGAGTGCCTCCCGAGCGAAGCGAGGGTCCGCCCGAGCTGACCGTCACGGGCACCAGCTCGAGGGGAGCCGCCGCCCAAGAAGCGGCGAAGGCTCTGACCGTCACACCGTCGCTCGTGCGCGTCAGCAGCGGGCGCAACGCTGAGCCGCCGGGCAGTCCGTTTGCCCAATACCGAGAGCAGCTCCACAAGCTGCACAATCCGGTTCCCGCACTCGAGGCAGATGTCGTGGGCTTGAGCGAGCCCGTGACGGTGCCCGCTGGGTTGGAGGAGTAGGTCGGCGAAGCCTCCGCAGCCGATGACCCGTTGTGCGACGATCCGCCGACCGATCCGGCGTCGACCCAACCGAGTCCCGACGGCGCGCTGGCGGAGCGCCCCTTGGGCTGGGCTGTGGGAAGGCTCGTTGAAAGGTTCGGGGTATTGGTCGCCGTGGCCGTGCCAGCCTTGTGGCTGAGCCCGATACCCAGGCCTGCTCCGGCAATGGCAATGACCAGTCCCAGGGTGGCCGCGGTCCTAGCGCGACGAGCCTGAATGCGGCGATGCCGGCGGACAATGCTGTCGAGAACTTCCCGCGATGGTCCCCCGGAGCTTGCGTCGTCGAGAAGGTGCGAGAGATCAGGATTGTCCATGACGTTCTTTCAAAGCAATAAGGAGGCAGTTTCGCGCATGCGCAGTTGTGAACGAGCCTTCACAGGCGTCACTTCGCGGCCGGCGGTTGCGACCGCCCGGCCCACAGCGGCACCGACTGGCGCGATACCGACGGGCATCGCGACAGCCGGTGCAGTCGAGCTGCGAGGAAGCGATCAGGAAGCGGCAAGTTGGTACACGACCGTCACCTGGACCGAGATCTGCTGCTGGCCAGGCTGGACCGGCACAGACGCGCTCGCCGTCGGGGCGAACGTGTTGAGGTTGCTGTAGTACAGCTGCTGGCTGGCGTTCTCCTGGTCGGTGATCTTGGCGATCGGGCCGAGGGTCAACCCTCCGCCCGCGGCGACCTGGGTTGCCTCGGTGCTCGCGGCGAGCATGGCCTGCGACCGTGCCGAGGCAAGAAGCGCCGACTGGTTCGAGACCGAGAAGGAGATCCCTCCGAGTGTGACGCCGTTTCCCGTCGCTTGCACTGCAGCGTCCAAGGCCGCGCCAAGCTTGGTGAGGTCGTGCATGGTCACGTTGAGCTCATCGTCGGCGCTGAAGTTGATGATCCTGCCTCGTGAGTTGGTGTTCGCCGAGAGATCGAGCGAGGACGTCTGCATGTCCTTCAAGGCGACGCCGCTCTGTTCGAGCGACTGCTCGAGCGCTGCCACCTGGGCATTGTTCTGCTCGAGCGCGTCGACAGCCTTGCTCGCCGTGGTGTCCACGCCGATCGTGAAAGTGGCCGTGTCAGGCGTGCCCTCGACCTGGCCACTGCCCGTGACGGTGATCGTGGCTCCCGGGGCGGCTGCCGAGCTCTTTGACGAGGTCAGCACTGAAGGTATGTGCCCCCGAGACGAGTTTGAGCTGCTCGACACTTCCAAGCCGATGATCAAGCCAACGACGACCAGGGCTGCGACACCCACGATGCCGATCGCACGAGCCGTGAAGCTCGCTCCAAGCTTGCGGGACCCGCCTGGCGTCAGTGGACCGGCGGAGGACGGGCCGCTTGCCTGGTCAACCGCGGGCGCTGGCGGAGAGCTCAGCGGTGCCGGCGTGGAGATGCCCGATTCGGGCACGGCCACTGGCTCTTGGCGGTTAACTCCGTCTTCGTTCACGTCGGACGCTCCTTTGATGGAAGTTCGACCCTCCCGCTGAGGGTCCAACACTGCAAAGCCTGCAGTTGACAGATTCGCGTAGGCCAGATGTCGCGCAATGCCGCGACGCCGGCGAGGAGGACGCGAGGCTGCCTACGGGCTGTCGGCACTGTTGGCGGTAGGTGGGTCGGTACGGGCACCGTTGACGATCGCGTCCATGCCACTTGCGACGGCCCCCCTTGACCGCTGCCTGCCCGGCTGGGCCGTCCCCAAAAAGCGGGCCCGGGAGCGGCCTTTCCAGAGTCCGCCCCGCCTCAAGAGGCGTCGGCCGCCTCGAGGCCAGGAGGGGCGCTCCGGGCGTCGACCCCTGTTGGCCGCCGGCGGCGCGCTCATCGTCATCCTGTGCGGAGCGCTCGGCGCGGTGATCGCCAATCGGTCGCCGCGGCCCGAGGCACTGCTGGCGGTCGCTCACCTCGTGCCTGTCGGCATGGTGGTCACCGCCGCGGACCTCTCGACTGTGTCGATCGCCCCCGCCCCCGGGCTGGACGCGATAGCCCTGCAGGACGCCTCCCAGGTGATCGGCCACCGCGCCACGGAAGCCCTGGAACCAGGTTCGCTGTTGGTACCAGCCGATCTGGCATCCGTGAAGGGGCTTCTTGCCGGCACTGCGCTGGTGGGCACGAGCCTGGCGGTCGATCAGCTGCCCTCCGGGCTCGCCACCGGCGAGCCTGTCCTCGTCGTGCTGTCGGGCACCGCAGGCGAGGGTTCGGTTACCGGCGCCACACCGAGCAGTCCCGCCACCTCCGCGAGCGGAAGCTCGGTGCCGTCGCCGACCGGTCCACCGGGCTCAGTTCTGACAAAGGCGACGGTGGTCTCGATCTCAGCTCCTGCCTCGTCCGCGACCGGTGCCACAGGCTCGGCCTATGTCGCGACACTCGATGTGCCACAAGCTGCGGCGGCCGCGGTCGCCGCAGCGAGCGCAGCTGGCGACGTCAGCTTGGCCGAGATCGGCGAGTCCGCCAACCCCCGCGAACCCCGATGAGCTCCGCAGAGATCAGCGCGGCAGGTGCCAGTTGACCACGGTGGCCCCCAGCCAAGGGCCCGGTCCCTGTCGGGCCCAAATCGACGAGTCCCTCGTCTCAAGGGCGCGCGCTTTGCGTGCGAGCGTCGCGGAGCTCCTCGCGACCACGCCGGAGCGCCAAGATGGGCCCGGCAAGGCCGACTTCGCGGTCACGCGCTCAAGTCGCGCCGCTGCCCGCGATCTCATCGTCGAGCTCCTCGAGCGCGAGAAGGTCGGGCTCGTGACAGCCGGTCAGGCCCCATTGGCACGCCACGACGAGGCGACGCTCGTCGAGCTCGTGCTGGCGATGCTCTTCGGTCTCGGTCTGTTACAGGTGTTCATCGACGACCAAGAGGTCGAGAACATCGACGTCAACGGTGCGGACATGGCCTTCGTCACTTTCGCGAACGGGGAGAAGCTCTGTTTCGGGCCTATCGCCGAGAACGACGACGAGCTCGTCGCGATGGTGAGGTCGGCCGCTGCACGCTTCGGTCTGTCCGAACGCCGATTCGACGCCGCTCAGCCCGAGCTCGACCTGCGACTCCCCGACGGCAGCCGGCTCTCCGCGGTGATGGCAGTCACCGAGCGCCCCGTGATCGACATACGCAGGCATCGCTTCTCTGACCACACCTTGGACGACCTCATCGAGCTCGGGACCCTTGACGAAGAACTCGCCGAGATGCTCGCCGCCGCGGTTCGGGCCAAGCGCAACATCCTCATCTCGGGCGCCATGAACTCCGGAAAGACGACGCTGCTGCGAGCTCTGGCGGCCGAGATAGGACCCCGAGAGCGCGTCGTGACTATCGAGCAGGCACTGGCGCTCGGCCTGGATCATCAGGTCAACAGGGAGTAGCCGGGCAACGGCGTCGCTGTATTCGATCGGGACATGGACGAGCAGCTCGTCGTGGAGGCACAGCACGATCCGTGCGGCCAGGCGCGTTGCGCGGGCTCGCACCGTCGCTGCCCAGACCTTGAACAACTCGGCGGCCGCAAGCCGAGCTTGAGTCCACTTCAGCTTGGATACGACGCCGAAGTCGCCAGCTCCGAGCCGAGTGCGGCCAGGCGGCGCTGTCCTCTCGCGCACCGCGCGTCAGATGCGTTTCGCTCGCGAAACCACGACGACGCTTGCTCGTAGGGCTGAAACTGCTCCTTGTCGTCTCGCTCTGACTCGTGCATGGGAGGACCTCCTCAGGAAGAACTGCAACCACAACTGTCGATCCGGAGAGCGCGCCTCCCCGGCCGCGCGCTAATCCGTAATCCTGGCCAAACTCCCTTGTCAGCGAGTGTACGTCTAGCGGGACAGTGTACTGGTGGCCATTGCGCGGACTGGCGGCCGCCGGCGAGCACCCAGCCGCTGAGGACCTCGGCGCCGCGACGATCGTCAACAGCGGTGTGCGACTGCGTGCGACGCTCTGGCACGGGTTTATTAGCTCAAATATCGGCTCTCTATGACCGTGGAGCAAGGACCGGTGGAGGCGTCGCTGGTTCTCAGCGTGGGGACGTCTAGATCTGATTCCGGCGGCCAGGTCCCGTGGCAGGTGGCAAGACATCCAAGGTTTCTACCAACAGCTCGAAGACAATGTCGAGGTCGGCCGCGATGTCCATGGCCTGTGCAAGATAGCTCCGCTGTTCAACCGTGAACTCGGGCGCCGTGCCCTCGCTCATCTTGGCGAGCGCCGCGAGCAGGGTACGTAACAGGTCGATGGTGCTCGCGTGCAGCTCGATGCCAATCAACGCGTCGTCGACTTCTGAAGACGGGTCCGGCTTGGGAAGTCGCTGATCCTGGGTCATCCGATTCCGCCGCCAGTACCACTGGTCGTGAAAGGTTTCAGCATTGCGACCGGTCTGACACTAGAAGCCGGCGCTCTCATTGCTGAGGCGACTAGAAGTCCGATTCCGAGGGCCATCACGATGTCACCGATGCTGATGACGCTCCGGAACCACGCCAGCGGAACGACATCGCCCAGCGCGCGCAGAACCGTGCCGTGGTATACCGCTACGTGCTTGGACAAGTGACCTACGGTCACTGACGCGGATGGCACGATGCCGGCGCGCTCAAGTGCGCTCTCAGAGACCGGCATACCCCTGTTCGGGACAATTGCAAGAAGGTTGAGAGTCCATCCGACCTCAACAAAGCCCAAGCCAAGTCGCGCTCCGCCTGACGAGGCACGAGCATTTTCGAAAACCCACCAACCTATGACGAGGTACGTGACTAGGACGATGGAGAACCGCAAGCCTTGGGGCCAGCCACGGATTCCCGGAACCTCAAGCGCTGTTTGTGTTGCGATCGCGCCAAGAAGCAACAAGGAATGCTGGAATCTCAGCTCTGAGAGAGAACGCCAAGTACCGCCCGTCATCCATCCGGCGAGCAACCCCAGAGCGACGGCGAGCGGAAGGATCAACATGTCGGAGACGCATCGACGACCCGACGCGTACTAGCCGCTTGCATCTGCGCTGGCGAGGAAGATTGCGGGGTCGCTGGCGCACACTGCCACTTACCAGTGAACGCGAATCCCCTGGAAGAACGGAGCTGCCGCTGCGAACCAAAGAGCCCCCAACGTCCCGGCAGCGACCGCTATCCCTGTGATTCTCTTGCGGACCGTTGTCGTGTTCATCGTGCTGTCTCCCGGATTGTGCTAGCGGCGCATCTCGCCGTGCTCGACTAACCGGCCTGACTATACTCCGATAGCCAGTCCTCTGAGGCTTCCTCGACCTTCCCTTGTTCTCTCACGCTCGACCTTTCCTTTCACTCACCAGCCGTCTGTAGACCGCCATCATCTTCATCGCGTGATAGGCCACCTCAGCCCCGTCCTCTGACCACACCAACACCTCCAACAGCCGGGCTGCCCGATCTGGTCCAAGGTAGTTCTCGAAAGCTACAGATCATATTTGTGAGCTGTCGTGTTCGCGACAGCACTCTGGCCGGAACGACGGGTCCCGCTTCAGACACTCGCGAACCGCCTCTCCGAAACGAGGAGGGCACTTGGGCTGGCGAGCGACGGCAGACCCCGTCTCCGCAAGCAAGGCAGGCGACATCTCATCGTCGAAGCAGAGACCGACTGGGATCGCTTCAAGGACCTGGCCGCGGAGGAACACGGACCAGACTCCTGGCGAAGAGCGCTCACGCTCGTTCGCGGCCGGCCCTTCGACGGCCTGGACCGCGGTGAGTGGGCGCAACTCGAGGGCCACTCGGCCGTGATCGAATCCTCGGTGGTCAGTGTCGCCTGTCGTCTCGGCGAGCACGCACTCGATCGAGGTGAGGCCGGTCTCGCCCATTGGGCGGCGCTTCAAGGATTGCTCGTCTCGCCTTGGGACGAACGCCTTTATCGTCTCTTGATGCGGGCTGCCGACGCTCTAGGCAACCGCGGCGGAGTGGACGCCGCGCTGCGCAGCTTGGCGCTCGCACTCGAGCTAGAAGGTGACCCGTTGCTCGGTGTACATCCCGAGACGTCGGCCCTTTATCGCAGCCTCACAATCAGGTCGCTCGCGTAGCTTGAAGAGCTGATCGGCAAAGCAAGGCTACGGTGGGTGGGTGGGGATACTTGAAGGCAAGCGCATTCTCGTCACCGGCGTACTGACTGATGACTCACTGGCTTTCGGCGCGGCGCGCCTCGCACAAGAGCAGGGCGCCGATGTGGCTCTGACCGGATTCGGTCGGGGGCTCTCGCTCACAGCGCGGGCTGCGCGCAAACTTCCGGCGCCTGTCGAGATCTACGAGCTCGACGCCACTGTGGAAGAACAAGCAAAGCAGGTCGCTACCGAACTCGACAAACGATGGGGCGCCTTGGACGGAGTCGTCCACGCGATCGGCTACGCGCCTGACACCTGCCTGGGAAACGGCGTCCTCGTTTCAGATTGGAAGGACGTTGGAACGGCCATGGAGGTATCGGCCTACTCCCTCAAGGTCCTGGCGGCGGCGTTCGCTCCCCTGCTCAGCAAAGCGACGGGCGGGGCCTCCATCGTCGGTTTCGATTTCGACGCCGCGGTGACGTGGCCCGGCTACGACTGGATGGGTGTGGCCAAGGCAGCTCTGGAGTCGCTCGCCCGATACCTGGCCCGCGACCTAGGTCCGAGCGGCATCCGCGTCAATCTCGTTGCAGCCGGTCCTATAAGCACAGTGGCTGCGAGGTCGATACCGAGCTTCGAGCGTTTCGAAAGCGTGTGGGACGCACGAGCCCCCCTCGGGTGGGACGTTCGCGATTCCGAGGCGGTAGCACGCGCATGTGTGGTGCTTCTCTCCGACTGGTTCCCACGAACGACGGGAGAGATCGTCCATGTCGACGGCGGGTTCCACACGACTGGAGTCTGATCGTCCAGCTTGGTCACGAACAAGCACCCGATCGGCCGTCAACACGTGACGGCCGAGTACTCAGGTGCCCGGGACCGAACCGCGGAGAAGCGCCGTTACAAACGCCTAGGGCTACCGGTCGGTAGACCTCGACGGCACTCCACTGCCTGGAGGACTCCTCGAAGACAGCCGTTGGACAGCCCCGGACCCTACCGGGTTCCCTTCGATGCATCCCTGAGGCTAAGCGGTGACCG
>Ga0182027_10004666_pt1 | contig 21143 bp, 14 predicted proteins | sample 712E1DmetaG_FD_121300 | JGI IMG/M metagenome (GOLD analysis project Ga0182027, IMG submission 121300) | Permafrost microbial communities from Stordalen Mire, Sweden - 712E1D metaG (Illumina Assembly) | ecosystem: Environmental > Terrestrial > Soil > Wetlands > Permafrost | place: Sweden...
ACGGCCTGCAGGCGCTGCGCCGCCTCGAAGCCGCCTACCCCGTCGCGATGAGGTACCTAGAGGATGCCGCACGCTCTGGCCAGGCCGGCCGCGACCTTCGAACCTATGGGGGTAGGTTGATCGTTTTGGGACCGGTAAGTGTCGCCGAGGCGGGGACGCGCGAGGCCCGTGGGGCGGCCGCAGCCAGGGGCCGCTACGGCCGGAATGCCCTCGTCCAAGGTGCGGCCGCCGAGTTGTTCAAGCTCTGGGCAGTGACGGTGCGAGCCCGCGGCACGCGTTTAGCCGCACGGATCGTGCTGTGCCTCCACGACGAGCTGCTCGTCCACGTCCCGATCGAGCACAGCGACGCCGTTGCCCGGCTCCTCGACGACTGCCTCCAGGAGGCTGGGCACCGGTGGGCCCCCGACGACTCGGTCCGCTTCGTCGCCGACATCGGCGTCTTCGAGCGCTGGTCGGACGCCAAGCAGGGGGTGCACCCGAATAGGGACACAGACATCTCATGAGCGAGGCACCACGGTGGGGTAGTCGAGCACTGTGCTCAAATTGCTTGGACGAGTTCTCGATGACGGGCACCTCCGACGCACTGAATCGGCCCGAGTTTCATAGAGGTTCATGTCATGGGGACCTGGTCAATAGCGACGGGCGTTCCACCTGACGGCGAAGGACCGACACCTCTGACGGAGCATGATCACCTCGATGGCCACGTCGGCTCGATCGTCCCGCCGCAGCCGGAGGAACTGGAGCATCCGTAGGAACTCCAGGTAGAGGAACAAGAGGGCCACGGCCAATCCTTCTCCCGCAGCCTGCCCCGGCGAAAGTCCAGAGGGGGCGGATGGGATTAGCGACACCCGCAGGTTTGGAGATGCATCGTCCTTGGCCAGAAGACTGGATGACATTTTCGGCACCCACACGTCATCATTCCAGTCCTCGCCGAGGTCGCGAAGGACTCAGCAATCGATTTCGAGAATGTTGCTCATCAGACCTCCTCCTGTGCCAGTTGAGCGAACTGCTGGCGCACCGAGCGGCGAGGGTCAGCCATCAGGATCGCCCGTACGCCGGCACCTGAGTTGTCACGGATCACTGCGCTTGCTAGGCGCCGATCGAGAGGACGAACGCAGTTGGCCGGGGAGCCTCACCACGATCGAATTTTAGACGGCAAGGGCATCATCACTTCGCCAGGCGACACGATTCGTATTGACGAGCATCCCAGACTCGGAGTTCTCCTCAAGCTCGATTGTGATCAGCTCGTCCCCTTCGAACGCCGGGCTGAGTTCCAAGGCCAAGTACTGAAATAGCTCGCGTTCGTGTACTGCCAACACGACTTGACGCCCATGTTGCTTTGAAAGCAACCGCAGCAGTCCCGCAAACTGTGCAACATGCACTTCGTCCATGGATTGGATCGGGTCGTCGAACACTAAACAGGGAATCACAGGCTCAACCGCGAGGTGAAGCGCAATGAACAACGACAAGGCCGCGGTGTTTAGGTTGCCAGCGCTCAGCATGGTGCCCGGGGCGCCGGCTATGCCGCCCGTGCGGTGAATCGTTTCGAGGCTAATTGCCAGTGCGTGTTTGCCGGCCTCGGGGATCCCGAATGCCGGGACAAAGGGCTCGCTTGGGGCCAGGCGAACGAAGACGTCCTTCCATACCCGATTCAGCGAGTCATTGAAGACCCTTTCGACGATCGCGGCGCGTGTCTGTGAAGCGGCTGCCCGAACCTCCTTGGCGACGTCGCGCCTCCTGTCGGCTTCGCGAACTTGGGCATCCAGGACATACTTCCTCTCGGATTCCTCGGCGATCAAGGTCGTCAGCTGAGACAGCTCCTCCCCCAGCTTCGCGATCTCCGCTATGTGTGCCAACGCGCCGCGCCGGATGTCATTGTGCAGATCGCTCGTCGCGAGCGCCGCCGTCACAATCTCGCTCAGACGGGACCAGGTCTGCTCCATTGACTCGGCCGGCGCAGCTCGCTCCGTCTCAAGCTCCTCAGCGACCTGACCCAGGAGCGAACTAATGCGTTGTCGCTCGAGATCCAACGCCTCAAGCTCCGCAACTTCGTCATCGGCGAGCTGGAGCTTTTCGGCGAGGTTCGATCCCTCGGCGACGGATTCGGCGGAGGCAATAGAGCGTGACTGCAACGACTTGAGCGCTTCAAGCCTTGCCTCGACCAAGTCGGCTTGGTCGTCGGCAAGCGCCCGCTGAGCCAACTCCGCCTGACGGCGCACCATCGCATCGAGCTCTGCTCTTGCGGCGTCCCGTTGCTGGCCGAGAGTCCGCAAGACCTCACCCTCGCTGGTCAGCTCCTCGATTTTGGCATCAATGTGAGCGCCTAGGCTGCCGGCCGACAATTCCGAATAGTCGCGATCACAGACCGGGCACACCTCTCCGCGAACCTGCTCACGAAGTGCCGCAAGTCCGGTCGCGAGGGCACCCGCTCGTCCTTCGCCTTCGGCCACTTGCGCATCCAACATGTTGAGACCTGCTGTCAGCTCTGAGACCTGCTTCGCGACCGAAGCGGAATGCCCCGCGACGCGTTGGTTCTCCTCCAGTTGAGAAGCGACTTGGAGGGTCTCCGCGTCGATCGTCGACCGAAGACGCTCCGCCCTTTCATAAACCGGCAACTCAGCGTCGCCGACTCGTAGTCCGAGGTCGATGGCGTCATCCATCAGTGCCTGCAGCCCCGGCTCTGATGCAAACGCCCACGCGCGTTTCTCCGCAGCGGCGGATTCTCGGCGTTGCTTTGCGTCCTCGACGCGGGCATGCATCGGTCTGGTAGCGAATCCCTCGATTCGTCCCCTGAGCTCGGACAGTGAACGCGCGAGGTCCTCAGTCACCACGGGCCCGCCTGCCGATTGCGGTTGGGTGATTATTGCCGAAGCTTCCCTCAGGCCTGCCGGGGTTGCGAGGTCGAACTCCGATAGACCTAGTTCCGTCACAGCCCGATTAAGCGCTGCCCGCTGAACGTCGAGCGTTGAGGTGATCGTTGCCCGACGAGCGACCGTGAGGTCGAGCCGACCTTGGGTCTCTTGGGAGGTTTTGACCGCCTCCGAGTATTCGTCAACAAGCCTTTTGACGAGCCTCAGATCGGTTGCATCGGTCAGACCTGAGATCAACGCATCAAGTTGATCCAGGCTGAGTAGCTCGTTCACGAACCTTGCGAGTGAAGACTCCTGGTTCCGCTCTGTGTATTGGTACATCTCCAGAAGACGCCCAAGAGACACCTGATCGAGGTAAGACCGCTCCGAATAGAACTGACGTCCTGCGCGATCCAGCGCTGGCGCGCCGTCCACACCGGTCGGCCCCACCGTCATCACGCCGGGCGAGACAACTTCGCCAGCGGCATCGGCTATCTGGATCTCGACCGCGGCGAACGGCTCGCCGTAGTACGGGAGATATGCGAAGTAGCGCTCGTCGAGCCGATCGAGACTCTGCACGGCACCGGTGAGAGCCAGTTCGATCGCCGAGAGAACGCTCGTCTTGCCCGTCCCGTTAGGGCCGTGGATGAGCACGACTGGGGCATCAAGCGGCAATCGAATGCTTCCAGCCAAACGCCGAAAGTTGGAGATGGAGATGTGACGAAGCGGTAGATGTGCCATCAGGAGGACTCACTCCGATCGGTATCACCGAACGCGGCTGCAAGATACTCTCGCAGTACCTCTTGGACTACGTCTGGCCCCGAACTGGCAGCGTCGATGAGTGCTCGGTGATCGTTGGTGACTCGGCTCGAAAGTCGCTCTCGAACTTCGTCTAGCGGGGCAATCGTTGCCTCCGCTGCTGAGGGCAGACGAAGCGGGAGGAGAATTGCGACGGCCTCCTGTACCGCGGCCTGTGTGGGCTCGGATGTGTCCAGGACCATGACTCTGGCTGCGGCCTCAAGTCGAGCGAGGTACGCACCGTTAGGCCGGGCACCAAGTAGCACGAGGCTGACCGGTCGGCGTGACCCGAGCCGATCCAGACTGCGGTTGAGGCCTGACAAGAGTCGAGCGAGGTGATTCGGATCAGTCGCGAGCCCGCCGACAACGATCAGATCCTGGGATACCCCGGTGCCGATCAAGGCGGCATCGAAGTCAAAGGATGCTCCGGCGACAACAACCGGCATCGGTAGCCGTCGAAACCCCGCCTGTTCCAGCACCTGAAGGACAGTAGTGAGACCGGTGGCCATCAGATCGCGGCCTCCAGTCGGAAGCGTTCGAATAGGTCGTCTGCGTCTGCGGCTGCCTCCAGGACCGTACCGATCGCAACCTCTCGTCCGCTCGGAGTGCCTGCGCGGCCATAGTGAGCTGCGGGCGATCGCCGCTGCTGACCGGGAATCGGGCTCGCGTGAATGGCCAGCACATCTGGATCGGCGAGATCGAGAACCCCGCTCGCCTCCAATTGTGCAAGTACCGTCGAGTCCTGAACGATGAAGACGTTGGATCGTCCAACGTCTTCCCCAACTATTTGGCAGACGCCGTGACCGGGCATCGAAGGGTCCCCCGGCGTCAGCGTCCAGTCCGCTCTCGCTGCACCCTTGCCTAGGAGAGAAGCCGTAACGGCTAAGTTTCGCAAGGCCGACAGAGGGAAGTTTGGGTCAACCGCCGCGAGGTGCATCGGTTGAGCGCTCAGAGGTTCATAACGCTCTGAATCTTCGGCAGGTGGCTGGCCGCTACGGAAGGTCTTGAGTACGAGGCTCCATAGCTGAATGAACCTGGCCGTGAAGTCTGCGAAGTCCTCAGCTGCTGCGCCACCCAACATGTCGCGGAGGCCATAAATGCCAGACCTCAACTCAGCCAAGTCCGCGTCGTTCATCGTGGGCAGCTGCATTGAGGTGATCAACGCGCAGAGTTTCGCCGCCAGGGTATAGAGAACCAGGCCAAGCAACAGTGGCTTGGCGAATGAGCCCAACCGCGCCGAGGTGGCGATATCAACGCGATTGGGGTGATACGCGGCGCCATACACGAGCTTTAGAATTAATCGCTGATCTTGGCCGATCTTCTCCTCAGCGAAAACGATGGCGATCGGGTCTGAGGGCCAGGTCCAGGTCAGCCTTGCCTCAGCTCGCGAGAAGATCTCTTGGATGTTGGCGTCCTGCGCCGAGAGCCCGACCATCAAAGTTGGTCGGGTTGCAACAAGATCGGTCAGACGGCCCAGCGCCACGGCATAGTCCGGATTCTGAATCCACCCTGCGAGCTGCGACTTTCTGGCAACGAGCATACGGCGATACTTCGTCGGATCCGCCTTCGCCATGACCGCACATCCGTGGAACTTGATTAGATCGCAGCGCGCATCGGGCAGCCGAAACTCATCCTCGTGAACTAACACACGCAAGACGTGATCCGTACCGCCGTTGAGACGACGCACGGACTCCTCGATCAGACCATCCCAGTTTGCCGACGCCGCGAACCGGACAGCGCCTTCGAGAATCAGGATCGCGAGGCACATGTGTTCCGCGTCCGGCTTCAGCGAGTTGCTTGCGTACGTCTCGCAGACGTCGATTGCCTCCCACAAGAGGAAGTCTTCTTCGTCCTCACCGCCGACCGGCACCTCGAGCACCTTCGAGTAACTGTTCGTCAAGCGGTGAAGAACGTCGTCAAGGTTCGGCCAGCTGTCGACAGGCTGATCCACATCGATTGCGGCGACATCAGATGCCGACAGACTTGCGGCCTCGAAGATCTCACTCAATGCCTGCCTGTAGGGACAGTCGGGTTCTCCGACCGTGACCCGCTCTTGGAGGAACACCAAACATTTCCGGAGCAGGTCTGGCAGACCGGGGACCGCGTCCCGAGAGATCCCGGAGCCAATCCAGAACGCGTATTTGCCCGCCGCGACCCCATCCGCCAGCGATGCGAACGGCCCATCGAGCGCGAGGAGTACCTCACTAGTGGTTCGTCGGGTCCCAGGATCAGTCAGCGAACTCGACACGAGACGCCTCCTATCCCAGTCGAACCGTTGCAGATCAACGTGCCGCTCTCCCGATCGAGGCCATCCGCGTCCGTCCTGTCCTAGCGCCAGTGCGAGCGGACATAGTCGAGAGCGTCCGCAGTGGTCAGGAGACGGGTGGAGTTGTTGAGGCGGACGTAGAAGTCGCCATCGGCCTTCTGACCTCGCATGAATATCGGCGCTCCCGCCGGTCGCACATCAACTCGGCACACGTCGTTGCCGCCGATGGCGGCGAACGCAACAGTCAGGTAGGACGTTGCGACCTTGCCGAGGACCTCCGCGAGCATTGTGGTTAGCCAGTTCTCGAAGCCGTCAGCGTCCTGGCGCTTCTGGTTGGCCAGTCGGTAGTCGTCCTTCAGTCCGACCGCCTCGCCGCCGTCGTTCACCCCGATGAGCAGCGTGCCCCCGTGGGCGTTGGCGAAGCCGGCGATCGTCTTGGCGACGCCGAACTCGAGATCCTTGTTCCGGTTTCCACTCTCTCGGTCGAAACACGCTGAGGCCTTGAATTCGACCCACTTGCTTTCGCCAGCTGTCATCAGAGCCGCTGTGTCGAGCTGGCCCCCAGCTGTCGTTGGGGCGACCTCCTCGCCTGTCGCCTCCTCGGCGATCTCCGCTTCGAGTTCTTCCGGCTGTTCAGGCACCTCCACCCAGTACTCCCGGTCGGTGTCTCGTTCGATGTAGGAGAATGAGGTCTTGGCGTAGTCATGGGGAGCCATCTTCTTGAGCTGCTCCTTGACCCGCCGGCGGCCTTCCATGGCGAACTCGAGGTAGTCGCGCACCTCGCTTCGGGTCCACTCCTCATGCGGGTGCAAGAGCTTGAGCAGACCCGAGACCGTCTTGCGGACTGCCTTCTCGTCCCGGGCCGACAGGTGGTCGCCGAGGGCGAACTCGCCATCGATCGCCCGCACGAAGGACTGCTTTCGGAGCTGACGGAGCGCTTCCGCGAAGTAATCCGACACGAAGCCGTAGTGATCAGTAAAGAGACGCTGCTCGAGTTTCGGCGCCTCCCAGCCCGGTAGGTAGAAGTGCAGGCGGTCGATGAAAGCGGGGTCGATCATCGCAGGAGGCAGATCGGCGAAGAGGTGCGCGGTGCGGACCAGCTCCTGGTGTGGCTTGCTCGTATTCCCGATGAGCACGATCGACGCCTCGGCTGGCGTCTCTTCCTTGCCACGGGCGAAGGAGCCGGACTCCATGTAGTCCTTCAGCATGTTCACGACCGTCGAGTCGGACATCTCCAAGCCGGCGACCTCATCGAACGCAACCGCGTCCCACGTGCCAAGGAGGCCGACGCGACCGGTACCCATATGGACGAAGAGTTGGGCCACTGTGACCTTGCCGCCTGAGATCAGGATGGCGTTAGGCGAGGATTCTCGATAGACGAAGGACTTGCCGGTGCCCCACGGGCCCAGTTCGATGAGGTTGTAGTTGCGCTCGGCCATTGGGATGAGCCGAGTAAGGGCGAGGAGCTTGCCCCGGGTGTCGTACTCAGCGGCTTCGAGGCCGATCGATCGCATGATGAGATCGAGCCACGTGTCGCGATCGAACGCGCGACGACCTTCCATGTACTCCTCCATCGAGAAGGCAGCAACCTGGATCGGCTTGAGTGCCTTGATGAAGAACGGTCGCTTGGTTGGCTCGTCGTCATCGGCGTTGTAGATGAGGTCGAGCTGGGACCAGACCCCTCCCCCGAGCAGACGGTCGTACTTGTAGACGATGTCTTCGGGAATGTGGATGAACTTCTCGCCGAAGTTCGCGAGGTGCGCCCAGTACTTGTCCTCACTGGCCACGAGCCGAACGTCAACCTTGTCGATGAGGCGATGCTCGCCCCGCCGTTTGACCTCGGCCTTGGTCCGCTCAGCCTCGTCAGGTCGGATGAAGTTCTCCGCCAGCGTCTTACGAACAACCTCAAGGCCGGTCTGGATGGCGGTGGGATCTTCGGATGCGCAGTACTTGCCCAGGAGAAACTCCAGCACGTACACGGGCACGTTGGTGCCGACCTTCACCTCACGCACGAGATCCTTGCGCACGACGCGACCCGCGAACACCGAGTTCGCTCGCCGATCGAGGTCATCCATGGGTTTGATCACAACTCATCCTCTACCACGACCGGAGCGGCGACTGAGGCAACAGATTCGGCAAGCCGCCGACCGGTTCGGGCGTCGAGTACCTGAACCTCGACCTGGGTATTCCGATCGAGATTGGCCGTGACCTGGAATGTGAGCACGCTGGGCTGATCGGCCCCGATCGTGACCGAGCCGGTCTCCGGGTCGTACCCGTCGCCTGAGACAACGCGTGCGACTGGCTCGTTGCCCTTCTTACCGCGCGCCACCACTCGGAACGTGACCGCGTTGGCAAACAGGTTGCCACGGAACTTGACGGTCGCTGCAAACACGCCGGTCGTGATCTTGCCGCCCGCGACCGCTACCTGGAGGTCGAGCTTTTGTGTTTCCTGGGCCGCTTCCAGATCCACGACAATCACCGGGATGAGTAGCTCCTGCGGCGACAGGCCGCCGTGGAAGAATTGCCTGCCACCCCCAGCTTTGAATACGGCAAGGCCATTGGGGACGATCAAGTCGAGATCGCTGCGAACGCCGAGCGACACGAGCGAGACTCGGGCGGTACCCGGTGAAGTCGTCCCTCCCTTGCCAACCCAACAACGGCGATGCAAGTCTCCGTCTCCCCCGATTGGCGCGTCGATTGTCCTCGGATCGCCAACCGATTGACTGAGAGCGATGAAGCCGTGGTCAGCGGTGATAACGACTCGGCGGACCCCAACCTGGCCGAGCTTGGCAACGGCATTGGCGAGATCTTGCTTCGTCGCTTCGAACTGCGGCCATGCGGCGTTTAACAATCCTGACTCACCAGCGGCGTCGATCTCCTGGCTACGAACGAGAATCAGATCAGCGCCCTCTACGGCCCGCGCCAGCTCCTTCTCACCTTGCTGGCTGAGCAAGCCGAGGTCGAGATTGGCGACGTTCCCATGGGCCGCCCGGAGGAGCTCAACGCGGTGCTCGACTGTCGAGATCGCACGCTCGCCGATCGCAACTCGCAACTTGCCACCGTCGAGACCGACCGTGAGCTTTGAGGCTGCCGAAGGCAGGAGGTTCGCCATACCGACACGAGTGATCGTCGGAGCCGCGGCCGTTGCTGCGGTCAGCGTCACATGCTCTGTAATGTCGCGACGAATCGCCTCGGCAAGCTCCGAACCGAGTTCGTAGCGAAGGGCATCGACCCAGATATACGCTGTCAGCCCGTCGCTGCCCTTGACGAACTCGTCGTGGATAGTGCCCTGAGCTACCTGAGTGACGTTGTTGAGGCCGTCACTGACGATCGCACGGGTCGTCGCGTGGAGGAGTTGATCGAGCCAGGCATCGTAGCTGCCACGCGCGTCCGTAACGCGTTGCTCGAGATCGCCGTATGAAGACAACGCACCGCGGGCGAGCTCGAGTTTGCGATGAGAGCGGTCGACGCGCCAGCCGTCCGAGACATACCAGTCGAGTAGGTCACAGATCGATCCACCCGGGACCGGATGATCCGCTAGCGCCTTGTGGACTCCAGCTACCGCGCGAACCGCACGCCACTTGTCGCCCCATCGCCCTTCCGCGGACCCCGACCGCTCCTCTCGCCATGGATTGCTCTCCGCAAGGCGCTCGTCGGCAAGGGTGAGTACCCCCGAGATGTCATGCTCACCCAATCTGCCGAGCGCTTCGGTCATACACAGTCCCTCGAGCGACGGGGCCGCCACGCACGTCTGGAAGCCATCGGACCATGAGAGGATCCCTCCGAGGTCGAGCTGCCGATCGACGGCCGATGCCAAATCACGGTATGAGGGGGCCACTTGCGGCACGTATCGCCACACCTGTAGGAGGTCGCGAATACGACGCCACTGCTCGGCAGAAGGATGCTGCCACGCCCCGCTCAAGCCATCGGGCAGTGACCCGGCTGATCGGTCGATGTCTGCGAGCACGAGGTGTTGCGCCAGCGCAAACCGAAGCTCATCACCGACACCGGCTATGACGCCGCCAAAGGCGTCGCTCAACGCGTTAGCAACCTCACCCCATGCCGCCTCCGAAGTGACGGCGTCATCCTTGCGACCATCTAGGACCGCGAGCGCCATTTGGACTGCGTCGCCCGCGCCAAGCAGCGAGATCAGCCGTACTGCGGTGGCATCCGTCCCTCCCAGGGCTGCCTCCGCCTCTTCGAACGTTCGTGCCTCCTGCGCGATCTGCTCAATGCGGGGGCCGGCCAACTGTCCCGCTAGGGCGTTACGCACCAGTGTTGGAAGGCGACGCTTGAACTCCTTGCCAGCGGCACGGATCTCAGCCAACGGGTCATCAGGCGGCGGCGACGACGGCGAGTAGACAACAAGCCGAGGAGCCTCATCAGCTGCCAGAAGGTTCTCCACCTCGCGACGGAGCGCGTACCAACTCCCGCTGAAGACCGCTAGATGAACATCAATCGGGCACACCGAACGGACAACTTCTCCGTACTCATGGTGATCGTCCTGCCAGACCACCACCCCCGCTTGTCGCACGACTCTCGCCAGGTCGTCGCTTAGGTAGTCGCGTAGCAAACTTGTCACAGCTGATCCGCCCACTTCGAGACGGTCGACCACTGGTACTCCCCTTCGCGCAGCTCCTTTCGGTACTGAGCTGGCTCTTTCCACATGGGGAGCAGGTCAGCGAGTGGCGCAGCACAGAGCGCAACTCCGTCGTCAAGATCGGGCTCCCAGCCGAGACTCGCGATTCGTTCTGCTTCATGCCGGAAGCGGCGAAGCTCCTCTCCAAGCTTCCGCTCGGCATCGAGCGCTGTGTCCAATGACCGTAAGTCGCGTCCGAGTCCACCGCTCGACCGTTCTCGTTCCAAGCGAGCAATCTCGGCGCCCGCGTGTCCTTCTCGACGAAGCGCCTCCGCGGCGATCGCGTAGAGCATCTCCCGCGACAGCATCGGAGCGTACGCCCATAGTCCCCATAGACCTGATGGAACGGCAAGCGGCCAGTAGATCGGTGCTCGGCGCCGGCTTCTCGTGTAACAGGAGAGATGCTGGCGGAAGAACCCGGTGCGACAGTAAGCGCGTACCGACTTAGCGCCGAGGGCAGACACAACCTCACCAACTAGCACGTCGGCTTCGTCCACCGTTGCTCGGGCTGCCTCGCCAATCACCTTCTCAAGGTCACGTGGATGTCCGGGTTCATCGAGAATCAGATAAGAAAGCGCGTCATGTCGGCTCTGAACGCACGCTGCCGGCGGCTCAAGGGGCACTTCGCCTAGCAGATCAGCTATCGCGACGCCTCGAGTGCCGCGCCGCACACATTCGGCGTCCCATCTTCCAAGCGCAACGCCAACAAGCCATGAAAACAGCGTGAACACTTCGCTTGACGCAAACTCGGCGTCGACCACTCCGGCAGCGCGCCGGGCCTCCAGCACCGTGGCTGGATGAATCTGGAACGCATGACTAAGAAGCTCAATTCGTCGGTCCGCGATATACGACTTCCGCAAGAGAAATCCCACATCTCGACCGCGCTCCTGGGCGGCGAGGTTCACCAAGTCCTCGGTGGTCGCCGAATAGAACTCGAGCAATTTCGACTCGTCCGGCTCGGGCGTTCGTGGATACGCACATGGGTGCGGACCGGCCGCAGAATCGACATAAGCGCCCGCAGCAGGGTCGAGCTCCAGGGAATCAGCGATGATGGAGTCGATTTGGAAGGAAAGACTCAGAGAGCGAGTAACGGAGTCCTCGTACTCACGAAGGGCGTGTTCGATCCGCATCGATAGCGGACTCGTTGGGGAACTCAGTAGCGTCGGTCCCTCGTAGTAGCGGGTCGTTTCGTCGCGATGCACTCTACGAGCTTCCTCGACGATCAGGCCATCAACGAGCGGTTTGAGTTGATCACCAAGCGCCGACAACTCAACAGGCCAGGGAAGATCCTTGACCAGGCCTACCTCGTAGCTCCTAGATGCACCGCCTGAAGTGGCTTCGTCACCGGCTGCCACCATAGCTTCGACGCACGCCCGCAACGGCCGCGACGTGAGCCAAGCGAGTAGGAGTTCCATGGGGATCCTCGGGAAGATCGAGGGGCCCTTGTGCCCGAAGACGCACCCTGCGGGTAGCACTCTGACGCCAAACCCACTCCGAGTTCGCGGCGGATAGGTCAGTCCCGGATGAAAATAGAGATGGCGGCTGCGGATCGCCGATCCGGCGAAACCAGAAAGCTCTTGCCCATCTTGCGCCCAGTCAACCAGCAGGTGCACGTCTGACCAATACAGGCCGTAATCCCCACCCTTGGCGAAAGGAGCCCAGCGTCGGCTGGCTGTCTGGTCGGATGAGAACGCGATCTGGTCTTTCCTTACCTCCCAGAATGCCCTTACAAATCGAAAATCATCGCCCGAGCTCAGCCCCATACGAACGTCTCCTGCTGCTGGCTCTATGCTGGTTGAGCGAGCAAACAGTTGGGTCAACCCCTCAGGGAACCAGTACGCGATCGGCTTCGAGGGTAGGGCGGCCAGATCGGCCAAGTTGCGCCTGTGGAGTCGAGGATCCGATGTGCCCTTGTCAGCTGCGCCCAGCAGGTCCAGCAGGGCAGCCTCCCTGTTGACGTCCCCCAACAGGCTGGCGATTACGGCTGTCGAGTCTCCGATGGCGTGCTTCACGACGTAGGCGGCAGCTTCAACAAGAGCCTGGTGCATGACGCCACGGCCGAGATCGACCATCGCGATGAGCTGGTGCTGAATGAATAGGCTGCTGCGCCATGCCTCAAACGTGCGCAAAAAGAGTCCTGCCCGCGAGGTGATCGCGCCGAGGTAGCCGCCAGTCAGGCACAGCTGCAAACCGCGCGACGTAAAGACCGCGTACAGGTCCCGCACACCAAGTGGGTATGCCCTTGACAGGTAGCCTCTCGTCTCTGCTACCGGCTCGCCGAACGGTGGGTTCATCAGAACGACGTCATAGCGCTGCCGCATTGCCTCAACGAACCGAAGGGCGTCTCGGGCCTCGGCCGCGAAGAGACGGTCCGATGGGCTCGATGTTGCGCTGTCCGCAACTTGCTGGAGCACCGCAAGGACGTCGGTCTCTGCCCGTGCGAATGTGTCGCCAGCGGTGCCCATTGCGCCAAACAGGGTCGACTCATCATCGGTGGCGCCGACAACTCGGAACCGAATCTCGCGCGCGATCAGTTCTTCGACTTTGAGGAGCGAGCCCAACAGCGGCGCATCATCAAGGGCATCGCGAATCGAGACAACGAGTTGTCGTCGGTCCTCGGGTAGCTCCGCCAATAGTGCAAGCCAGCCACCCGTTGGCTCCGGAAGAGCGCGCGCGGTGATGACATTCGGGATAGGGAGGTCGTAGGTCTTGCAGTGTCTTCGTGCTCGGAAGACCAGGGCCGCTGCCGCTACCTGAGCGCAACGTACGTCGATATCAATTCCCCAGAGTGACGAAACGATACGCGGCGCGGCTTCCTCGGGCGGAACTCCCTGGAGTTCCCAGGCACGTTCTAGGACGTCGTACGCACCGAGGAGGAAGTGACCAGACCCGCAGGCGGGATCAAGGACGCGCACCTCGCTCAGATTGATCGGCATACCCGCCTTTGTCGGCGGGTCGAGGAGTAGCGGCAGGTGAGCGACAAGTGACGAGTTGGGATCAGCTTCCAGGAGCCGCCGGCCAAGCGAGTTGTGGACCAGGAAGTCGACGACGTAGCGAGGGGTAAAGAACTGGTTGCGAACGGCGAGCTCGCGAGCGGTTCGCGGTGAGGCGGACGCTTCCCGCATGGCACGACGTTCATCACCGCTGTTGAAGAACTGGTAAGCCCACCCAAGGGTGTCGGGTGCATCCCACGCCCCGTCCAGGTCAGAGGCGGCAATCATTTCGACCAACTCATCGAGTGCCGCTGGAGACGGAGCAAGCTCAAGCAACGGATTCCGAGGGTCGAACAACTGGGGCAAGTCAGACGCGAGCTCATCCCCACAGAGTTGGAGGTAGCGCCAGTAGCCTCCCGAGTCATCGTGGGACAACAGGGGCGCGACCTCGAGCAGCTCCTTGAAGCCCGCCGACGCTGGACCATTGGCGAGCGATTCAGGTAACAGCTGAATCGCTTCGGCGATGCGGACCGCGACGAAACGATTGAAGTGTGTGAACGATGCCTCTCGAATCAGTCTCGCCACCGCTTCGGCGCCCGACGGTTCCTCGCGACGAAGGAACTCCAGGATCTCAACGACATCTCGCCGAGCGCCGAGCCCGGCCGGGTCCAGATGCAACCCATCCTCGTCTTCGACCTCACCATCGGCCACATGGATGCCAAAGCGTCCCTCCGCCTCCCGTGCGAGATCCTCTTCGAGTAGCCGACGCGCTCTTTGCACGAACCGCTCGAGGCCGTTGCGCTGTTCCTGATCGAGTGCAGCAGTCATTCGAACCTGACCTGCTTGCCATTGGCCAGTTCAGCCGCGGCCGCCTCACGGATTCGGTCGAGGGCGCCGTCGAGCTCATCTTCAGTAGTGATGGGTTTCGAAACGAGGTCGTTCACGACGATATGAGCGACCTTGCCCTGGGCAAGAATTTCATCGAGCTGACGAGCGACCTTGTTGGCTCTTCCGTCTACGGCCTCTAGATTCGCGGCGAGCTGCCGGTAGTCATACGCTGAGACCTCCGCGCTGGGAACGAGATTCGCCAACGGCCTCAGGGCTTCTTCGAGCACCGCCTCGTCGACGTCCGCGTATCGGTCGTGAATTCGCTCGCGGAGCTCATCGAGCTTCTGACCTAGCGCGAGCGCTGCTGCCCCGGCGCTGGCCGTGCGCTCTGCTCGGATGCGCTCGGTGATGGACCGGATGCGGGCAATGTGGCCGGGAAGGTCGTCGCCGTCGAGGAGGTCGGCCAACTCTCGCCGCTCGGCCGCGAGACCAGTACTGAGGCCGTCGTCACCGCCGCGAACCTGTTGTTGTGCGGCCCGAAGTGACTCGAGGTCCTGTTGGAGCACAGTGTCGAGTGCCCGTAGCACCTCGCGTCCGCGGGAGAGATCGACCCACGATTGTGCGGTGGTGGTGACGACCTCAGCGTCGGTTCCGTTCTCAATCCGATCGAGGATGCTCGCGGTCCGCGTGACTGGCTCAGGGATCGGTAGTCCGGCACCCCTCAACCCGGCGTTAACGCGGCTTGTGATTTGGACGTCGCTCGCAAAGGTCGCGCGAACCAATACAGCGAGTTGATCCGTTGCCACGGGTGGGTGCGTTCCGAGGAGTTCGCCTAGTCGCTCAGCAAGCTCGGCCCGTACATCGAGAGATACCTCGTCGTCGACGGGCGGTACAAACGACGCGGCACGAAACTGCGGAAGTGCTCCGAACACGCGGTCGAGCCGTTGGTCGGCACTTCCTCGGATCCTCGATCCTTGATGGATGACATCGATGAGCCCACAACGGATGCCAGCGGCGAGGATGGCCTGGACGACTTCGACCGGAGCTCCGTACGGGGGCGCGGCGAATCGCGATTCGAGGTGCTTGCCGGTAGCTTCGTTGCCGTAAGCGGCTCGGTCCCGGATCTCGGTAAGTACTGCGAGCAACGGGTCCCGGTCGGCAACCACCTGCTCACCCTGGGGAGTGGTGTGCGTGAGACCGATGCCGTCTTCCCTGAGATCGGCGCTGAGGCCATCAAGGTTGTCAGCGTGAAGCACGGCGAGGACGTCCTTACCCGTGACGTTGGCGGAGAACTGATCGATTCGTTCGTAGATTTCATCGATGTGATCGGCCACGGCCTTCTGTGCAGCCGCGCGGATAGCTCCGGTCGGTGCGTCTTCGATAACGCCCCGGAAGATGATCTGGCCTGCGGCAAGGTCGCGTCCTAGGCGATCCGTGACGAGTCGCTCCCACCGGTTCTGGCGAACCCGCTCCTCACCGAGCAGCTCGACCTCGGCGGCCGTCTTCGATGGCGTGTCCTTGCGTTCGATCATTGAGCGGCTTCGGTGGAGCTCGAGGACAGCCTCGTAGGTGTCGTCAGAGTCTTCGAAGACCCATGTGACTCTCGACTTTGCCGCGGCTTCTCGCGACAGGCTGCGGAGGTCGGCAAGACGGTTCGTGTCGGCTTGCTCAATGTGAAGAGCGATGTCGCCATCCGTGAGCTTCTCGCCTTCGACCGTCGCTTCGATCTTGAATGTCCTGCCACGCTGGACCGTTAGCCCGGCGAGGGCGTCCTTCAAGATGAGTCGCCGAATTCGAGTGGCGTCGGCAGGGCGAAGGTCGATCTGTCGCCGAGCTTTCTCCCAGTCCTTCTGCTCGGCGGATTGGAGTTGGTAGCCGTTGTCACCGGCCCGTAGGCGATCGTCCTCTACCAGGTGCTCGCATGCCGTGCGAACCCCAGGAAGCACGGACTCTGCATCGATCGCCGGATGAAGAAGAACGGCGAGATTTTCGGCAGAAAGCGAGAGGGCACCAACGTCGCTGCAGAGTGCCGCTGCTCTAATCGTCTTCGCCTCGATGCTGCCGGCACCGTACTTGGCAGATACCTGTTCGACCTCGCTCTGCCAAGCAGTCGGGATGACGCTCTCGAGTAGGTCGTAGGCGCGATCGATCGTGACAAGAACCCCTACCGGCTCATTACCGAGCCCGGCGCGTGGATCGACGACGAGCTGCTGAGCGAGCTTGATGATGGTGCGGTTAGAACCGCCGAGGATTGGCGACGCTCCTCCACGGGCGCGACGAGCGGAAACGGCGTCAATCAGCAGCTGCACCTGGTACGGGACGAGCGGGTAGAGGCGGAGGACGTCGTCTTCGGACGGGTCATCTGCTCGCGTCGGCGAGCTCAGCCTGACGTTGGCGATCAGCTTGTTCCGATTCGCTGTCACCTGAACTCTGAGCGCATCCTGCCCGGCGGCCGTCTTGTCAAGCACGCGTCGACTGGTCACCTCCTCGATATCGCTGGGCAAGAGATCGACTCGGATGGGGAACCGGTCCTGCACACGAGCCAACTCCACCTGCTTGCCTTCGAGGCTGTCGACCACGTCGTCGAGCCTCTCCTGCGAAGTGACGACTAGCCACAGCGGCCCGCGACGCTTCTGTATCGCTTCGGCGAGCCCTTGGAGGTCGAGCATGCGATGGACACTGCGAGCTACGTACTGACCGACCTCATCGACGACGAACAGGACACGGCGGCGGTCGCGACCACGTCGTTCGAGGAGTCGAAGGGCGCGCTCCGCGAACCAGTTGTGCGTGACCTCTGGCTCCTGCGCGGTCTTGGACCACGAGTCGGCATTCGGGTACGTGTCGGGTCGCAGGAGGTGAAGGGCATGGCTGGCCTCGTTCTTGGCGAGGCCGACGTTGCGGCGCTCGGTCCAGGTCTTGCCATCCTTAGCAACCTGTTGGAACTTTTCCTCAAACGAGGCGAGGTCGCCGTCACCTTCCAGGTCGAACTCGAGCTCGGCGAGCAGTAGGTTTCGCGAGTAGTCGAGACGCTCAAGCAACGCACGATAGACAGGGAGCACGATGCTCTCGCCCTCTTTTGCGACATTGCGGCCGGTTGAGAGGTCGAGGAAGACGGTCAATGTTGGGGCTTGGGCGTGAGCGGTGTTGAGGAGAGCTTCGATCGTCGGGGCGTCAGCGCGCTCCTTGAAGCGATCAAGCGCCGAGCGTCCGTTCACGGACGGGTTCTCGATCAAGTAGCCCAGCATCTTTGCGAACGACGACTTGCCTGAACCAAAGAATCCGCTCACCCAAACGTTGGTGCGCTCGGATGGGCTGTTGATGGTGTCCTGGAAGACATCAAGGACGTCTTCCAGGCGCTCTTTGATGTGTTCAGTTGCGACGTATTCGTCGATCTCGATTGCGACGATCTCCTCGTCCGCCAGGTCCACTTTGATGACCTCTTCGATCGTGCGGCCGATTGGCCGGCGGAAGATCTCGGCAATCTTCATGGCACGTCTCCTCTGGGAACGATTCGGGCGCGATATCCGTAGGCCGGCTCGCAACGGCCCATGAAACTCAGACCGAACTCTCCGACGACTCGGCCGGGATACAACAAGGTGACAGGTAGCCGGAGGTCGGCCCGCAGGTCGTCGAGCAGACTGGACGTTCTGTATGCCGGGTATAGCGCGCCAGCGCGGTATAGGAAGACGGCGGTGCGCTCATCACAGCTTGCGACTTCGGCACGGACCCGATTGGGCAGGCTCGGCTCGTCTCGAAGCACCTCACCGACCGACTCGTACACCCGGGCCAATTCTGACGCGTTCCCATCGGCTTCCTTCTCTGCTTCAATGAGCGACTCCATCCAACCGGCGTCCTCAAGGGCCGCCCAGAATAAGTTGGCGAGAGAGATCGCTGCGACATTGACGGCACGTTCGGCTGCCCCAAGCCAGAGCCGGAGGTCGTCAAGCTCGCGGCGGACCTCCCACTCGTCCGTCGGGTCGTAAACGTAGAGCTGGAATGGTGGGTCGCCGCCGCCGTCGAAAAACTCGACGATCCGCTCACCGATTCCGACCAGGGGTTCAGGCAGCGGCACGGACGACCTCCCCCAGGTCGTTGAGGCGCCAGTCGATCCGAACGGCACTACCGGCTCGCGAATAGTGCACCAGGCCGAGATGATCGACCCGGGTCAACAGATCATTGACCGATCGAGCGTCAAGGAGCCAGTGTCGCCAAACGGTACCTTCAACAAGTCCCCGACCGGAGACACCTTGCTGGTGCTCCCGAAAGGCAACGTATGCGAACCCCTGAGGGCTGATGGCAGGAGTGGAGTACTCCTTTCGCACGGCGCCTTTCAGGACGCCGAAGTCGCGAAGAGTCGAGAGCAGTCCCTGAGCTGCACGAGTCACAACCTGATCCGACCACTCTGGCAGCTGCGCTCGAGCGATTAGCCCTCGGAGCCAGACCTCGGTGTCCGGAACGTTGACTCCGGCTCGCCCGTCTGAGTACCAGCCGAACAGCGGGCCTCCGCAAACGCAGCAAGGAGACCGTCCGACCTTGACGCCTCGTAGTAGCAGGCTTCGCGAAAGGACACGGGGTGGGCTTGCATCACCCGGAGTGCTGGGACGCAGGCGTCGGCACCATCAACGAACCGTCGCTTCATCACGTACTTGAGCACGTCCGCCGCTCGCTTGCGCGACGGATGACCAAGCAGGTTGAGCCGCAGAATCCGATCGAGGTTCTCATCGCGTGAGAGCTCGTCATCCCAGACCTCGACGAACCTCCGAGTGTCGTCGAGGAGAGCCCCGCCCTTCAGGATGTTCGATGAGTACATCAGCGAGTCAGATCGAAGTAGGGGGGACGCAGGGTCCCTGCTTGGTCGATGTACGCGGCAACAAGCAGCCGTGCGTAAGGGAGCAACTCAGCTTCGTCCTCGAGCTCGGACTGCGAGATCTGACCCAACAGCAGACCGTCGCCAACCGGCTCGCCGCCTGGGCTGTCGCCGACCCATGAACGCAGGGCCACCAAGCTGCTGTCCAGATCCCATCCCGCTAGCTGATCGAAGAAGGGATCTGGTTCGAGCGTCTTCTGCTCTGATAACCAGGCTTCGGCCCAGCGGCGGAACGGGAACGCGCTAGAGAACAGGTGCAACGCAGTCGATCGGCCCAAGAGATCGTCGTGGCGACGCGCAGCAGAGAGGATGTCCAGCTCGAGCGCGGCGGACCGGTACGTGCGTGGGAACGCCTTTCCGAGTACGTACTGGCCGCCTTTGCCGAGACCGTGTGACCGCCACCAGCCTCGAAGGCTCTGCTCCCCGAGGCGCGCTACGCCGAGTAGTGGTCGTATCGCGCCGTTTGTGTCGATCCCTGTCGTCGTCATGTTCCAGGCCTCTCGCCCGCCTGACTCGACCGGCGGTAGGCCCAGGTCTCCACCTCCTCCCGCGACCACAGCTTGCAGCGCCCTTGTCCGAGATCGATGACGGGCCTCGGCATGTCGTGGTACCTCCGCTGATACAGCGACACCGTGTTTCGCTGGGCGAGCCCGAGCAGCTCTGCAACGCCCTGCGCGTCGATGACGTCATCGGTATCGATCTGCCGTCCCATGGTCACCCGAGCCTACAACGGTTGACATTCGCGCTGCTGAAGGCCGAGCCAGCGCTCGTGCGCGAGATCGGGCACCCTGGCCGAGTCGGCGGATGCATCAACCTCGCGACTCGCCGATCACCGCATCAACGGTGGGCGCAGTCCGGTCAAACAATGCCGACTCGGCCGTCACTTCGTCTTCGTCGTCGAAGCTCCAGCAGTCAGCTCCTGACTCGGTAAGGAAGATGAACCCACCCCGAGCGACTCCTAGCATCGCCACTCGCTTCATCACGCGGACAGCCTCGCCGAGGCCACACGCCGCCAGCAGCACAGATGCCGCAGTCGCGGCCAACGTTGGCAGTCCGGCGACGCAGATGGCCGAGAACACGAAGAAGGCGCTGAAGCGCACCACCCGTTCTAGTGGAGAGCGCCAGAAGCGGTAGCCGGCTTGAAGCGCCGACACCCGTACCAGCGATCCGGCGATCGAGACAATCGCGGCCACGAGCAGCAGCTCAGCATCAGCTGCATATCCCTGTCCGAGCAGAAAGAGGGCCATTCCGATCATGACAACGATGTCGCCAACGTGACTAAACACGCAGGACATCCAACGCATCTGTGGATCGCGCATGCGAGCAACGCGAGCGAACGAGCCCTCAAGAGTGTCAATCACCGCGAGTGTCGTTAGGAACACGACAGCGATCTTCGGGATACCTGCCCCAAGGCACGCGGCCGTCAGGACCGCTGAGAGCAGAGCGAGACCGATGCCCACGGCCCGGAGGCGTCGCAAGTGACGCGGCTGCATCCACGTCGGAACTGCAGAGTCCTGATGGACGAATCGTCCAAGAAACGCACCCAGCCACTTGTCGACCATGTCCAGCCCCGCTTCCAAGCGTCCCTGCGGCGGTTCTGGTCTGTCACCCGTATAGGCGATCTGTAGGCAGCGATGGATGGACTCCCGTGCTGAACTGCGCACAGTCAGGTCATCATCTTCGAGCCACTGCCCAAGCACAGTCAGGGCTCCAGCAGCTTGCAGCATCTTCGAGCGAACCAATCGACGGCGCTGATCTGACGTGAGCGGCTCTCCAGCCTGGCGTCCTACCGCGAACCCCTGCCGATCGGCGAGTTTCCGAGCGATGGGAAGGTATCGAGTGTCAACACCGGTCGAAAACTGACCCCCTTCCATCGGTCGAAAACTGACCCCCCGTCTCGGGTCACCGACCGCGCTGCGTGATCATTTGGCTTGCGGCATCACCTCCTCGATCGCTCCGAGAC
>Ga0182027_10004667_pt1 | contig 21142 bp, 10 predicted proteins | sample 712E1DmetaG_FD_121300 | JGI IMG/M metagenome (GOLD analysis project Ga0182027, IMG submission 121300) | Permafrost microbial communities from Stordalen Mire, Sweden - 712E1D metaG (Illumina Assembly) | ecosystem: Environmental > Terrestrial > Soil > Wetlands > Permafrost | place: Sweden...
CCACCCCCTTCTCCTATCGGAGAAGGGGAGCCGGACACACCTCTTACCCTCTCTGATAGGAGAGGGTGGCGCTTCGCCGGGTGAGGTCTATACGATTGCGAACGTAATTTCCGAAAGGCATTGGGATTAGGATCGTTGCTTTATGCATGGAAACATCCGACAGAAAAAATCGAAGCAATTGTCCTTCTTGGTCCATTTCTGGGCGAAGAACCGATTATTAACGAAATTTCCGCAGCAGGTGGCGTCAACCGCTGGTCTCCACGGGACACAGTGACCGATAACTACCAGCGCGATCTCTGGGTCTATCTGTGTGCGGGGCGGACATGACTGGGACGCATGGCGGACATCATTTGCTGCTTTTGTCAAGTATGCGGTAGAAAAGAAACTATTTGAATAAGGGTCGTCACTTCGCCTGCACCACCCTACACTTATATTCCATGCCTTCGATTACCACTTTTACCAGGTAGATTCCGCTCTCCAGGGCGCTGCCATTCCAGACCATGGTTTTTCCCGGACAGGACTGAATGCTATACACCAGATGGCCGGCCAAGTCGTACATAAATGCGTGCATCAACGTGCCGGAAGCTGAACGGGTGATGGTGATAATGGAGCCGTTACGAGTGATATAGAAGGGCCTTTTCAACTTGCCCGCGAGTGAACGATCAAGTATTGTTGCACAATTCTGCGTTGATGCCCAGTCTGGATCATATTTGGTGGCCCAGTTTTTAATGGTGTCAGGCTGGTTGCAAAGATAATTATCACCCAACGAAAGATTGGTGAGATTTTTAAGCGCCGTGATCTGAACAGGCAACGTGGCAAGGTTGTTCTGGTTCAAGAGTAACTGAGTCAGCTTGGTGCATTTGCTGATGGATTGGGAAACGGAAATCAATAATGGATACGCCTGCTTCCGATCACCATAGCAATTGAGAAGCGTAAGTTCGGTGAGCTGTCCGATGTCGGCGGTGATTTGTGTAATACCGCCTTCTTGTATGTAAAGCTCTTTTATGCGGCGCGTGATGGAATCAAACACTGCCACACCTCCGGAGGCCCCTCCGCCCACTTGCTTGCTGTATAAGCCGTTAGCGTCGAGGAGCGCCCGCACAGCCAATGAGTCGGCGTTGAGCAGGCCAAGGTTTCTCAACTGCTTGACACCATTGGAATCTACAGCCCAGCTATAGAGCCGTACCTCATCGATATACCCATTGAAAGAAACACCCCACGGGTCCTTCCCAAAATACAAATCATAGTTTTGTGTGGCCAGGTTGCCGGTCTGTGCTACCGAATTCTGCCGTGCACCGTCAACGTAAACAGTGACCGTTGCACCGTCATAGACAACACAGAAGTGGTGCCAGTTTGTGTCGTTTAAAGACGGCACAGTAGCACTGTAACCCGTTTGTGCGCCCGTTGCATTGTATATGATCCCGGATACGGTGGTATTACTCAAGGCCATATTATAGGTTACATGTTTATAGAGTAGATCACCTCCGGAACTGGCAACCTTTTTCTTGGCCCACAGACTCATTGTGAGTTGTGCCATGCCGTTCAGAAGGGAATTATTAGCTGCCATCACGTAACCACCTCCGCTGGTGCCGTTCTCACTCAGGCATTGATTTACTTTACCAGTGCCATATACGGCCGTGCCGGTCCAGGCGCCATTCAAATTGTTCCCCGATGTATCCAGGGCATTACCATCAAAAGGCCAGTATCCCAGTGCATTACCTGTCAGACTCATGGAGTTGTATTTAAAAGTTATTCGGGTATTTGCAGCGATTGTGTTGTGATTCACCGAAAGGTCCGTCACTCCGTTTATGGTGAGCGTGCAAAGCACATTTGGAGGCAAGGCGGAGGTGGTGAGCACTACGATACTATCGGCCCCAAAGTACCGGGCCGACTGCACGGTCACTCCGCCGTTGATCGCATAGTGAATGGGGTTCAGGCTAGTGACACTATCCACCAGCTCACTATATTCCACTGTCACTTCCGTGCCGGTGATGGTGTTGGGCACCGCAAGTATCCTCGGCGGTATGTTATCATTCAATGTACCCACCTGGATGGCCGTACAATAGGCTGACACCACCGCACCGCCTTTACTCACTGCCGCCATCTGGTAGGAATACTGTGTGTTTTCGGTAAGATCGTGGTCAGAATACGCCAGCCCGTAGCTGATGCCGACGTCCGCACTGTTGCGTCTGATCCGATAGTAGTCCACCCCGCACGGCGATTGTGTAGATGCCTGCCACGAAAGCCGTATCAAGTGCAAGCTTTGCGCCTGACCAGCCAGACCTGTCGGTACGGATGGCGTATTGGAACTGGTACAGGTCGATTGATTTTCGCAGAATAATTTATTAAGCATCACCAGAAATCCTTTTGCTACACGCTCCTGGGCAAATTGAGTATTGGCGTGCACATCTGCAGGGTCGGTTGAGTATGACGGGCAGTAGTTGTTCCCGCAGGCTGAATCGTTGTTGAGTTCAAAGCCCCAATCAATAAGCGGTACTTCCCCTTTGTATTTGGTCCTGATCATAGTACTGAATTGGGCCGATGCGTTGTTAAGGTCCACCTGTGATGGCCCCTCGAGCCCGGCTGTCACATATATAAACTTGATGTGGGGGTAGTGCGCTTGCAGTGTATCCATAAGTGCCGAATATGGGCCAAACGTAGATGAGTCGGCGGAATGAAAGTCCATCCATGCCACGTCCGCATCATCCGCGAAAAAGTGCGGATAATTGCATAACAGATTGTTGAACTCGGTTAACCGCGCGGTGTAGGGTGATGCCGTGCACATCACGTGGATGAAGTTGAAGTTTTTAAAGGCATCTTCGGGAATCACCGACTCATCGCCGCCCGACGAGAAAATGTCGTACTCGACGAACGAGTTCAGAAGATTGTACATAGAATTCGCTGCTGTCAAGCTAGAGATGCCTGCCAGCATATTCAATCCGAACGACCTGCTAAGGAACAGGATTTTCTTGGTTCGCAAAAGGTCCATGTTCTGTGAAGTAATGCGATGGAATTCGGTATCAGCCACCGCGGCATTGACATAGGGTGCATTTTGAGCGACCACTGAAAACGATCCTGAAAAAATGACAGCGATCAATACCCCTGACCAAATTCTCCATTTCATGATTGCTTCCCTAATAAAATTAAATTCTTCACCAAGACCTCCTTTAAATGTTACGTTAATTTCTTCATCCAATAAGTCACATCGAATGCCCACTGATAAGCACGATGATAACAACTAATGATGGAAAATCCATTTTATGCCGCCGCTTTCAAAGACCGTGATTTGCGATTCGTTCTCCGGTTGTCCTTTTTGAACACCGATACATCGTTGACTTGCTGACCGGCTTCGCATCCGCGGAAGACGATGACACCGTTCCTTACCCGGGCCGTTAACGCTCGCGCGGCATGTTTCTTCCTGCGGCCCCATCGCCCGCGCCTCAGCTCTTGTCCTCAGCCGCGGCAGCATAGTAGCTCGAATAGCGGTAGTACTTGGCGGAGCGTTCGGAGGAAACGTCATTCAGGACAAATCCCAGCACTTTATCCTCTATCACCGGGAACTCGCCTATTTTTCTGGTAAGTTCGGCAACATTGGTTTGGCCGGCGCGCGCCACAACTAAGAAGCTCGAGAACATGGGCGCAATCACTGCCGCGTCGATGACCGCTTCTATGGGCGGCGAATCCATGATGACGAGCTGGAATCGACGCGCGAGCTCCTTCTTAAGCTGCGCAAAGCGTTCCGATGCGAGCAGTTCGGATGAAAATTGGACCGGCGTTCCTGCGCTGATGAAAGCCAAGCTTGGCAGGCTGGTTGTCTGGATGAGGGACGTAATTGTTTCCATCGTCACTGCATCCGGGGAGGCAAGGTAATCCGACAGGCCGGGCCCCTGTTTCTTGCCAAACCACTTGTAAAGCGTTCCCCTACGCATATCGCCGTCCACCACAATTGTTTTTAACCCCTGATGGGCAAGGGCGTAGGCAAGATTGGCGGCGACAGTCGATTTACCCGCGCCCGGCTCCAGACTCGTGACCACAATGCTCTTTTCTTTGACGTCAAACAACCTCAGCATAGTTTTTGTCCGCAGCGCCCGGAATACCTCTTTGGAAACACCTTCCTCATTCTGAACGGAAATGAGTGTGGCACCATTGTTTCCGTGCCTGCCGATCAAATGTCCATTGCGTGTTTTCCTGCGCAGGACGTCTATCTTCGGGACGCCTTCGAGCACCACGCTGCCGGTTTTCAACGTAAAGTCGTCTTCCGAATGCGCGGTCCGGTCGAAATAATCGGCCGTGACTACGGGAAGAATGATGATGACAAGCGATAGGGCAAGGACCAGTCCAAACAGCTCGGGAAGATTGACAGGGGGAGGAATGGGCGGAACCGCGGGATCCATGACGAAAACCTCGGCAACTTCTGCCGTGTTAAGAACCCTTGCCTGATTGTACCTGCTGAGCACGGATGAGTAAATGTCGGAAAAGATCTGGTGGCGGCGCTCGAGTTCGGCAAGCTGGAGTTCCTTGCTCGGCAGGCCTTGCAATTCGCTCCGCATGGATTGGATATCGGACGATTTGCCGGCAAGGGACGAACGGGACGACGAAATATACCCCCTGAGTGAAGCAAGAACATCGCTCGTCACCTTCTCCAGCTTTCGCCTGTTCTCCTCCCGAAGCGGGTGATCTTCGGCGTAATTGCGGCCCAAGTCGTGTGCCTGGGCGATGAGATCGCTCAGCTGCGATTGATAGACAGCCATGGACGTGACATTCCTGGCTGCCAGGAACGCCACGATTTCCTGCGCAATGCCGAGTTTGTCGTCTGCGGAGGCGGCAGCAGACTCGGCCGCAAGATCCTGAGCACCGGAAAGAGATTTCCTGACGTCCGCCTCGCCTTTTTCCGACTGGCTCAGGCCGCTGATGCGCTGCTTTACATTTTCGGAAAGCCCCACCGACGGGTTGGCCGCATGGAAACTCCTGAGCAATTCCGACGACGACGAAAGATCGCGGCTCACAGCTTCCAGCTGTTTCCCCAGCGATGCCACAACACTGCGTGTTCGCGCCGACTTGAAATTGAAGTTCTTCTGAACAAACGCTTCCGCAACGGCGTTGGCCATGTCGGCAATAAGCCGGTAGTCGGGCCCCGTGACGGAAACGGCAATGTTCGATACCCCGTTTCGCGAGTCCGTTTCCTTGACTGTCATGGCGTCGAACAACGTTTCCACCGCATTCTGCATGGGCCGGATCCTGAACCGGAAATCATGCGGCGCGGCCCGGAACTGCCCGGCAAATACCAGGTGCATGCCCCGACCGTCCAGGACCGAGAGTTCGGACAGTTTCCCCCTGTAAATCTGTTCGCCGCCACCCTGCATTACCATTCCCATCAGGTAGAATTCTCCTTGTTTCTCCTTGGCAAAGTATACTGCAAAGGAATCTTTGCTTTTTGTGTCGATTACGAAACGGTATGCTCCCGCGGTTACCTGGGAATCAACCGTCACCGAGTCGAAAATCGATGAACGCTCGAATGTCCGCACCACAAGCTGAAGCGAGAGGTTCCGCACGATACCCTTGAGAAATGTCCGGCTCCGAATGAGATCCGACTGGGCCTGCATGAGTCCGCTCACGTCCTTAACCGCGGTGAGGTCCGCGGTGTTCTCCACGCCGATGATGGCCGTGGTCGATTCTATGTGGCGACGATTGACAATAACGGCAAGAATGGCCAGCGATGCGCACGTGACGATAATGCCGGAACAGAGCAGATACCATTTGAAGCGCCACAGCAGTCTGCGGTAATGCCGCAGTCGTTGCGTCGCTACTCCCCGCTGCGGGCGCGGTTGCATGAGGCTGCTGGAGGTTTGCACTATTTTCCCCTGCTCGTCTGGTAGAGATAAAAAACGGTTGCCGTTGTTGCTGCTGCGGTGAAGGAAACACTGAGCATGGGAAGAACCCCCGTGGTGAATATTTCCCATCCGTCACGCTTTGGAACGTGCGTTACCCAGAACTGATCCCCGGATCGTATCCCCATTGTCTTAAGCGATACGCCCGACTCTATGGACGGAAGCAGGTTGTTGTTCACGATTTTTCCTTCACGCTCCCAGGTGATCTTCTTTATGCCGTCTTCCCGTGCAGGACCGCCGGCGAGGGCAACGGCATCCCATAATGACGCAGACGGGTTGATGTAATAGAGTCCGGGTTTGAAAAATCCGCCGAGCAGGGAAATACGGATGAGCGGCTGCACCTGGATGGTGGGATACCGGAGAAACTGGAGGTATGCGGAGTTGAGATACTGCGAGAGAATCCTCTCGGGCAATGTATCTATTTTGAGTCTCCCCACAATGGGAAGAAACACGTAACCCTCGTCGTCGATATGGTAAATGCCGTTAACGAAATGAAGTGAATCCTGAAAAACGGCAATGTGGACCGCGTCACCTTTTGTAAATGGCCGCGGTGCATTTGCGGGCGGCGGTTCTTCACTGCGCCAGTGTGCCGGATTCGGCTTCACCGCGGCAGGCTCAGTATATGCGGGTTGTTCCACGCTGTCCCGGGAGCGGGCAAACCCCGCATTTGCAAAAAGTAAGAAGACAAGTGTACATCCCGAAAAAAGACGGATGATCCTGCCGGTTGACAGCAGTGTTCTCGGCTCGTGTCTCATAGTACTCCCGATCTGTTAGGTGAACGAATAAGGGCTCTGCCGGAGTGCGTCCTTTGACTGTTTCAGATGACTTTTGGAAGCGTGAAGTAGAAATGGCTTCCCTTTCCCGGTTCCGATTCCACCCATATCTCTCCGCCGTGGGCAGCGATGATATCTTTCGCAATCGCAAGCCCCAACCCCATACCTTTCCCGTTTTTCCCATTCGGCTTTCCGCTTGTTTCTCCTTTGCGGTACTTCTCAAAAATATTTTTCCGGTCTTCTTCCCGTATTCCAGGGCCACAGTCTTTTACCCCTATTCGCACGCGCCCGTCCTTTTCGTCCGCAGAGACGATTATATCGCATCCCTGCTCAGTGTATCGAACCGCATTGTCGATCAGGTTAACGAGAACCTGTTTGATTTTTTCACCATCCGCCATAATCAGGGGGATTTTGGAATCCGCCAAGGCAATCTTGAGGGTCACCTGCTGCGGCAACTGCAGGGCATCCGCTACCTCGCGTATGATATCACACACATTTGTTACCTTCAAATCGCACACTGTCCAGCCCTTTTCTATTCTTGCAACGTCAAGTAATTCCTCCAGCATATGATTGAGCCGCCGGCCTTCCGACAGAATGATCCCCACATATCTTTTCCGTTCGTCTTCGGAAAGAAGAATTTCCCTGGAAAGCAACGTCTGGGCGAACCCGACAATGGTTCCAAGCGGAACGCGCAATTCGTGAGACGCAATTGAAAGAAAATCGTTCTTTATCCTGTCCTGGGTGCGCAATTTCGCAATTGAAATTTCGAGTTCCTGTTGTTTTTCTTCGAGCGACTGGGTCCTTTGCATCAACCCCTTGTTGATCTTATCAATGAGCGCTCCGGATCTCATGAGATCGGTAACGTCCGTTATTGCCATTCTTGCCCGGGCCGACAGGCCTGCCGTTCCCCTCGTAAGGTTTCCGGACAGCAAGACGGTACATTGGCCGCCGCGGTGTCTTATGATTCGGAGGCATGCTGTTTGGGGGGCACCGGAATCAAAGACCAGTTTACATAACACGGTAAAGGCATTTCGGTCACCTCGTGCCACAAAGTCCCCGAACTGCATTTTAATCAAACTGCTTCTTGCAATGTCCACCATTGATGCGAATTCAAGATTTGCCGAGAGAATAATGCCATTCTTATCGGTTGTGAAATATCCGATTGGCGCGAAATCGTAGAGGTCCCGGAACTTCTCTCTCGATTTGTTGAGCTCGGCTCGAATTCTCTGCAATTCCCCGTTTTGACCTTCCACGTCACGTTGATGCGCCCATAAGTCGGAAATAACCTCGCGCAGTCTGTCTGCGGAAGCGCCCGGGTCTTCCTGAACATCAACATTTGCAACAATCGCCTCTATGGCGCGTTGGCCACCACAACCAAAACGCTTCTCTTCATCAGATCTTTTCATCATATCCTCGCACATCATGAATGCTGTGCCGGTCTTTTGCGCGCATGACAATACCCCGCCTCTTTGTTTATCCGCTTTCCGCGACACGTATGCCGACCAGCGCTTTGGGCAGGGCTTTTGTGGTGGATAAGAGGTGCGTTACCTATTTATGACGCTCACCTACAATGCCTTGTTGATGCGGGAAGCGAGAATGGGCACTGTGGCGACGAGGCCTTTTTCACGCCGTCGGCTTATCCACTACCACGAGGTTCTTACCGGCTTTCTTGGCATCGTACAGGGCTGCGTCCGCCTTCTCCACCAGTGCCTGGGGCGTGCGTATATCTTCGCTGCATGATGCAACGCCGATGCTCACCGTTATGGTTCTTCCGTCAAAAAGAGTCTGCGCGATCCTTGCCCTCAGGCGCTCGGCAAGCGTTCCGGCGCTGTTAGCATCTGTTAATGGCATTATCACCGCGAACTCCTCACCGCCGTACCTGCAGCAGAAGTCTGCCTCCCGTGCTTCCTCGCGGATTATCACTCCCAATGCCGCCAGGACATTGTCTCCTATCAAGTGACCATAGGTATCATTGACTGCCTTGAAATTGTCGATGTCGATCATCATGAGCGACACGTCGGTTTTATACCGAACAAATCGCTTCAACTCCGCGTCGATTTTCTGAAAACAACAGGAATGATTCAAAAGCCCGGTAAGGCCGTCGTGCACGGAAAGCCGGATGAGGTCGGCAATATACGATTCGTCGGTGAGCGTCGCAGAATGCAGCTCGGCGGTAAGGTTTGACAAATAATCCAGCGATGCAACCGCAATACGGATGTTTCTGTTCATAACGACAGACATATCATATTTATGACAAAGGATCTTTTCCCACATGACCTGTGCGGCAAACGGAGAGAAGAAACGGTGGGTTATGGCAAACAGAAGATCCGAGTAGAACTTGGCACCACGCCCCTTCTTCATGGTTTCGAGAGTGACCTTTTCCGATTCCAAAAGCTCCCGGTCACCTGCCAGCGCCGACACGAGATCAAGAGACAACGGGTTATAGAAAAGCATCTCATCGAGCTCTTCGTTGGGACTTAATTCCTGGGCTTGTTTATTCTCTGTGCAAGTGTTCATGGTAAGCTACTAGCGTTCGTACTATTGGTCCTAACAGCTGTTCGCGGACCCGTTCATATGCCGTTCTTGGTTCAACAGACTCACCAAACGGCCATCTTGTGCTAAATTCATCACTTTTTCGTTCGCCCTTTCGCCTGCGGGCCCTGCTCTTCTCAAAATTACCCTTTACTCCTATATACTGAGCAAGCTCCATGCCGCATGTTGATTAAGTCAACCTGAGACCTTTGATGATGAATTCAGCATCGAAAAGGCAGCTGTCGGCTCCATCCCCAAGAGACCGAGTTGAATCAATCCTGCTATTGACTATACTTCTGACATGGGTAGGAATGCCAAATGGTCCCTTCCCGGGGTTTGCGAAGAGCGGCAGGGCATCGCGGCCTCTCCTCCATTAAATGGAAGGAGCTCCTTGCTTTTAGGCAAGGAGCCCCTTTTGTTTGCAGGTATCCATAATTTCCCGGACGCCCAAGCCGACGAAGGGAACACTTCACTTTCGCGCCGGTTGCCGGGGATGGAACAGCGACAGTCGGAAGCAAAGATGCGCTCCTGCAAACGATCCGATGGTATTACAGATAAGATCGGACAATTGAGAGCTCCGCCCGGGCAAGAAGACTTGGGAGAGTTCGATGCCGAGGCTGAGGACAAACCCTGCGGCAACAACCGCGGCAACCACGCGCCGTCTTCCCATGCCGTTCACCTGTGACAGGAACCGCGCGAGAAAGAAGCCAAAGGGAATGAACCCGAGGAGGTTTACCGCAATGTCGCTGTAATACGATGCATCGTTTGTGAAATCGTCCCAGAACGGCACGAGCACATTCCCGCCGATAATCGGGAAACGGCTGCGAATGACGAGTGCGTGCCGGACACCCGAGCAGTTGCGTGCGAGCGAATCGGGCTTTTCAAATGAATAACCAATAATCTCACCCTCTTCCCGTCCTGCACACGCCGGGCACGGTGCTGCGCTAGCGTTGCTCATCAGGCGCACCGACGCGTCTCCCGTAAACAAGGCGAAACAGGAAAGCGTGCCGTTCCACGTATATTTGCCGCTGAGTGAACCACCCAAGGCAAAACGCAACGGGCCGCGTGTGCCGCCCGAAAACAGCCGGAAGTCTTCGTCGTTGAGCGACTCCTGTTTGTCTACAAATATCCTCGTCCCGCGCGGCCCGGTAACGATTACGATCGTGCGCGCCGTTCCCGCGTTCAGTATATCGCGGACGGCAACCTCACGTTTTGGTCCGTTGCCAACCGCTGTTCGGTCCGGAAACGTCTTCAAGACAAGGTGGGATTTCCACTGCCCCACCACGGCACAGAGCCTGTTCCCGTCGGTACATGAAACAATCTGGGAGATGAACCAGGGAGATTCACTGGAAGGCGACACCCTGATCGCAATCGTTACGGTCGATTCCGCAAGCTCGGTCCTTTCGGCCGCGTTTAGGGTGTCGGCATCGTATACGGCGGCCGGCCGCAAGAACGAAATGCCGCCCGCCTTCGTGTCGAATAACACATTGTTCGATGGTGCAAACGTAAATGGCCACAGCCCGGCGCAGAGCATGAGCCCCACGAACCCGGCAGTAATGACGCCGTTTGTCAAGAGCGCATTCGTGCGCGCGCGTCCGATTTCCGGCGGATCCATCCCGCGCCTTAACTCTTGTCCGGCTTGGCCGCCGCGTAATAGCTCGAATAGCGGTAGTACTTGGCCGAGCGCTCCGAGGAAACGCCGTTGAGCACGAACCCGAGCACTTTTTCCTCGATAATGGGGTATTCGCCAATCTTTCTGGTGAGCTCTCCCACATCGGTACGGCCTGCGCGCGCCACCACCAGAAACCCGGAAAACATATGCGCGAAGACCGCGGCATCGGAGACCGCCTCTATGGGCGGCGAATCAACGATCATGAGCTGGAACCGTTTCGCAATCTCCGCCTTTATCTGCGCAAACCGCTCCGACGCCAGAAGCTCCGACGACGATTGCACCGGCGTGCCCGCGCTCACTAAGAACAGGTTGGGAAGCGTGGTGGCCTGGAGCAGGGCGTCGATGCTTGAAGGCGTCACCGGATCGGACGAGGCGATAAAATCGGAAAGGCCCGGTCCCTGGCTCTTGCCGAACCACTTATAAAGAGTTCCCCTTCGCAAATCGGCGTCAATGACTACGGTTTTCGTCTGCTGCTGGGCAAGGGCATACGCCAGATTCGCAGCGATGGTCGATTTTCCCGCGCCCGGCTCCAGGCTTGTTACAACAACGCTTTTCTCCGGCGTATTGACCAGGGTGAGCATTATTTTGGTCCTTAGGGCCCTAAACACCTCCTTCGAAACGCCTTCTTCGTTCTGAATAGTGATGAGACTCGCCGTGCCTGCGCCGTGCCACCCGTTGCCGTTACGTTTCTGCAAGACGTCGATTTTCGGGACTCCTTCGAGCACGAGGCTGCCGGTCTTCCGGGAAAACTCGTCCTCCGAGTGGGCTGTTCGGTCGAAATAGTCGGCCGCCAGCACGGGAACAAAGGTAATCACCACCGAGAGAAGGAGCACCAGTCCAAGAAGTTTGGGCACATTCACGGGCGGCGGTATGGGGGGAACCGCGGGGTCCATCACAAAGACCTCGGCAACTTCTCCTATGTTAAGCACCTTGGCCTGGTTGTAGCGGCTCATTACCGTAGAGTAGATATCGGAAAAGATCTGGTGCCTGCGTTCGAGTTCGGCGAGCTCAAGCTCCTTGCTCGGCAGGCTCTGGAGCTCGGAATACCGTGATTGGATGTCGGTCGACTGGCCGGCAACGCCGTTTTGCGTCGACGAGATATAATGCTTAAGAGCCGCCAGGATATCTCCCATAAGCCCTTCAAGTTTGCGCTGGTTCTCCACGCGCAACGGATGGTCTTCGGCGTAGTTCTTCCGGAACTCACGCTCCTGCGTCGACAGGTCGGACAGCTCGGCCTGATATGCCGAGGTCGCGGTCACGTTCCTGGATGCGAGGAACACCACGATTTCCTGGGCCGCAAGCAGTTTATCGTCGGCCGAGGCCGACGCGTACTTCTGTTCGAGCTCGCTTGCATCGGTCAGGGATTTCTTCGCATCCAGCGCCCCCTTTTCCATCTGGCCGAGTCCGCTGATTCGCTGCTTGACGTTGTCGGAAAGTCCCACCGCGGGGTTGGCCGTACGGAAATTCCTGAGCGCGCCGGTTGACGCCTCCAGGTCTTTGCTCACGGCATCAAGCTGCTTTTCCAGAGAAGCCACCACGCTGCGCGTGCGCGTCCCCTTGAAGCTCGCGTTTTTCTGAACAAACGCGTCTGCTATTGCATTGGCAACGTCGGCGATGAGCCGGAAGTCTCGGCCCTTTACCGACACTGCAATATTGCTCACGCCGCCCCGCGAATCCGATTCCTTGACCGTCATCGAGGTGAACAGGTCCTCCACCGTGTTCTGCAAAGGCCGTATCCGAAACCGGAAATCGTGCGGCGCCGCCCGAAAACCCCTGGAAAACACCAGGCGCATGCCGTCGGCGGTGAGCGCCGTGAGTTCGGCAACCTTTCCTTTGTAAACCTGGTTCCCCCGCTGGGGAATCAAGCTGCTTATCAGGGAAAACCTGTCCAGGGCGTCCTGGGTGAAAAGAACGGAACAGTCCCCGTTGTTGCTCGGATCGATCGTGAACCGGTAGGTGCCGATTGCGGCGAGCGAGTCCACATACACAGAATCGAAGATCGCGAAGCGCGGAAACCCATTCGGGGAGCATGGCAGGGACAATTTCACGGCGATGTCCCTCAGGAAACTCCGGCTCAGAATGAGATTGCTTTGGGCCTGCATAAGCCCGCTCACGTCTTTTACCGCAGTGAGATCCGCGGTATTTTCAACGCCGATAATCGCCGTTGTCGATTCTTCGTGCGTCCCCGAAACCAGTACTGCAACCACGGCCAAAGACAAACCTGTAAAGGTCGTTCCGGCAACGAGCAGATACCATTTTGCACGCCAGAGGAGATGCCGGTAATGCCGAATGCTTTTCACCGTGCCTTGTCGCCGCTGGCTATCTTCGAATGATTTTCCCGACTGCATCATCTGGTTCCCCTGTATGTTATGTATACGTAATAAGACGTCGCCGAAGTTGCCACAGCCGACACCGCTACGCCGAAGACAGGCAGGACGACTGTTGTGAAAACTTCCCGGCCGTCGCGCTTGGGCGCCTGCCGGGCGCGAATCAGCTGCCCGATAGAAGGCCCTCGGTGAAAAGGACGCGCCCGATTGAATTATGGACAACAGACTGCTGCATCGGCGAACGGGGCAGCGACGCCGGTGATTGCCGCTTTCACAAAGATCGTTTGCACTTCAGGTGCCTAGTTGCGATTCTTAATGGGATCAGCCCCTGCTGATTGCCGTGAGAAAGTAGGAAGATGCAATAGCCGTGCCGCCCGATATTTCCGGAACCGGCTTTTTCGCCCGGACGAGGTGGCCATCACCACGGATGCCGCGTCCGGAGGTTCCGAGCCGAAGGAAAAGTCCGGTCGCGTTGGTCTGTTTTCGCAAGATCGGAAATTCTTCGCAAAAACAGGAATACTGTTTGTGAACATTGAAGCTATTGCGTCCTTCACCGGGGCCACCATCCCCGCGTCTACCAATGTGGGTTGGCTTGTTGGCACGAATTTTGTGTCTCATTGCGGTGACCCAAACAAAATGGGAGTCTTAAGCGCGGACGGCGACCGCCTAACCGAGACCGGTCGCTTGCGTTTTGGAAACCACCGCGCAAATGGTGTATTTTCAGAATGGAAACAAAGCACTCCGACTGCTTTCATGCATTGTGCCGGACAAAAGGGATGCAGCGCGCACAACCATCTTGAACCCGGCGCGTTCCTTTCGGGGGACCGGGACATTGCCGAGCGGTTCCGCGATGCGCGCCGGTTCCGACGTTCGGCACGAAAGTCAACACACTATGAGGATGCTCAAAACGGCACATGCCATCTTCGTTCTCGCCCTCCTCGCTGCCGGCGTGCGGCAGCCGGCAGTCGCGCAGAACATAACGCTTCGCGCCAAAGTCCAATTCTTCATCTCATACTACGAAGACGGAGAGTACAAGAAAGCCGCCGACAGTCTGAGTTCGGTGCTGCCGTCGCTTGCCGGCGGAGCAAACGAGCTTGCCGCGTACAAATATATAGGGTTCTCCTATGCCATGCTCAATTGGGTCGACAGGGCAAAAGAGACATTCAAGGTTGCCTTGGGGAAATTCCCGGACATGGACATCGATACGCTGGAAGTACCGCCTAACATTGCCATCGTCTTTAAACAGGCGAAACTTGAGAAAAGGCTGGAAAGGCTCGATACCGTATCTTTACAGAAGCCGGTTATAGTCGTTCAACGGAAAAACGTGGTTTTGCCGACCATCCTCCTGTCGGTTTCCATTGTGAGCGCTGCCGCGGCCGCAGAGCTTTTCTACAGCGGATTCCGGCAGTATAAGAATTACACGTCGGTGAGCACGCCGGACCAGAGCGTTTTAGACTCATACTACTCGCAAGCACGAAACGCGTACATCGGCGGCGCGGTATGCGCCGCAGTCACCGCCGTGCTCATCCCGGTTTCCATCCATTTGTATGCAAAGAAGGATCCCGCGGCCAAGCTAAAAGTATCTTTTGTTAATGGCTGGCCGGCCATGGCATGGCTCTTTTAGGACGGCGGATTGCCTGCCCGCGACGGGGACCGGCAAACCATGCCGGTGTTGCCGCTACTGTTCCAGCTGCACCTTTACCCTCGTCACCTCTCCCCGTGCAACGTGCACCGTCTCCGTGTGATCCTTGAAACCCTCACGTTTGAGCACCAACACGTGATCTCCCTCCGCGAGCGTTATCGGCTTTGGCGTGGGTGCGGTTCCGAGAAATGCGTCATCGACATAAATATCGGCCCACGGGTACGAATGCACATGCAGCGAGCCCACGCCCTTATCGAGTTGTTTGAGGGCAATCGATAGAATCTCCGAGGCATACGCCGGTATGACGATGGAACTGCTGTATGCCGTGTAGCCGTCTGCAATGGCGTATATTGCATGCGGACCAGCCGCCAGACTCTTCCCCTGCGTCAATTCGGCGAGTTGCGCCCGCTTTCCATCGAGAAACACCGAGGCGTGAGGGGGCTCCACCTGCAGCTTCAGCACGCCGTATTTGGCGGTTGCCGTCTGGGTTTCCGGGGCGCGGCGGCTGGCTGCCGGCACTTTCTCCGCCACCCTATGCGATGAGGCCTTTGCGGGAGCCGACACTTTCGACGGGAGCGCGGTAAGTTGGTGCTTGAGCATGGCGTAATTCGCCGCAAGGTCCTTGTCGGTGTCGGGCACGGCGGATGGCGGCTGCACAGAGACAGGGGCGGCAGCGCGGGACTCAATCTCCGTCAATGTCTTGTCTTTCGGCGCGCCATCCCTGGATTTCTGCGAAAAAATTATGGCCGGACCCGCTCCCAGCAGGACGAGACTCACGACGCCGGCCACGGCCACGACCGCCCTGCGGCCTCTTGACTTTACAAATAATGCGGCGTACCGAGGCGCGCCTGCGATTCGCTCGACAACCGGATGCGGTGCGGACTGAGGCAGTCCGGAGGCCGGCAGAACAATGCCCTTTGTCTTTCCGGGCTGCAAATCGCGGAAGCCGAATTTCTCCGCCTCTCGGAAATGTATTTCGGATCTTGCAGCGTTACCGCCGGCAAGGAACTCGTTTCCCTTGAGCAGGTGATAGCCCGCAAGGTTGTTATAAAGTTCCGCCGAGGCCGCTTTCTTATCGTTAATAAATCTTTCCAGCTCTTTCTCAATATCGCGAATTCCAAGCTCGAAGAAGTAATTTTCCAAGACCTCAATGAGCGGATCCAGAGATGCAGGCCTTTTCTTCGGGTCCTTGTGCAGGCACGCCCCCACCGCCTCGGCAAGGTCATCCCGCAACGCCGGAGCGAGAAGCCTGAGGTCCTGCTCCTTTGTGTGAACGATCGAGTAAATGACGGTGCGAATATCCTCTGAAGCGAATGGCAGCTTTCCGCTCAGGATTCGATACGCGAGCACGCCCAACGACCAAATATCGACTTTCGGATCAAGTTCCCGGTTTCCCAGCGCCACTTCGGGGGCCATATACCCAGGCGTGATAAAAACGCTCGAAGAATCCCGGTCGTCGACGGCATGGGAGATAATAGCGCGCGCCAAGCCAAAATCAAGAACCTTTGCTTTGCCTGCCTTGGATATAAGAATGTTATTCGGCTTGAGGTCGCAGTGCATGGTATTGTGTCGATGAGCGTACGCGACGCCCTTGGCCGCTTGCAGCAGCGCCATGAGCCCAAATTCCGGGATAAACGTCTGCCAGCGCATCAGTTGCTGCAAATCCGGCCCGTCCACATATTCCATGGAGATGAAAAAAGAGCCCTTGTCGGCCCCGAAATCGTACACGCGGATGATATTATCATGGTCAAGCGAGGCTGCGGATTTTGCCTCGTTTTCGAACATGCTGATGAGCTTAGCGTTTTTGTGGAGGTTGGACGAAAGTTCCTTGATGATCACTTTTCTGTTGAGGGACAGCTGGGTCGCAACAAAAACGTTGCCCATTCCCCCTTCGCCCACCTTTTGCACATCGGAGAAATCTCTCAGTGAGAAAGCCATTGTAGCCTGCTTCGCACTCCGCCGCGGTGGAATCACCGCGCTGGTCGGTTGTCGCGGTTCTGAGGGTTCCCATGGAACCTGCTTTGCCGCATTTATGAATATAGTTGATCTTTGCATATTGGCATGCAATTAGCATGCCCTTAATAATGTTCAGAACTCCGCCCGCAAACGCCCGGGGCCGCCGCGGCCCTTCCTAACCCCGAGTGAGGGTGGTAGAAAAAGCCGGCGTGGCGCGGAGACACAAGAAATACGCGCAAGGAGCCTTTCTGAAACTGCGCGCGTCTCACCGAAGAGAAGGAGCAGCTATGCAGACAGATCACACAACCCGCGTAATGCGCGCGGCGGCATTTCTCACGATTGCGGTATCCATGGTATTCTATGTCTGCAATCGCAATAACCCCTATGATTTACTGTCTTCAAATTATGTTTCCGGTTCAAAGCCGCACGTCGCTTTTGTGCAAAGAACCCTCGAAGGATTCCTGCTCGATTCACTGACCATCCGGATCGCGTGGTCGGATACCGCGATAGGCGGCGGCAAAGGCGGAATCAGGAAATACTATTTTGACTGGAACAGCGACACGCTTTTCCGCGACAGTATCGATGGTACCTCCGCCGACACGTTTGTTGTCAAGAAGGCCTTTCCCCAGGGAAATTATACCGCTCGTGTCAAGGCAGAGGACTTTGACGGCAGGTACAGCGACGTTGACAGCATGAGACTGACGGTTCGATCGAGCCTGCCGCGGATTGTCGCATCCAGCGCACCGAACGCCGTCGAAAAAGCGGTCGTCTGCACGTTGTCGGTTACTGCCGGCGATTCCGGAGGGGCGATCCGCTCATTTATATGGGCAAGCGATGGGACAGATTTCAAAGACACAACCTCTGCCGGATCTTTCCAGGTTTCTTACGCAGACACCGGAGTGAAGACAATTCTGGTGAAGGTGCGCGACAACAAGAGCATTGAATCGCCAATCGACACCATTCACCTCAGCGTTTTCGAAAAGCTCTATACCGTATCCTACGACGGCAATGGCAGCACGGGCGGGAGCGTCCCCCTGGACAACAATAAGTACGGCCAGGGGCAGAGCGTCGAAGTTTTGGAAAACACGGGCGCTCTTATCAAGACCGGGTATACCTTTGTCGGGTGGAATACTCAGGCAAATGACAGCGGCGCAGGGTACATGCCAGGCGCGAATTTCACCATGGGGACATCCACAGTCACCCTGTATGCCCAGTGGGAAGTCAGTCGTACGTATGCCATCATCTACAACGGCAACGGCAACACCGGCGGCGCGGTCCCGACCGACACGGCTCATTACGCTCTGGGACAGAGTGTCACCACTCGCGGCAACACGGGAGCACTTGTCAAGTCCGGTTCTACCTTTGTCGGCTGGAACACGCAGGCAAACGGCAGCGGAATCGATTATGCAACAGGCGTTGCATTTACAATGGGTTCAAACGACGTAACCTTGTACGCTCAGTGGACGGCCGATCCCACGTATACCGTTACCTATTACGGCAACGGCAATTCCTCCGGAACGATCCCGGCGGACCCCAATAACTATGCAAAGGGCGCGACCGTTACGGTGCTTGGAAATTCCGGGACGCTTGCCAGAGACGGGTTCACCTTTGTGGGATGGAACACGCAGGCAGACGGCAGCGGAACCGCTTACGCGTCGGGAGTAACCTTTACCATCGGCTCCGCCAATCTTGTCTTATACGCGCAATGGACGGCCAATCCTACCTATGTCGTAACCTACAACGGCAACGGAAACACCGGCGGGAGTGTGCCGATCGACGCAAATAGTTATGCACAGGGTCAGACCGTGACGACACAAAACATGGGCTCTCTTGCGAAAACCGGCTATGCATTTACAGGATGGAATACGGCGGTCAACGGCAGCGGAACAGCCTATGCGGCGGGCACCACCTTTGTAATGGGCGCGGCGAACGTGATTTTGTATGCGCAGTGGACGGTTAATCTGACGTATACGGTCACCTATAACGGCAACGGCAGTACCGGGGGGACGGTTCCGGCGGATTCCGCCCGCTACTCGCTGGGGCAAAGCGTTACAACCCGCGCCAACACCGGATCACTTGTCAAGGCCGCATTTACTTTTGTCGGCTGGAACACGCTGGCAAACGGCAGCGGCATCAGCTATGCAACAGGCGTTGCCTTCACCATGGGATCTTCAAACCTGCTTTTGTACGCGCAGTGGACAGCCAACCCCACCTACACGGTGAGCTACGACGGCAACGGGAACACGAGCGGATCCGTTCCAACGGACCTCAACAATTACCAGGCGGGCGCCACCATCACGGCGGCACCCAACACCTCGAATCTTGCAAAGTCCGGATTTACCTTTGTCGGCTGGAACACGCTGGCAAATGGCGGCGGTACCGGTTATGCAGCAGGAGTGACCTTTGCAATGGCCTCTGCAAACGTGGTTTTGTACGCCCAGTGGACGGCCAACCCTACGTATGTAGTCACCTACAACGGCAATGGCGGTACCGGCGGAACCGTCCCGATCGATGTCAACAGCTATGCGCAGGGTCAGACCGTGACGACCCGCAGCATGGGTTCTCTTGTCAAAACCGGCTATGCCTTTACAGGATGGAATACCGCAGCGAATGGCAGCGGAATAGCCTATGCTGCAGGCGCGACCTTTGCAATGGGCGCTGCAAACGTAATCCTGTATGCGCAGTGGACGGTTAATCTTACGTACACCGTCACCTATAACGGCAACGGCAACACCGGGGGCACGATCCCGGCGGACACGGGTCATTACGCTCTGGGACAGAGCATCACGACTCGGGGCAATACCGGATCACTTGTCAAAGCGGGATTTACCTTTGTCGGATGGAATATGCAAGCGAGCGGCGGCGGCATCAGCTACGCCACAGGCGTTGCCTTTATGATGGGTTCAGCCAATATGATTTTTTACGCGCAGTGGACAGCCAATCCCACCTTTACCGTCACGTATGACGGCAATGGAAACACCGGGGGAACCGTTCCAACCGACAGCAATAATTACTTGTCCGGCGCGACCGTCACGGTAGCCCTCAACACCGGAAACCTTGCCAAAGCCGGGTTTGCGTTCGTCGGCTGGAACACCAAGACAAACGGCACCGGCACGAGCTATGCAGCAGGCGTCACCTTTGCAATGGTTTCCGCAAATGTCATCCTGTATGCCCAGTGGTCCGCGAATCCAACATATGTGGTGACATATAACGGCAATGGCTCCACGGGCGGCGTCCCGATAGACGTGAATAATTACTTGACCGGTGCAATCGTTACAGTGCTCAACCCCGGGTCCCTTGCCAGGGCCGGTTACGCCTTTGCCGGATGGAACACCCAGACAGGCGGCGGCACCGGTTACGCGGTTGGGTCAACCTTTGCAATGGGCACTGCCAACGTCACCCTGTTTGCGCAATGGACGCTTATCTCCACCTATACCGTTACCTATAACGGCAACGGCAATACCGGTGGCACGGTCCCTGCGGACTCTGGGCGCTACACGCCGGGCCAAAGCGTCACGACTCGCGGCAACACGGGGTCACTTGTCAAAGCAGGCTTTACCTTTATCGGCTGGAACACCGCTCCGAACGGCAGCGGCATCGGTTACGCGACGGGAACGTCCTTTCTTATGGGTTCCGTCAACGATACGCTCTACGCGCAATGGACAGCACTCCCCACCTATACCGTTACGTATGACGGTAACGGGAACACCAGCGGGACCGTTCCCGCCGTCGTCAACAATTACTTGGCCGGCGCGACCGTCGCGGTGGCCCTCAATACCGGGAACCTTGCCAAGACCGGGTTTGCCTTTGTGGGATGGAACACCAAAACAAACGGCACCGGCACAAGCTATGCAGCAAGCGCGGGCGTCGCCTTCGTGATGGGATCCGCCAGCGTGATTCTGTACGCCCAATGGTCGGCAAATCCCACCTATACCGTCACGTACAACGGCAACGCCTCCAGCTACACTGGCAGCGTCCCGACAGACGCGAACAATTACTTGACCGGTGCGACAGTTATCGTGCTCAACTCCGGGTCCCTTGCCCGGACCGGTTACACCTTTGCCGGATGGAACACCAAGGCAAGCGGCGGCACCGGCTACCCTGTCGGGGCTACGTTTGCAATGGGCACCGCCAACGACACCCTGTATGCGCAATGGACGCTTATCTCAACCTATACCGTCACGTATAACGGCAACGGCAACACCGGCGGCACGATCCCTATCCCTGCAGACACTGCTCACTACACACTGGGCCAGAGCGACACCACTCGCGCCAATAACGGATTGCTTGTCAAGACCGGATTTACGTTCGTAGGCTGGAACACGGCGGCAAACGGCAGCGGCATCAGCTAC
>Ga0182027_10004669_pt1 | contig 21137 bp, 14 predicted proteins | sample 712E1DmetaG_FD_121300 | JGI IMG/M metagenome (GOLD analysis project Ga0182027, IMG submission 121300) | Permafrost microbial communities from Stordalen Mire, Sweden - 712E1D metaG (Illumina Assembly) | ecosystem: Environmental > Terrestrial > Soil > Wetlands > Permafrost | place: Sweden...
GAGCCGGCCGTCTTTGGCGATCACCATGTACGGATCGCCGTCGTAGTCGAGAAAGGGCATGGCCTTCTTGACCCGCTCGCCGATCTGGCGGCAATACAGGATCTTGCTGTGCGAAGAAATGTCCGTGGACAGCAGTATCTTGATTTCGCCGAACCGGGTGACAAACAGCAATTTCTTGATAAACCCGCCCATGTCCACGCCGCCGGTACCCTTGTATTCGGTGTATACGTTCTGGTCTCCCGAGGGATAGTCGAATTCCTTGGAGCGGGTATTGACTATTGCGTATCCTGCGTCGGCCTCCCCGTAGTAAATCTCGGGGCGCGTCACCGAAATGTTCGCGCTGGACGCCGGCGGAATATTTTCGACGAAAAACTCCGGCAGGCCCTCGCCGGTCACATTGTTGACCGGCCCCATGCACAGGCCGTACCCGTGCGTGTACGACAGGTGCTCGTTGATCCAGATGCGGCTGGGCAGGCTGGCGGGCACCAATTCTCGGGAAGCAAGCATTACCTGCCGGTACTTTCCGTTTATCATGTACCGGTCGTTGTCCACGTCGAGGAATTTGTAGTAGGTGCGGATTTCCTGGAGCTGTGAAAATGTGGTGAGCAGGGGCGCGTTGTCCCACAGCCGTATGTTCTTGATGGTGAGGTCGTTTGCCTGCAGGAGCTGGGGCGTGAGATTGTTGGTGGGCGTGAAATGTTTCTGTTCTATGACGTCAAGGTTGTACGCGGCGCGCGTGCTGCGGATGCTCCAGTTGATGTAGGGCGTTTCCTTGGACACTTCGTTGGGCGCCACCACGAATTTCTGCACCAGGCCGCTGGCCCCGCGTCCAACCAGGTTGAGAAGAAACACCAGCAAGATGCCTCCGATGGCGAACTTAAGGGTCTTTGTCCAGATGTTGATCCATATCAGCAGCGCCGCCGCCAGACATATGTACCGCATGATCTTGAGGAATGGAAGGTAATAGTGGATGTCCGCAAAGCCGGCGCCGTTGACGATGTGCCCGCCGCCGGTCACCATGCCGTACATGCGGAGCTGAAAGAAGAAATACAGCGACCCCACCACGAAGCCGGTGAGCACCAGGATGTGCGCCTTTGCGGCGCGTGCCGCGGTGATCCATCGGCCGGTGAAGGTGATGTTCTGCCGCAGGAAATACACGATAAAGCTTCCCGCGAGCGACAACAGGGAAATCGCGAGCACGCCGTTGTACACAAGCCGGAAGAAGGGCAGCTTGAACACGTAGAAACTGATGTCCTTGCCAAGAAGCGGGTCGGCCGTTCCGAACGCCACTGCGCCTTTATACTTGAGATACAGGTCCCAGTAGCCGCTGGCCACGCTGCCGATAAGAAATGCGACTACCACGGCCGCGGCAGGCAGGATAAACTTTACAAAGGGCATTATTCCGTAGGCTTCAACATACGCGAGAACCGGGGACCGCGATGAATGGGTGAGCGGCCTGGACAATTTCTGGGCGAGCAGCAGGTTGGCGTAAATCACGATGAGCGCAACGAGCCCGGCGCACACCGTCACGCCCACCTGCGCCGAGAACATGGTGATAAACACCGACCGCAGGTGCAACTCCGAATACCAGAAGTAGTCGGTAATCAGTGTGGCGATCTGCCCGGCAAACGCGATCGCGGCAACGATCACCACCGCAAGAATCAGCCAACCGATGCGATTCGGTTTCAAGGTACGTGCCATGGGTTCTCCTTTGTTTACGGAACAGTTATGAAAGATTCACCGCAAAGGCGCAAAGAACGGATATTCGGACCGAAGAATCCTGAGAGTAAAGATTTTAGGGGACCTCTAAAAATTCAAGAACGCGGTCTGTCATTGCGAACGAAGTGAAGCAATCTCGCGTTTTTGAAAGGAATTAAGGGAGATTGCCACGTCGCTTCGCTCCTCGCAATGACATTTCGGCAATTTTTAGAGGTTCCCTTTAGTCTTGACTCTATTTCAAATCCTTTGCGAACTTTGCGCCTTTGCGGTGAGTTTTCCTTTTTCCCGGTTTCTCGGCAATCACCGCTACTTCTTTTTCTCATCGGCCGCCGGGGCGGTCTTGGGCTTTATTTTGGGCGCGCACAACTCGCAGGCTGCAGGTACGGATATTCCCTCAACGTCCCACCGCGCCCGCGCCTCAATCGTGTCCGGGAAGAGGCGGTACTCCTCGGGCGCTGCCCAGGGCACGAGACTGCCCGGCGTCGGCCTGCCGTCACGATTGACATCGAGGAAAAATGCGATCTTGCCCTTGCCCGCCGCAATCGTGTCGAACCGGAACGCTCCGCCGTGGTCTTTTGTGAGATATGGCTTCTTTCCAAACGGCAAGAACTGCCATGTGCGCAGCGTGTCTCCCTTGAGACACGAGGCGCCGCCGCTCAAGCTGAGGCAGAAGTCCTGGTCGGACAGGGTCCGGAACTTTATGAATATTCCCGCCGTGTCTTTTGGCGAGTTGCCTGCCGCGTCGGCGAACAGCGAATCCGGCATAGACACCAGGTAGATCATGCCGGGAACAAGGCTGCGCCTTGCGGAGAAACTGGTGGTATCGCAAAATTGCCGTGAGACGTCGAGGTCGGTCTTGATTCCGAGCGTATCCTCGCAGAACCACTTTGACACCCGGCAGACTACCGGCTTGGACCAGAACAGCTTCACAACCGGCTTGATGTCCGCGCCCGATTGCGGATCGAATCCCTTTACAAGAGGAACCGCCGTATCGGCCGAGGCCAGCCCGTTAAACAGGATTGTGTCGCTCCAATACACGCCTTTGCCGCGCGGGATCGGCGATTGTTTGCGGTACACAAGCCGAAACGGCGCAAGTCCGAGCGTATCGGAAAGCTGAGCAACGAACCGCTCCGTATGGTACACCGGCAAATACTGTTTTACCGCAACCCGGCGTTTCGACTCGGTTCCTTCTGCGCGCCACTCGTTTGCGTACGCCGAATCGGGCATGCCCGTGCCGCCGGCCCACTCGCCGCTGATACAGGTTGCCGACAGCGGCCTCAGCGACGCGATATGCCTGGTCGTGGTGTCGCACACCACGCCGAACAGGGTAAGCGGCCCCACAACCTTGTCGAGCGCGAATTTCTTCTTCGCGGGCGCATACACGGCCTCGTGGCCGGGGTCTATTTTGTTGTTTCCGTTGTCGTCCGAAAACGCGAGCAGCTCATAGGTACCGCGGTGAATGTTGTCAAGAGAGAAAACGCCGGCGCTGTCGGTCTGCGTGAGGTAGCTGGGCAATCCGAAGAATACGGTGTCGCTGCTGTCGGCCGGGGTCCTCGCAAAGAGCGCGACTTTGGGCTGTATCGGCTTGCCCTCGCCCGCCACCACACACCCGAACACCCTGCCGCTGTCGATGGTTGGGCCTGTTGAAAAATGATACTGGTAGGGCGTGCCGATTGAGTTGCCATGGAAATCGGAAAGCGTTGTGTTGAAAACAACGTGATAGGTGATGGAATCGGAAAACGCGCGTTTGGGCTTGACCAGCACTTTCCGGCCCGACACGGTGATCTTGACACCGCCTTGCACCGCAGGAAATACGCTCAGGCACTTGTCGACATTCTGCGGGTTGATCCACTTTGAGAAATTGAAGACAATCGTGCTTTTGACCGGGACTTTTGTCGATCCCTTGGGCGGCGAGGCCCACAACACCGACGGCGGTGTCTTGTCGTCCGGCCCGCCTGAAGGCGGGACCTGGTGGGCGCAGACCATCACAAGGCAAAAGACGGCAGTGACGGAAGTACGAACGATGGTTCGAAGTTTCATAGGGATAAGTTTCATTCCATGATGTGCGGCGGCGCGGCAAGCATGGATACATAGATTTGGACTTAGAAACAAGTGCGGATGCGACGGCCGCAGGGAATACAAGAAACTACAATACAGCGGAAGGGCGAGGCTAGGAATTGGTGGGGATGAAGAGGCTTTCCTTTCGAGTCAGAGCAATAAGACAAGAAGAGAAAGATCTGGGCGCCCCGCTGCTACGCAGCGGCGGTTCTCCCTTTGGGCTCGGCCGGTTGGCCTCGGTGCTGCCTGCCGCTATGCCTGACGGCGCGGTCAGGCAGCCCTGCGCTCGAGCGCACCCGCCGGTTCAACCTGGCGCGGGGCAGAGGGATTATTGCCCAATTGTCAATAATTGCTTACGCCAAGTGAAGATGCCCCGAAGCACCACGACTACGACTGCATACAGCACTACAGGAGTAGACGCGACAGCGAACCTTCGGGGACCGCGACTACAAACGGTTGTACGCCCCAGTGAGCAGCCTGTAATGCGCAAACCTTGGGATTCAATCCGTGTTGTCTTGCTCATATATTCTCGCCATCAGCGGTGCAAAAAGGCTTATGGGAAGCGGCACGGCGGACCCGGAAGCGGCGTGATAGGATACCGGACGTCCGCAACGATCCTGTCAAGAGTTGTAGGGTCCTGACTTGCGCCCAAATGGATTTCCCGGGCCGCGGAATGTTTATCATACCTTCAACATCGCACAAAAGAAGGCCCCCGGTCGACGTCGTTCCCGCCCGCCGGAGGCTTGACAAATCAAGAAGAACCCGTTCTATTCTCTATTTCGTGAGCACCAGCCTTACCGACACGGTCTTTGTCGCGCTTTTCATGGAGCAGTAGTACACTCCGGTACCCAATTGCCTGTCCCTTAGGGGAAAATCATAGGAGATGCTCGGTTCCACCTAACATGGGAATTCGATACCCTTGCAAAGCAAAGTCTTCGTTCATTCACTTTCAGCTATATCCTGTACCCATGTCAATCAATCTATCTGCGGCGAGGGTTCCAACGCAAATGCTAACAATCGTCCCAATTCCCCTGCGGTTGAGTGCAAATATATGATACTCTTTTGTTTTGACACGAACAAAACCTTCTTCCTATATTACTTGCTACAAAGGTTCGGTTGGACCCAAGGAAGGAAAATGACCCAAAATGAAGAAACACCTTTCAAAGAAAATCCTGTTGGCTGCTATCGGAATCCCATTTGTACTCTCGTGTTCGAACTCGGAAGTAAGCCCATTTCAAAAACCGTTTAAGATCAATTACAAGTCCTCCGAGACCATTTGTAGAGTTGGAGTACTTCTGACCCCGGACACTCCTGATGTAGGCGGAAAGGAACCAATTACCTTCCGCGTCTCCCCCGACCTTCCTACAGGGCTCAAATTCGACACCGCAACAGGGGCAATCTCAGGACTTCCCCAAGCCCCATCGTCGAGGACGTCTTACACGATTACGGCGATAAATTCATATGGTGCGATGTCGGTCCAAATCTTCATCACTGTACTGCCGGAAAGCCCAACGGGATTGCATTACTCTTCTGATACCTTGATATTTGTGGTTAACATGCGTATACACGATGATGCGCCTGTCTGCACTGGCGGCTCTCCTTCAAAATTCGTGGTCTCGTCTTCCCTGCCACCAGGACTTTATTTCGACACCGCAAATGGAACGATTTCTGGCATACCCACACAGATGACTCAGAAGATCAGTTATCTGATTTTCGCAAGCAACGCCGGCGGGACAACCGAAACAACGATAACAATTGAAATCGTTGGGAGCGGAAACGTCACCGGGCCAACAATTCGATTTCTTTCCCCCGCAAGGGACTCATCGGTCAGCAGCGACAACTCGATGACAGTGCGTATTTTTGCCTCCGACTCAAGCGGCGTGGCAACGGTAACCTTCAGCCTAAACACAACAACTTTTGAAGGTGTTAATTCCAGCGATACTGTTTGGTCAGCCACAGTTTCAGGCCTGAAAGCCGGCTTTAATAGAATTGTTGTCTCTGCATTGGACAAGAGTGCTAACGCAAACCAGTCGAGAGACTCTATCTATGTCAAATACGATTCGACTATAGCAGACAATAGGCCGCCGATTTTCAAACCAATAGCGGGTATTATTTCAGATTCTGTTGTCAGGCAACCAAGCGTCACAGCTACTTTCGAGGTGACGGATGCGAGTGGGATTGATTCCGTATTCTGGATCCTTAACGGCCAATTCGTGGGACTCATGGCGCCAGTCCCCGGCATTTCCAACCAATATTCGCTCGTTGGCACTCTGATCAACTACCATGCAAACCGTGTGGTCTTGCAAGCAGTGGACAAGTCTGCCAACCGAAACCGTGATTCGGTGGTGCTGACCATAGATTACAATACTGCCCCAACCCAAATCACGCTCCTATCTCCTGCAAATGCTGACGGCGTTACCGAGATGCCGATGCCCGTTACTGTTTCCTGGTCAGGAGGGTCTGATCCAGATGGCGACAGCGTTACTTATAAAGTATGGTATGGCTTGACACAAAATAAAATGACCCAATATTCAGACGCCGGCGGGGCGCACACAGTACAATTACAGGGACTTGCGGGTAACCGGTTGTACTACTGGAACGTTACTGGCTACAGCGTTCCTAGTCCCAAGGACTCTGTTGTGAGCGGGATCAGGTCGTTTGGCACATTCAACACGCCACCGCAGGTTGCGTTGCAACTACCTGCGAATGGTGCGACCCGTCAACCTGTGGACGGGTTGAACTTATCCTGGGCAACTGCATTTGGAGATGGCGACAGCGTAACCTATTCAATTTTGGTCGGGACCAATAGAACTCTAACGTTGGCAGACCAGAAGGTGACTCTCTGGAGTTCATCCACGTATCTACTTGGAGGACTGCAGAATGGAAAAGAATATTATTGGCGAGTGGTTGCGAAAGAAATAGCAGGGGGATATTCGCAGAAAAGTGATACCAGTGTGGTGGATTCGTTCTATACGGTCAACAGGGCGCCGGTTTGGAATAAGCCGCTTCAGTTTTCTTGTTACCAGAACGAGAAAATCCGAATTCCTCTTTCTGCAAACGTGTTATCCTCAATTATTGGAATTGGCCATACCTTGACCTTTGGCATGAGGAACAACGTTGGCGGCAGCGCAATAATCCGGAACGATACCTTGGTGTGGGTTCGACCCTACAATTATTTAACCGATACCGCAATTTCGATTATCGCGAAAGACACATGGCCGTTCGATACTGCCGCAGACACAGCGAGTCTAGTTATTGGCATGAAGACCACTTTTCCTACAACTGGAAGTAATGGTATGCGGCATATTCCGCAGGGTAGTTATTTAATGGGCCAAGACGCATTATCCACTATGGGTCGTCCAGTTACACTCTTAGCCTTCTGGATCGATTCAACCGAAGTCACTCAGGCTGACTATTCTTCAGTAATGGGAGTAAATCCGTCACATTTCACCGGGGATGTAAACAGACCTGTTGACAAATTGACGTGGTTTGATGCAGTTCTCTATTGCAATGCCAGAAGTAAAAAAGCCGGGTTGGATACGGCATATGTTTACAATTCAGTCAGTGGAACGCCCGGCAACGGATGCATTGCGTTAAGTGGAATTCGCATCCTATACTCTCCGCTAGCCTATCGATTGCCCACTTCAGCCGAATGGGAATATGCTTGCCGCGGTGGCACGGAGACAAAAAGCTATTGGGGTGACGATACCGCAACGGCTACCGTTGGCCAATATGCCTGGTGCAATGTCAATTCAATTACAACTACGCATCCTGTAGCACAAAAACTTCCGAATGCCTTTGGGCTTTTCGATATGAATGGCAATTCGTCGGAATGGTGCAACGACTGGGCTGGCGATACAACTAAATTGCCACAAACTGACCCGATTGGGCCAGCATCCGGAACTGCTAGGGTTCAGCGAGGAGGAGCTTATTACTACTACAATACGAATATGACGTCGATCACTATCGATGCTATTGCTCCAGACCAAAGTTTCTCGAATTTTTTTGGGGGAATGTATGGGTATGGGTTCCGGTGCGTTTTGCCAGCAAGGTAGAATCGGAAACATTGAAATTCTGCAGAGGCTATAATTACATGCCACTGCGAAATGCCTTATTTTGTCAACACAAGCCTGACAGTCTTCGTACTCTTGGCGCTTTTCAAGGTGCAATAATACACTCCCGTACCCAAATTTAAATCAGCAAGCGAGAAGTCGTAGGAAATGGCAGGTTCCACGATCCCGGCAAACAGAACGGCAAGGGTTTTGCCGGAAATCGAATGCAGCGTCACCGTGAGATTCTCCCGGATATCAGAAGTAAGCCGCAAACCGTTCTTGACAGGATGAATTGTGTACGGCGAACTGTTCCCGGTAACGGTCAACCGCGCCTCCGTGCCAGTCGCGCCTATCACCGGGCCGTTTGCAAGGATAAGGCCCGGGCCTTGTTCCCCAAATAGGCATGTTGCCGACCAGGCCAGGGCTATCGTGGAAAAAACAGCGGTCTGGAATCTTTTCCTCATAAACCGAAAACCTCCGATCGTATGGACAAAGCTGCCTGATATTGAAAAATACAACATTCCTTGCAAGAAACGTCTTCCTCTCTCCCGCTCACGTGACCCGGTTCACGATATTCCAACCTCTTTTGATCGCGCCTGTTTTTTTGCGGACATTTCACCCCCTTATTGTATAATTAGGCATCAGGATTTTCAAAGGAGAAATATCATGGAACAATACGACTTTTCCATACCCATGCTCGGCGTGCCGCACATCACCTCGCCCATCGTGCTGTCGAAGAAGATGGACGACAATATCGCTAATTTCGCAACCGACGACCAGTTCATCTTGTACGATGTCACTGCAAAGCCCGATGCCGCCTTGGGACCTTACACTAAACAGAACCTGGTCGAGGTGGCCGGCCCGCGCGAAAAGATCTTTTTTGATCCCGCAAAAGTCAATGCAGCCCTCGTCACCTGCGGCGGGTTGTGCCCGGGCCTCAACGACGTGATCTATTCCATTGTGATGAACCTGTGGCACCGGTACGGCGTGCGCAGGATCACGGGCATTCAGTACGGGTATCGGGGCCTCCTTCCGGAGTTCGGCATTCCCACAATCAACCTTTCACCGAAAGTGGTTGCCGACATCCACTCCATGGGAGGCACGCTCCTGGGCTCGTCGCGAGGGGGCGGGGAGAAAATACCGCTCATGGTGGACGCCATTGAGCAGATGAACATCAACGTGCTGTTCGCCATCGGCGGCGACGGCACCATGCGCGGTGCACTTGCCATTTCGCAAGAGGCAAAAAAGCGCGGCACGCGCATCGCAGTTATCGGCGTGCCCAAGACCATCGACAACGATTTGGCTTTTTGTCAAAGAAGTTTCGGGTTTGAGACCGCGGTGTCCCTTGCGGTTGACGCAGTGGAAAGCGCGCACGTTGAAGCGCACGATGTGATGAACGGAATCGGCATTGTGCGGGTAATGGGACGTGAATCCGGTTTTATAGCGGCATGCACCGCGCTCGCGTCGGGTGACGTCAATTACGTCCTTATTCCGGAGGTCCCGTTCGAGCTTGAGGGCGACAACGGGCTTTTTGCATCCCTCAAGAGGCGCCTCGAAATGCGGCATCACGCCGTGATCCTTGTGGCCGAAGGCGCGGGCCAGGAATTGGTCGACGAGACAAAAGGCACCGACGCGTCGGGGAACAAGAAACTCGGGGACATCGGCGCGTTCCTCCGCAAACGCATCGAGAAGTATTTCGACGAACTGGACCTGGAGATAAGCGTCAAGTACATCGACCCGAGCTACATGATTCGCAGCGCGCCCGCGATCACTACCGATTCCATCTATTGCGCGCGGCTGGGAAGCAATGCCGTGCACGCGGCCATGGCCGGCAAGACCGAGGTGCTCATATCTCTTGTCAACAACAACTTCGTGCACCTGCCCATCCGGCTCGCCGTTTCGAAACGCAACCGCGTGGACCCGGAAAGTCCGCTGTGGAGGGACGTGATTGACCGGACGGGTCAGCCATTACTCTTAAAAAGCTAGATGGACTTGGTGGGGAAAGGCCTTTGGCCTGCGCTCTCTGCCCTTCCTGTTGGGCAGGCGCAATCCTGGCCCCAAGCCTCCTCACCGCGCTTCGCGCGTCTGAGGGGTCTTGGGGCACACCCCTCACAGCGGGAACACGCACGATGCACGCCGCATGAAAACGGCGTGCGTGTCGTGTTCCCGCAACGCCTTCCTGTAGGTGTGTAGAATACAAACACTGGCCTCACATTTCATTTTCTTTGACTTTTTTTCATGCCGCGAAGCGGCATACCAATGTGGATTCGTTGCAAAGGGCTGACGGTGCGTTTTGCGAAGCGAAACGCCTCGCCGCAGCTCTTTGCTGGAGGGGGTGTGGGTGCAGATCGCCTTACGCCGGTTTCCGGCGGAAGGAAGCTGCACCCCAGGGGGAACCGCAAAGCGGTGCCCCCACCAGAACTGTACGATTTTTCTCTTGTTTTGAATTCTCCCCAAGCATCAACTATTTTTCCCCCTCGCGTTTCACCTTTTTCGATAAGGAGCACCATACCATGCCTTCACACGTGAATATCTGGGACAATCTCCCCTATCAAGTCGCAGACATCGGATTGGCCGAATGGGGCCGCAAGGAAATGGACATTGCCGAAAAAGAAATGCCCGGCCTCATGGCGGTGCGCGAAAAATACGCGGCGCAGCAGCCGCTTTCTGGTGTTCGCATTTCGGGATCGCTTCACATGACCATCCAGACCGCGGTGCTCATAGAAACGCTTGTCAAGCTCGGCGCGCAGGTGCGCTGGGCGTCGTGCAATATTTTTTCCACGCAGGACCACGCCGCCGCGGCCATTGCACAAGCCGGCATTCCCGTGTTTGCGTGGAAAGGGGAATCGCTCGAAGATTATTGGGCATGCACGTTCCAGGCGCTCACGTTTCCGGGCGGCAAGGGACCGGAACTTATCGTGGACGACGGCGGCGACGCAACGCTCCTCATTCACAAAGGCTACGAACTCGAAAACGGCGACACGTGGATCAATTCCGCGTCGGCAAGCCACGAAGAAGGGGTCATTAGAGACCTGCTGAGAAACGTCAACAAGAAGAAGCCCAACCACTGGCACGAGGTGGTGAAGGAATGGAAAGGCGTTTCCGAGGAAACCACCACGGGAGTGCACCGCTTGTACCAGATGGAACAGGCCAGGAAGCTTCTTGTTCCCGCCATTAACGTCAATGACTCCGTGACAAAATCAAAATTCGACAACATTTACGGATGCCGGCATTCGCTCGCCGACGGAATTCTGCGCGCGATGGACGTGATGCTTGCCGGCAAGATCGCCGTGATTTGCGGCTACGGCGACGTGGGCAAAGGCTCCGCCGAGTCGCTCTCTTCGCAAAAAGCCCAGGTGTGGGTAACCGAGGTCGACCCGATCTGCGCGCTGCAAGCCGCCATGGCGGGATACAAGGTGACCACCGTGGAAGATGCGCTCCCCTTTGCAAACATCTTCGTCACTACAACGGGCAACTGCGAAATCATCACCATCGACCACATGGTCAAGATGCGCGACCAGTCCATCGTGTGCAACATTGGACATTTTGACAACGAAATCCAGGTTGAAAAGCTAGATCACTTCCCCGGCATCAAACGCGTCAACATCAAGCCGCAGGTGGACAAATACATATTTCCCGACGGCCACTGCATTTATCTCCTGGCCGAAGGCCGCCTCGTGAACCTCGGCTGCGCCACAGGCCACCCCAGCTTCGTGATGTCCAATTCCTTCACAAACCAGACTCTTGCCCAGATCGATTTGTGGAAGAACCGTGCGACCAGCAAGCCGGGCGTTACGCGGCTGTCCAAGCAGCTCGACGAGGAAGTGGCCCGCCTGCACCTGGAGAAGATCGGCGTGAAGCTCACGAAATTGACAAAAAAGCAGGCCGATTATATCGGGGTTCCGGTGGAGGGGCCGTATAAGCCGGAACACTACAGGTATTAGTATACCATTTGTGAATTTGCTCTAGTTTGAACGGATTAAGATTGGGCGCCCCGCCGCGCTGCGGCGGCGGCCCTCCTTCCACGCTCGGCCGTTCGGCCTCGGTACTGCCTGCCGCAAAGGCCCTCCGGGCCGCGGTACCCCGTCGGGTACTTCCAAGGGTCGTCAGCGGTACAGCGCTCCAGCGCTCGTTCCAGTCCGTCCTGGCGCGTGACAGAAGATGCTTTCCACAATCGTCAGATTCGCTTTCGCAAAGTGAAGATGCCCCGCAGCAAGCTGCGGGGCATCTTCCATCCCTAAGGAAAAAGAATTTTTTGGTCGTTTGCTAACCCCGAAGCAAGCTTCGGGGAATGCGCAAACTTGGGGATTCAAAACAAGAAAGTGCGCGACCTCTGCCTGCAATCGGCAATACATGCGCGGGTGGACGATGCTTGGATCGTCGTAACAAATTTTTTTTTGTATTTTGATAGCCGCGAAGCGGCATACCTATGTGGATTCGTTGCAAAGGGGCGACTCCTCGCGAGCATCAAGCGAGCGACTTTGACGCGCCCCTTTGCTGGAAGGGGTGTGGGTGCAGATCGCCTTACGCCGGTTTCCGGCGGAAGGAAGCTGCACCTCAGGGGAAACCGACCACGGTTTCCCCACAAGAAAAGCCTATTTATCACGAAAGTCTCATTATGCCCACCTACATCGCCCTCCTCCGTGGCATCAATGTCGGCGGCAAGAAGCCGATCAAAATGGCCGATCTTGTCACGGCATTTGCCGCCCTTGGATATGAAAATATCAAAGCGTATGTGCAAAGCGGAAACGTCGTCTTTGATAGTGAAGAAAAGGATCCTTCCAAGGTCGTTTCGGAAATCGAAACCAAACTACTGCGGTCCTTTGGCACCGAAATCCACGTCTTGCTGAGAACCGCCCTGGAATTCGCGAAGATGCCGGGAAAGAATCCGTTTCTTGACAAACCTGCAGGCGGCCTTGAAACCCTGTACGTGACCTTCTTGTCAACATCGTTGGAAAAGAGAATTGCGGAAGACGCGGAGTTGCCCAAGGGCAAGGGCGAAGAGTTCCAAATTGTTGGAAGCGAAATATTCCTCTATCTTCCAAACGGCTACGGCCGCACAAAGCTCAACAACAATTTGTTTGAAAAAAAACTCGGGTGTGTCGCGACAACGAGGAATTGGAAGACGGTGATAGCGCTTGTGAATCTGGCAAGCCGCGATAAGTAGCAGCCCGCGCAGCCAGGACGCACTTCACTATTGGGGAGGCGCCTTGTATTTTTGATCACGCCGAAAAGTCTTTCGTTGTCCGGCTGATCATCCATCCACTATCAGGAGAATAAAAGCCCCATGTCCCATTGCATTTCCCCCGCTGCGGAAAAAATCCTCGACAAGAAATTCAAGGTCCTCGATAAAGGATTCGTGCGCCTCGTTGATTACCTCGGCAACGATTCGCGCATCGTTGCCGCCGCGCGCGTATCGTATGGGAAAGGCACCAAGACCTTCCGCGAGGACAAAGGGCTTATCAACTATTTGTTGCGCAACGACCATACCTCGCCGTTTGAGCAGGTGGTGTTCACCTTTCATGTCAAACTGCCCATCTTCGTTGCACGCCAGTGGATCCGCCACCGCACTGCCCGGCTCAATGAAATCTCGGGACGATACAGCGTGATGAAATCGGAGTTCTACCTCCCTTCCACAACCGACATCGCGTTTCAGAGCGAGAACAATAAGCAGGGCCGCGCACATACCGCTGTTCCGGCCGTGCTGCAGAAAAAGGTGCTTGCTATTCTGGAAAAGTACCAGAAAGAGCTGTACGGCGCATATGAAGACCTGCTCGAAAACAACATCGCGAGAGAACTTGCGCGGATCAACTTGCCGCTTTCTCTGTATACCGAATGGTACTGGCAGATCGACCTTCACAACCTTTTCCACTTTCTTGCGCTGCGGCTCGATGCGCATGCGCAAATGGAAATTCGCGCCTATGCCGAGGTGATGCACACCATCGGCAAAAAGGTATGCCCCATCGCATTTAACGCGTTCGACGAGCATATCCTTAACGGGGTGAGGTTCTCAAAGAGTGAGATGGCCGCAGTGAAGAACTTGCTTAAGGGCAAGCCTTCGGGGCTTGAGGGCAAAGCGGAGAAGAAGTTTCTGGAAAAGCTGACGAAATAGGGTCCGCCCGCCTCATGAACAATCCCCGCCCCTTCTACATCTCGGCCTCCCGCCGCACCGACATCCCGCGGTTCTTTGCCGACGACTTCTTTGAGGCATGGCAAAAAGGCGAAATCTCCTACGACGGCGGGTACGGCCGGCGGTACACGGTTTCACTTCGCCGGGAGCACGTACTCGGCTACATATTCTGGTCCAAGGACTTTTCGAGGTTCATCGCACATCCGGAGTTCGGCGACCTGATTGCGGCCAACAACGCCGTCTTTCATTTTACCATCAACCACTGCCCGGACCTGGAGCCGAACGTGCCCCGGCTTTGCGACCGCCTGGCAACGCTGCGCCGGCTCTGTGACATGGTGGGGCCGCAGCGCGTTTTGTGGCGGTTCGATCCGCTCTGCAAATACCGCGGTGCAGACGGCAGGTTTGTCCTGAATGCCGAACCTTTTTTCGAGATTCTGCCCCTCGTGAAAGCGGCAGGCGTGACTCGCTGCTATTTCTCGTTCATAACCCGGTATGCAAAACTGGGGAAGCGCGACGCGGTGTTCGGTGAGTTTGACGAAAGCGAAAAAGCGGTTCTGGCGCGAAGGATGCTCGACGCTGCGGCCGGCGCGGGAATCGATCTTTACAATTGCTGCAACCCCGAGGTCCTGCGGCTTGCGCCGGGGATCTTCCTGGCGCACTGTGTAGACGACGAGTTGCTGCGGCAGACCGACCGTTTCGGCGTTCACCCTGCGCTTCCGCCCAAGCCGACGCGCGAGGGCTGCGGGTGTTTTGAGAGCCGGGACATCGGGTCGTATTCGCAAAGATGTCTGCACCGGTGCGCATATTGCTACGCCAATCCGGGGTAAATTTGCAGGGACTTCCGGGGTGATACATCGAGAGACGCGAACGTTGTGAGGTCGAGGTACAGAACCTGTTCCAGGCACGCCCCGCCCTCGCAGGGAGGCCGCTCATGGCGCGCCGGTGAGGATCGGCTATTCTTTTTTTTCCGCGCTGGTTTTCCCGTCCAGGTATTTCTTGCCCAATAAGAAGCCGATCACGATCACGGCGACCGTGCCAAGTCTCCTGTTGGAAACAAAACGGAACAGGCCAAAGCCGGTTCTCACCCCGAGCCCGAAAATCGCGAAAACCGCGCCAATCGCTTTCCAGACAATCCAAAACGGCAACGAAATGATTCTCCCGATCATAGCATCCTCCTTGGTCCTTCTGTGGTATAACAATACGCGCTCTTGCGACGGTAAATTGCACGTGGTGAGCCGCCACTGCCCGAGACGAGCCCCTATTTCGACGTCAGTCTGTTCACGCCGTCCCAATCTGGGCCCGGCGGGTTGTCCTTGTATTTCCGGCAATGCGCGATGAGTTCCCGGCTCGGGGTTGTTTTCGCGAAACTGCGGTACGGTTCGAGCTTTTCCGCTTCGACAAGCGCTTCCACGGCAGCGTCCCATTCCTGTTTGTAGAAATGCGCCATGCCTTCGGAATACAGGCCCCGCATTTTTTCAAGATCGGCGGAGAGCTTGCCCTTCTGGGCCATCAGTTCATAAACTACAACGGGCTCGGATTTGCCCACAACCGTTATCTTGTCGAGCTGCCTGGCCTCGAAATCGTCTTTGATCATAGTGTGCGTAAAGTGGCTGATCATCACGAACACGCCATACTGCTTTGCGGCGCTTTCCAAACGGGCGGCCAGGTTCACGGTATCGCCCATCATGGTGTAGTTCATGCGCGTCTTGGACCCCATGTTTCCCGTGACGATGGGACCGCTGTTGATGCCGATGCGCATGCGCATCTCGTGCACGATGGACGGCCACTTGTCGCCTTCGGAAATCCATTTCTTCCGCAAGTCGGCGAGCCGCAGCTGCATGTCGAGCGCGGTGAGACAGGCCTGCCTGGCGTGGTCCTGCATGGGCATGGGCGCGCCGAAGAACGCGATAATGGCGTCACCTTCGTATTTGTCAAGAGTTCCGAAGTGCGACAGCAGCGTGTCGGTCATGGCCGTGAGATATTCGTTGAGCAGCTCCACCAGCCGCGTCGGCGAGCCAAGTTTTTCGGAAAACGTGGAAAAGCCCTGGATGTCGGTGAAATACGCGGTTCGCACGCCCTCGTCGCCCCCGAGCTTCGGCTGCTGTTTCGAGTTGTACATCATGTCGATGAGTTCGGGAGACAGATACTGTTTGAACGTGTTCTGCAGGAATTTGCGGTCTTTCTCCTCCGTAATGTAACGGAACGCCATGACGCCCGTGAACGTTATGACAATTGCGAAAATGGGCCGTGCGATTTCGATCCAAAGGTGGCTGCTTCCGAAAACAGTCATTGCGATAAGGAAATAGGCGAAGACGGCCGCGACGCTGAGAATGGAGCCCCACAACGGTTTAAGAAAGAACGACAGGAACCCGATGATGATGGCGACCGCCAGCAGGATAAGCAGGTCCTGCCAGTCGGAAAGCCGCCTGATAAACGTGTTGGTAAGAAACGAGTTGATGAGCGACGCGTGCACCTCCACACCCGGATAGTGGCTGTCGATGGGCGTCGATACCAGGTCGAACAGGCCCTGCACGGTTGAGCCGACGAGAAAAATCTTGCCCTCCAGGGCGCCCTGCACCCGGTCCTTCATGATGTCGTAGTAGCTGTAGCGCGTAAAGGTTTTCGCCTTTGGCCCCGCATAGGTGACAATGTGCCGGTCTCTATTTTCTTTTGTAAACTGGTCTTTGATGAGCGGTATGCGCACCGTTCGGCCGAAATCCATGCGCATGCCGGGCGTCATGGATTCGATGACGGTCCACGGGGTTGCGCAGAGCTCGCGGAGGACCGACTCGTTCATCACCGGAAGCGTGGAGACGAGTGTGCCGTTGATATTCTTGACCGTAAAGGAGTAGAACAGCAGCTTCGACTCGCCCGGTTTCACCGCGTCGAAATCCACGGCGGAAACACGCCCGATGGTTTCGAGGTCCAGCCTCGACAGCGACCACTCGCCGTCGCCCTGCGGCGCGGTGAGCGCCCATTCGACGTCGGTATTCCGCCGGATGGAAATCGACGGCCCCAGAACCAGCGAGTCTTTGTTCGCCATGCCCAGGATTTTGCCCATGTCCTGCTTGAGCAGCAGGATCGCCACCGGGCCTGGCAGAACCCCGCTGTACATGTCGATAAAGCCGGCCCCGGCTGAGTCTTTTCCTATTTTCAAATGCGTGCTCACGTCCACGGGTTTTCCGGGCGCACATTGCAGAATCTGCGCCGCCTTGTCGATAATGGCTTTCACCTGCAGCGCGGTAACGTTCGGATACGAAAACGTGAGCCGGCCGGCCGAATCCTTGAAGGCCTTGAAAGGCTTTCCAATGTCAACATACCTGCCCGGCTCAAAGATGATCTCCTTGTTTGGCGTGCCGAACAGCGTTGCAACGGTCCTGATGCTCAGGGGAAGGTACACGGGCGGATTCCTGCCGAACCCGTAGAGCAGGGGTATTTGCCGGATGACGCCGTCGGCGTTCGGGGGAATATTGACAAAGCCGACATCGCGCGCCGCCTGCGCAAGCCGCGGGAAGGTGCCGTCTATCACGCGTTTGGAATCGAAGATGGAACGCCGCACCTGCGGCGAAGGCACGATCGCAGAGGACGGGTGCAGCGAATCGTGCCATGCCATGGTCATCATAGTTTGTATTTGCGATTGCGCGTAACTCGAATAGTCGGTGGTATCGGCCAGCATCACCGCCTGGAAGACGTTGCCGCCCTTTCTGGTAGCATCGATGAACTGCTGGTCGTAGTCTATGGCCGAGATGAGCGGTTTGTACACCTTGTCGGGCATGGAGAACGCCGGCGACGTCGTTTTGCATTTATCAACAAGCTTGTCTATTCGCGCGACATAGTTCTTGTCGTCGGGATCAAAGAACATGACGTCGAATACGATTGCGGCCGGGTCATGTTTTTCCAGTGAGTTTATCATTTCCGCGTGAAACGAGCGGTCCCAGCTCCAGTATTTTCCCAGCTTGTGCAGGCTCCGCTCGTCGATGTCAACGATGCAGATGCCGTTGTCGTTCTCCAGAACTTCCTTCTCCTTTGCCGCGGAAAGCTCCTGAAACTCCCACCGGTACCGCATGTAATACGTCTGGTCTTCGAGCCGGTCGATGAGATCCTTTACAAAGAAGTTGGTCACCAGAGCCACGCCGATGCCCAGTGCCGAACCTATGAGCAGGCTTTTCCCCAGCCGCTTGAGCCATTTCATCGAGGTCTCCTTGCAGAGAGACGTTTGCCTTGTTTGCCGTGCGGAATAGAGTCAACATTACCATTATATAGAAAGGAGGCGGAAATTACAAGGTTCATGCTTGGAGAAAGGCAAGCCCTTGGTGGGCAGGTAAATTGTGTTCTTTCTCTCCCGTTCCTGCCGATAGAACGCAAGCCGGCGCGCGACACGGTTTCCCGCGCCGGCATGCGAAAAGGGGCGGTTGCGGTGATTTTGCCGACGGTTTTGAGACTGGTCGCACTGTCATTCATTTATTTTATCACCATGAAATCAACCTCTCGCTGCCTCTCGTGCTACCTGGACGACATCGCGGGTGCGCTCGATATTCTTGACGTACCGGAAAAGCCCAGGGCAAGGGTGCTCAAGCAAAGCCTGCTCTGCATCGCCGAAACCCTTGCGCACAAGGACCCGCCCTCCTACACAATTACCGCACTGCACAGGATCCTCAAGCGCACGCTCGGCCTCGCCATGCCGTTTGCCGACCTGAGAGCGGCCTGCCTGAAAGCGGGTATGGCGATAGCGCGGGGGGTGGAAAAGAAGGCATCTTCAATGTCCGGGCTGCAGCGGTTCCGGTTTCTCGCACGATGGGCGGTAGCGGCGAACAGCCTCGATTTCCGCACCGCGGGCGCGGGGTACGGGCTTACCGAATCCGCGGTCAAGAAAACCCTGACCGGATATTTCGACACCGGCCTCGCCGTCGACCAAACCGCCCGGATATATGCCGCGGCGCGCAAAGCCCGGTCGGTAGTTTACATTCCGGACAATGTGGGCGAGTTGCCGTTCGACAAGCTTCTCGTCGTCTTGATATCGTCCTTTGGAGCCGGGGTTACCGTGCCCATGCGGGGCGGCCCGATCACCAGCGATGCCGTCATGGCCGATGCAAGAGCCGTGTCTATGGACAGCGCCGCCAGGGTGATCCTCGCCGGACCGGACACGCTCGGCATTTCTTTTTCGGAAATGAGCAAACCCATGAATGCCGCCCTGGCGTCCGCGGACCTCGTTGTCGCAAAGGGACAGGCGAACTACTACGTGCTGTCGGAATTTGGAAACAGGTATCCGGCCGCCACCATCGCCTGTTTGTTCACCGCAAAATGCGGACTCGTATGGAATGTTTTCGGCTGCACCGGCAAGTCGTCGATTGCGGCAATCATCCAGCAGGGGTCACGCGCGCGCGGAGGCCGGGCATGAGGCCGTTCAACCTCGCCATCGCGCTCACCCTTTCCCGAATACTAATTGCGCCGTTTTTTGCATTCTTCTTCGTGCGCAGCTTTCATGCCGCATCGCCCTCGCTGTGGCTGTGGATCGCCATCGGGCTGGCCGCACTTATCGAACTGTCCGACGCGCTCGACGGTTTCGTTGCGCGCAGCCGCAACCAGGTTTCCGATTTCGGCAAGCTGCTCGATCCCATGGCCGACAGCCTCTCGCGCCAGACCATTTTTCTTGCCTTTATGGTGTGCGCCGACCACATTATTCCGCTCTGGATGTTTCTCCTGTTTTTGTACCGGGACGCCGTCCTTTCCATACTGCGCACCATGTGCGCCTACCACGGAACCGTGCTCGCCGCGCGGCGCGCTGGCAAACTCAAGGCGGTTGTCCAAGCCGTTGGCGCGTTTGCCGTGCTGTTCCTGTGCCTGGGAATTTCCTGCAAGGTGCCGTGGATTCCCCGCAGCGTCTGGGGGCGCCATCCGGGATTCTGGGTCATGCTCGTTCCGGCTGCGGTCACCGTGCTGTCGGTCTACGACTACATCGCCTCCAACTGGCGCGTTGTAAAGGTAATGGCGGTTTCGCAGTTCTTCAAATAGACGTTGCCGGGCGCAGAACAGAAAGTTTTCGCATATGTCATCATCCATCATTCACATCGCTCCATCCATTCTTTCCGCCGATTTCCGGCATCTGGAACGCGAAGTGAAAGAAGCCGAGGCCGCGGGCGCAGACCGCATTCACTGCGACGTTATGGACGGTCATTTTGTTCCCAACCTCACCTTTGGCCCGGTTGTTATCGAGGCGGTAAAGAAATGCGTGTCGATCCCTCTTGACGTACACCTCATGATATCCAATCCGCAGGACTACATAGCTACGTACTGCAACGCGGGCGCGAACGTTCTGCTGGTGCATGCCGAAGCATGCCCCGACCTGGCGCAGGTGCTTCTCGACATTCGCAAACACGGCGCAAAGGCCGGCGCAGCCGTAAATCCGGACAAAAGCATCGACCTCCTTGTGCCGCACCTTGGCGCCATGGACCAGGTGCTCATTATGACCGTGTTCGCGGGATTCGGCGGGCAGAAGTTCATGCCCGACATGCTTCCCAAAATCAGGTCGGTCCGCGACGAAGCGGCGCGGCGCGGCCTGTCCCTAGCCATCGAAGTCGACGGCGGCATCAACGACCAGACGGCCCGGCCGTGTTTCGAAAGCGGGGCAACGGTATTTGTCGCGGGCAATTTCGTGTTCGGCGGCGACAGCTACAAAGACCGTATCGACGCCATCCGGCGCGCGGTACGTTGACGCATGCGCCAGCGCTCCGCACTTCTGGCAGGTATGGCGGCGGCGCTGATCGGGGCGCTTTGTTTAGGATGCTCGCGCTACCCTGTTGCCGCGGACGGCGCCAACCTGCTCGAACTCGAAAGCGTGTGGCAGTATCTCAAGGCGTACAGCATCTGGCAGGACAGCATTCCGCTTGCGCAGGACCCGTTTGTCTTTGACTCCACAGTGCAGCTTCTCGCAAGCGTCAACGATACGTTTCACGGCTATAATTATACCAGGTACACCGACGACACATTGGCTTTACCGCAAGCAAAGCTGGCCGCGGTAGCGGCGGGCGCGGAAAGTACGACGGTGCTGTGGTCGAGAATTACCGACTCAACGGCCTACGTGCGGATCACCGAATTCAAGCACGACACAACGGATTCGGCATTTAGAAGCGCAATGCCGTTTTTCTCCCAGTTTCCCAAACTTATCGTGGACCTGAGAA
>Ga0182027_10004670_pt1 | contig 21135 bp, 14 predicted proteins | sample 712E1DmetaG_FD_121300 | JGI IMG/M metagenome (GOLD analysis project Ga0182027, IMG submission 121300) | Permafrost microbial communities from Stordalen Mire, Sweden - 712E1D metaG (Illumina Assembly) | ecosystem: Environmental > Terrestrial > Soil > Wetlands > Permafrost | place: Sweden...
CTCTTTCCATGGAATAGGCCTCAGAAATGCTCCCAATAAAATAGCAATCCATACTCCTAATGCCGGCATATCGTAAAGTATATTGGAAACAATTGCACCGGCAAGCATAAGTCCGATATTAAATAATTTTACCCACTCAATCTTTATGTTTGGAGTAGCATCTTTTTGTATCCTTTGGTATTTGTCCTGCTGACGAGAGGCAAACCATGCAAAAAACAGGAGTGCGATACCGGCAGCAATATATGCATGCAAAACATTAAATGCACTGACTCCGTCAATCCACATCATTGTTGTTGTGGTATCTCCGACTACACTTCCGCTACCTCCTGCATTGCTGGCTGCCACAATTGCTACTATATATCCGATATGAACTCTCTTTTTAAATACAACCAGAGCAATAGTACCACCTATGAGTGCAGCAGCAATATTGTCAAGGAAAGATGATAAAATGAAAACAAAAATTAAAAGTATGAATGGACCTTTCCAGTCATCTGGTAAAAATTTCGGTAATATATCCGGGACACCAGATTCTTCAAATATTTTTGATAGTATGGCAAAGCCAAGTAAAAGACCCAATAGATTAATCAATATACCCCATTCTCCCTGGCGTAATGCTTTATCCATGATTTGCTCACTCATTGGTGTTGTCCCGAAGAGATGCTCCATAAGGTGAAAACCAGGATCAAAAACAAGTTTGAAAGTAAGTAATACGAATAACCCAATCACTGCAACCCAGAATGTCTGTTTGTGAAACAAAGCAACTCCAAGAAGAATAAGTCCGAAAATGATAAATTCGACCCTAACAGGTCCTATTGAAGGGACTGATCTTCCGGTAGCAAGCAAACATAGTGGAGATAATAAAATTATTGAAATCATGAAAAGCTTTTTACTATAATTGATGATGAAGGATTTAAGACAATTTTTCATTTATCCGATATTGAATTATTAAATCGATTACTAAAGATTGCGACAAGATAGAAACTTTTTTGGATCGTATATCCATTAATAAGAGACCTGCAAGAGGATTGCCCCTATAGCTTAGTGAATCAAGATACGATACCGGGTTTGAAATTCGATTTAAAAGATTAACTTAACAATCCTATTTAATCAAATGATAAAACGATGGACTCAAAAAATACTAATATTTTAAGAGTATATAGAACTAAAGCACAGGCAAAAAGAAATTATGACAAAATCAGTCATTTTTACGATTGCTTTGCCGGAGGATTCGAGAGTAACTATAGAAATATGGCTTTAGAGCAGTTAAACATTAAAGGTGGCGAAACTGTTCTTGAGATCGTTGTCGGCATAAACCTACGCCAAACAGTAAATTATTTTCACTGAATATTTCACTATTAAATCTATAAGTCATGAAAACACAAATAAACTCAATTTTAATACCCACTGATTTTTCAGTTCTCTCTGAAAGTGCAATAAAAGTGGGTATAGCCATCGCAAAAAGACAAAATGCTGCAGTTACGTTGCTTCATGTTGTTGACCTGCTTCCAAATTTGCTGCCGACCCAAGTTTTATTATCCGATCCTCTCGAAGTTTTATCAAGGATGGAAGAAAAACTTAAAGAATTAAGTGAAAAAATTCAAAAAGATACTGGTGTCAAAGCTGTCGTAAAAGCTTTAAAGGGAACACCATCGGAGAGTATTTGCAAATTTGCTTATGAAGAAAATATCAGTTTAATAGTCATGGGTACTCACGGCGTTTCCGGGTTACGAGAATTTTTTATTGGTTCAGAGGCGTACCGGGTAGTAAAAAATGCTACTTGTCCGGTTTTAACAATCCCAGGAAACTGGGAAAAAACTGATTTTGGTAAAGTTTTATTTCCTATCAGGATTAATCCCGGAACATTTGATACCTATTTTTATGCCAGACCAATAATTGAGAGAAATAATTCAGAGTTATTTATCCTTGGACTCTATGAACGCGAAAAGACTATTGACAATAAAGAAATTTCCATTTCAATAAATAAATTAAAAGTTCAATTAAAAAATGACAATGTTCTATTTAAATCCGGAATAACCCAATCCAAAGACCTTCCGGCAAAAATCTTAAGCTTAGCTAAGGATTACCAAGCTGATCTGATCATACTTACTGCAAATCTTGACCATAATTTCAAGGCTTTCTTTGTCGGGCCATTTGTACAACAAGTTATAAATCATTCACGATTACCGGTTTTAAGTATAAAACCAAAATTCAGTATAACTTGACAAAACAAATCATAAGAAAATTTATATTTTACTGATTGTGTCGAAGTATAGTATCAGATAGAGAAAATAAATTTTGCTTAATTTAGGAAAAAGGTATTGGTGAGGATTGTTCTGAAACATGGAAATTTTTGTGATATCGAGCGCCCTTGATCGATTTTAAGTGAGCAATCTGTTTGCATTTTAAATTTCAATTACCATTCTGCCTTGAGATTATGATGTTTAAGTTTCAGATTTAGATGGACGGTTGAATTCTTAATCCTATGCTCAATGTTTTCCTGTATAAGGTTTTCAGTTTGACCAGATTTTCCAAGATAAAGATCTTTTATGAATTATGAAGATCAAATTTATTGGTTAATATTGTATCATAAATATACCAAAGTATGATCTACCTGACACGCCGGGAGAGATTCTGCGCTGCCCACAGAATGTATAGGAAGGAGTGGTCCGATGAGGTGAACCAGAGAGTATTCGGGAAATGCTCCAATCCAAACTGGCATGGGCATAACTACATTTTATGGGTGACTGTTAAAGGGGAGCCTTCAGAGGAACATGGGTTTGTAATGAATATCAACATACTGAAACAGATAATCCTCGACAACGTAATTAACAAGATTGATCATAAAAATATTAATCTTGAGGTTGACTTTATGAAAGGGAGAATTGCAACAACTGAAAACCTTGCTATTACTATCTGGAATGAACTATATCCTTTTATTGAGAAGGAAGGAGCAAGTCTCTACTGTGTTAAAATTGAAGAAACTGAAAATAATTCAATAGAGTATTATGGGTAAAAGAATAGAAAAGGTAAATGACGGGAACGGTTTGGTTGCTGATGGTTATAATAAAATTGAAACATGGAATCACGAAACCATAGAAGAGATAGCAACAATGTATAAGAGGATCCTCAAGTTGATAGGTGAAGATCCTGAAAGAGAAGGGCTTGAAAAGACACCTGTAAGAGTCGCAAAAGCACTTAATTATCTGACGATGGGGTATAACCATAACCCCTGTGAGATAATAAACTCCGCTAAGTTTAAAGAGGATTATAAACAGATGGTTATTGTAAAAGATATCGATCTCTATTCCATGTGTGAGCATCATATGTTGCCGTTTTACGGTAAAGCTCATGTTGCCTATATTCCAAACGGCTATATTACCGGTTTGAGTAAAATAGCCAGAGTGGTAGAGGCTTTCAGCAGGAGGTTACAGGTACAGGAAAGACTTACAATGCAAATAAGGGACTGCCTTCAGGATTGCCTTAATCCGTTAGGAGTCGCAGTTGTTATTGAGGCACAGCATATGTGCATGCAGATAAGGGGTGTGCAGAAACAAAACTCCGTTACAACTACTTCAGCTTTCACAGGAATTTTTCTTGAAAAACTGAATACCCGTGAGGAGTTCATTCATCTCATTGGCACTAAACTTCACTGAACAATATTATGAAAGCGTATGTTTTTCCCGGACAGGGAGCTCAGTTTCCCGGAATGGGTAAAGATCTTTACGAGAAATCGGTTCTTGCCAAAGATTTGTTTGAAAATGCTAATTCAATTCTTGGATTCCGGATAACTGACATTATGTTTACCGGTTCAGATGAAGATCTGAAACAGACCAGAGTAACACAACCTGCTATTTTTCTGCATTCTACAATTCTGGCTGCCGTTCTTGCCAATTCCTTCAGACCCGATATGGTTGCCGGTCATTCACTCGGTGAGTTCTCAGCACTTGTTGCAAATAAAACTCTCACTCTCAACGACGGGCTTATACTCGTATCAAAAAGGGCAATCGCTATGCAGAAAGCATGCGAAAAGACTCCCTCAACCATGGCCGCAATTCTCGATTTGGATGATAAGATTGTTGAAGAGGTTTGTGCTTCTGTAAAGGAAGTTGTAGTCCCTGCAAATTATAACAGCCCCGGACAGATAGTAATATCCGGTTCAAATGAGGGTATCGATAAAGCAATCGAAATACTTAAGGAGAAAGGTGCCAAAAGAGCTATTAAACTGGCTGTTGGAGGTGCTTTCCATTCACCACTCATGGAACCTGCACGTCTGGAGCTTGAAGAAGCAATAAGAAATACGACTTTCAGCAAACCGATATGTCCGGTCTATCAGAATGTTGATGCTAAGCCTTCTATTGATCCTGAAGTTATAAAATCAAACCTGGTTTCCCAACTTACTTCACCTGTACGATGGACACAAAGCATACTTAATATGATATCCGGTGGGGCAACATCATTTGTTGAGGTTGGTCCGGGGAATGTATTATCAGGATTGATCAAAAAGATCAACAAGGATGCTATAACTGAAAGTGCATCTTTCTGAAATCCGCCATTGAGCAGTTGTGCCGTTGCACCGTTATGCCGGTTTTAAAATTACTCCTCTGTGTTTTTTTCCGTCGATCATTATTTCGAGAGGATTGTCAAATCTGACATGCCTTATGAAGCCATCTTCATATATTACATCAAGTTTATTCAGAAAATCAACATCATAATATCCTTCATTGATATAGGGATTAATAGTAAAATATCCAACTCTGAATGAAGTGAGGTTTTGAAAGAAATGTGTTCCCTGGCTTGGATCTATCCTGTAATTCTTTAAGCCCGATTCAATAATGATCCTTGCTGCCGAAATTTGCGGCCACTTAACTGGGATTCCGAGCCAGGGATCAGTTGAACCCCATCTTCCCGGACCAATAAGCACATACCCTTTCCCCTGTTTTACAAACAGAGCGTTTATCTTTTCAATTTCAAGTGCAACATTTTTGTTATTTGCCGCATTAAAAGATTCCGGTTTAACATAAACAAGATCATTGATACCTTTAAAAACTCCATTCCCAAGTGCTGATTCAGAATAGATTATGGTTTCTTCTACTTTGATATGATCGAGGTTTATGTTATGTGCCTCTTCAGTATGAACTATTGGCCTTATCTGCAAAAAGTTGAAAATTTTCGGAGTACCGGCCGGCGTTTCAAGATTGGCAGCAAATTCAATTTCAATAGGGTTATTCATCTCCTGCTGTCCAATCTCAAGCAGGGTATTTATAATTTCGGCAAGAGGGAATGTTTTATGCTGAAGTATATTTGAAAATGTTATTACCCGTTTCCCCGGGTGACTGATCCCATCGCGAAGGACATTATTATTCCTGTCATAAGTAGAGGCTATATACTTCAGAGCTGCCTCATTCTCAATATCCTTAATATCAATCTTTAGTATGTTTACTCCATCATCTGTTGATGGGACAAAGCTATTTATGTTCAGATCCAGGGCACAAAACTCTTTCTGAGAATCTCTTAACGCCGCTTCAGGAGATGAAAGCTGAAGTATTTTTTTGGGATATTTCGGGGAAAACCTGAGAGATAATCCACCCTCAACAATCAGTTTTCCAAGACCAAATGCAATGTTCACAGTACCGTCTTCAGCTTTTTCAGAACCGATAGGATAGTAGTTTATCGATCTTGCAACCCCCGATAATGTAGGATAATATATCTCACCGTGCCGGTTGCCACAGACCTCCTGGAGGATAATTCCCATCTTCTCTTCATCAATTACATTCGCAGTAGCAGTCATGTATGCCTTGCTGACCTTGTAATAAACCGAGGCATAAACCTCTTTGATGGCATCAGATAACATCTTTACCATCTCTTTATTATCAGGGAGCCTGGGTATCATATACGTTGAATAGATACCGGCAAATGGCTGGTAGTGAGAATCTTCCAATTTACTTGAAGAACGGACTGCAATAGGATAATTTCTTGAAACTGAAAGGAATGCATAAAAATCCTGGTACACATGTCCGGGTAGTTCAGCATTAATGAATCTGTTAAGGATCTCATCATCAGTAAGGTCAGACAATGCAATTGAATAGAGATTATTCTGATCCATGAACTCATCGAAGATATCAGTACTTAAAACTACTGTTCGCGGAATAGTGATAAGTACATCAGGAAATTTATTAAACAGTTTATTGTCTTTAATTATGCTGTTTATAAATGCCAGGCCCCTGGCTTTTCCTCCGATTGAACCTTCACCGATACGTGAAAAGATCTGGTACTCATCAAAACTGGACTTATCAAATTTCGCGATTACTCCCCTGCCCTTGCCCAATCTGAAGCTTGAGATTGCAATATACAGGAAACGCCTCATCTCATCCATTGTATCGAAATCCTCCTTCCTGATGTATTTGAACATTTGGGCAACCGGGAAGAGCGCTCTTGCATTCAGCCATTTTGAAAAATGGTTACGCGTGGCATGATACTCGAGAGTATTGTCGGGGATTGTCAGTAATTTCTGCTGAAGGCTCTGAAGATCAGTGGCAATTGCAATCGGTTCCAATGTGACAGGATTCCTGAATACAAATGGTCCGAAAGCAAGATTCTGAATAATAAAATTTCTTAATTCCAGCGACAATGATTTGGAATACTTATTTATAAATCCTGCTCCGAGTTCTTCCGCTATCTTTTTATGTGTTGTACTTGATGACTGAATCAGGAACGGTACTTTGTCATCGTCAGCCATAACCACCTTGCATAATTCGATTCCTGCGCTTTCATCAGTGACATTATCTCTCTTATAACTTATATCTGAAATAACACCCAAAACATTGTATTTATACTTTTTGTAAAGGTCGAGAGCGTCGTTAAAATTGTTAGCAAGAAGAATTTTAGGCCGGCCCCGCATCTTTAGCATTCTCTGATGCTCATTCAGAGCTTCACGTTGAAAATCAAGTGATTGTAAAAGCACGATCCTGTAAATATTCGGAAGGTAAGAAGAGATATACCTGATAGAGTTTTCAACCAGAATGATTGCCTGAACACCTATATGTTCAATATCATAATCGGCATTCATTTTATCCTCTATCAGTTTGATGATAGCCAGAATGAGAGATGCATCTCCAAGCCAGCAAAAAACATAATCAATTGCACTCAGATCCTCTCCTTCAAGCCGCAGTGATACCTCCCTCGAAAAATAAGTGAGCACTACAATAGGAATATTTTCATATTTTGATTTTATTCTTTTGGCAAGGGCAAATACATCTGTCCCCTTGAGGCTCAACATTGAGATGACAAGATCAATATTGCCATCCTGAAGTATTCTGAAAGCATCTTCTGCATTATCAGTCTGAACGAATGTAGGAGGATAACGCAAGTTAAGAGAGGCATACTCATTAAAAATCTGTTCATCAATCCTGCCGTCCTCTTCCAGCATGTAGTTATCATAGTTACTGCATATTACAAGCACACGGTGTATTCGCTTCTGCATCAGAAGGTCGAAAGAAGTATCAGTGAAATCATATTGCTGAAGATCCAGTATTCCATCAATAATGGTCATAGGTTCTTTTATTAATTATTCATTGAGATTACAGCCATGCCTTTTTTCCCATCCATGCGTATCAGAAGCGGTTTTTCAAACCTGATATGACGGAAGAATTTCCCCTTTTCAATAACTTTTTGTTTAGTAAGTTTATCCCATATAATGGTACCCTCATTTGAATCGTGGTTAATAGAAAAATATCCCACATTCATTGATGTGACATTGTGGAAAAAGTGAGAGCCAAGTGATGCATCAACATGGAAATCAGGAAGGCCGACCTCTACAATGATTTTAGCATTCGATATCTGGGGCCAGACAACAGGTATTCCCAGAAAACGGTCTCTGGTTCCCCACCTGCCCGGTCCAAGCAGAACATATCTGCGGTTTTCCTGAAGCATTTTTTCGTTCATCATATCAATTTCTGCAGCCATCTCGTTGGTTAGCATGTTATTGAATGTGTCGGGCGCAACATATATGAAATCTGTAATGTCATCGATTACTCCATTTCCCATACTTTTTCTGGTAATAAGTATCGTGTCGTCATTATTAATACTCTCAGGATCTATTGAATAACCAGCGCCGCTACCTACAAGAGGCTTTATCTGAAGAAGATAAAATGAAGCGTTTCCATCCTTGTCTTTAGTAAGGTCAACAGCGAACTCAATCTCAACCGGTGTACCAAATGCTTCCGTAACGACATTCAGCACAACCTTCAGAGTAGATGCCAATGGGATATAATCATATTTTAAAATATCAGCAAAGTTTATTACCCGCGGACCAAAGGCATCAAGTCCGGGGATTATAGTATCGTTATCTAAACTCAAGACTGAAGCAGAGTGTTGAAGTGTTCCATGCTTTTCCGCCTGACTGATATCAAGTGTCACGAGTCCTGCATTTTCTCCTTCCAGAAGATTGAGTTCTTTTTTTGCCATATCTACAGCATAGAAAATTACCTGCGAGTTTTTATAGAGGTCTTTATGCGAGATGATATCGAGTGATGGATAAGCAGGTGAGAATCTGAATGCCCTCTCTCCCTCAACAACATATTGACCAAGGCCGACTGCCATCACGGCAAACCCATCCGGCGGAGTCATATGGGCTACAGGATAAAAGTTGAATGATTGTGCAGTTCCGCTGATATGCGGATAAAATGCATTTTCAAACCTGTTCCCCACCACTTCCTGTATCACAACTGCCATCTTCTCCTGCTCAACCTTATAATTAATAGCCTCGAAATAGGTGCGTGCATTTCTTGAATATATAGAGGAAAATACCAGTTTGATAGCTTCAGATAACTGCTTAAGTCTTATTTCAGGATCATAATGATTATTTGGAAGAAGATAGGTTCCGAAAATGCCTGAGAATGGCTGGCTCATGGAGTCTTCAAAAAGGCTGGAGGATCGCACTGCCAAAGGCTTGTTTATCAGTCTTATAAAAATTCTGAGCTCCTTCTCAAGAGTAAAACTGAGGCTACCCTCAAGAAATAACTTCTGAAGTGAATTGAAGTCTTTCTCTGTTTTAATCTTGTCCCATAGATGGTTACGCTCCATAAACATATCAAATTCATCTGTTCCTATTATTGCGGTCACAGGTGTTTTAATGTTTATTCCAGGCACAAGTCGTCCAAGTTCAAAACTATATATCAGGGTATTAACAAAAGCAAGACCCCGGCCTTTTCCCCCAAGAGATCCACCTGAAAGACTTACGATGTTTGTCTCATCGATTACTGCAGATTCTTCAAAATTAACAACCTTACCCTTATTCATCTCCCTGCGCCGTTTGCGGATGACATCGATAAGGAACTCCCGGAGTTCTTTGAGGCTGTTGAAGTCTGATACCCCAATCGGGTTAATCATTTTTGCGATTTTCACCTCTCCTCTTGCCATCAACCATAGCGAGAAATGGTTTTTCATTGAATGATAAACGAGAGAATCTTCCGGGACAGTCTGAAGGTAAGCTTCGAACTCTTTCATCGATTTGGCAACTGCGATCTGACGGCCTTTTGTATCCCGGTAAACAAAGTGGCCAAAGCCCAGGTAATAAATGATAAACGACTTCAGATCCTGAAGCAGGCTTTCTGAGTTTTTATTTATGAAGTTTGATTTCAGGGTATATGCATACCGGGCGTTATCAGGATCTGACGATTGAAGTACCGAAGGAAGATTAGGCAGGTCCTTTTTGATGTGTTTAATAAGATCGAATCCAGCAGTATCATGTAAAATACCGTTCTTTGGGAAACGCATGTCAGAAATGACACATAGCAAACTGTCCTTGTACTTATTATAAATTGTAATTGAATCTTCGTAATCGCAGGCAAGAAGAATTTTGGGTCTGGCCCTGAGTTTCAGTACTTTATATAATTCATCGGTTGAAACATCTTCGATAAGATTCTTTGTCTGTTCCATAACCAGGGTATAGAGCATTGGCAAATAACTTGAATAATACTCTGCCGAATCTTCAATTATAAGGATTACTCTTGTGAGTCCCTTTTTTGTATCATTATCTACATTCACTTTATCTTCGAGGAGGTTAACCATTGCAAAAAAAACTTTTGACTCACCTGTCCATACAAAGTAGTTATCAAAGGGTATGCCCAGTGATTTTTGCTTTTTTACAAAATTTACATCGCCCGGGTTGTTAAGAAGAAGGAAAGTAGGAATGTAGGGATATTTTTCCTTAATTTTTTTGCAGAGAATCATTGGGCTCTCTTTGTCAACACCGATCATAATAATGATCATATCGTAGTGTCTCGCTTTTAGCCTTGTAAAAGCTTCATCTTCACCGGAGACTCCGGTGACCCTGGGTATTGATGTAAGGCTCATCTGATAATATTCCCCCAGCATGTGGTCAGAAAACCGTCCCTCGCCTTCAATGGAGTATGCATCGTACAAATTAGCAACCAGAAGTATCTCTTTTACTTTGAAAGGCATAAGATCGTGAAAGACATCTCTTTCAGCATTATGCCGGTCGAGAAATTTCTGAAGCAACTTTCTGCTGGAGATCTCTTTAACATCTTCATCAACTTTTTGTGCAACATGTGATAACCTGATGATATCCCTCGCTTTATAACTGTTAATGTACCCTGTTAAAAGGCTTCCGATATTCTGGATAAGATCTCTTTCCTCCTTAAGAAAAGGGCCTTCATTTTCCGGACTGAATTCAGTAGTATAACAAATCTCGATTGATCCTATTTCATCATCAATAGTTGAGAAATCCTGAACCATTCTCCAGTTTGTTTCATGGAAATCAACAGTTTCGAAAACCTTCCCCTTAAATCTGATACGAGCCACAGTATATTCAGGGTATTGCCATGCTGCAGGTAGAAGAAGCACGATTTGCTGAAGTGATTCTTCTATTGTTTTCCCCTCTTTTAGAATAGATGTTGTACGGTTAATACATGCCAGCTCCTTTAATCGCTCCTGTTGATCATGAAGTAAGCGGTTATATTCAGGAGTATTTTGAATCAATTCATCCATTGGAAGAATCTCTGTTGGATCAGGATAATCTACCCCACACTCCAGGTTGAACCGCTCTTCAGCAGATCATCCATACATTTGATTTTTGCAGTTTTTTTTATTCCCTCTATCTGTTCCCGTACTGCTATGTCGTAAGTAGGGCCGTCAATAGATCTTATAACTCCCAGGGCTACAGGATATTCAGGATATTTCATATTAGCCAGCATATACTGGATTCCAGGGTTAGGTTCAAAAGCATCATGAACAAGAATGTTCTTTTCCGTGATGCCGTTTTCTCCAAGCTTAACACTCTTCAGCCTCCGGCAACCCTCAAGTATCAGACCCTTGTCATTATTCTTTCCGAAAATCATCGGCTGACCATGCTTAAGTATCAAAGTCCTGTCATCTCTTACCTCTTTGTCGGCTATTTCGTCGTGGATTCCATCATTGAAAATAACACAGTTCTGAAGTACTTCAATAACTGAAGTTCCTTTGTGTTTTGCGGCCTCGATATAAATCTGAGTTGATAAAGCAACATTCGTGTCGATTGTACGGGCAAAGAATTTGCCTTTTGCACCAATTACAAGCTCCCCTACTGAAAAGGGTTCTTCAACTGTTCCAAAAGGGGAAGTTTTTGTTACCAGTCCTTTCGTGGAAGTGGGAGAATACTGGCCTTTGGTGAGACCATATATCTCATTATTAAACAAAATGATATTAATATCAATATTACGTCGTATGGCATGAATAAAGTGATTACCTCCGATTGCGAGTGCATCTCCATCACCGGTAATCTGCCAGACTGATAATTCAGGATTGGCAGTTTTTACGCCTGTAGCTATTGCAGATGCACGTCCATGGATACCATGAAAGCCATAAGTATCCATGTAATATGGAAATCTTGAAGAACAGCCTATTCCTGAAATAAACGCGATCTTTTCTTTAGGAATACCAAGCTCAGCCAGTGCTCTTTGAACTGAACTCAAAACTGCATGGTCACCACAACCCGGGCACCATCTTACTTCCTGATCGCTCTTAAAATCTTTCGCAGTATATTTATATTCTAACGTATCAGCCATTTTATTTATCCTCCAGCATTTTGATGCATTTTTCTTTAATATCATTTACCTTAAACGGGACACCCTGAACTTTATTAATCTGTTCATATGTGAACTCCTGGTGCTTTATACGCAGATAGTCGGCAAATTGTCCCATGTTTAATTCGCAGACAACTATCTTTTTAAACCTGCTGAAAACATCTTTTACATTCTTTGGCATAGGATTGATATAATTGAAGTTAACCATGCTTATTTTATGACCTTCATCCTGTAATTCCCGAACGGCAGTTATCAGGTATCCATATGATCCGCCCCAGCCAACCACGAGTATATTCCCTGATTTGGCACCATAAACCTCCAGGTCGGGAATTTCATTCACAACTCTTTCAACCTTTTCAGCTCTGACCTTAACCATTTCTTCATGATTTTCAGGAGTATAAGATACTGTTCCTTTGACAGTCTTCTCAAGACCCCCGATCCGGTGTTCCAAGCCAGCAGTCCCCGGTACTGCCCACGACCTTGAAAGCTTCTCATTATCACGCTTATATGGTAAAAACGGAATCTCAGTTCTATCAGCAAACGGAGGATTGATTTTTGGCAGATCTTTCATTTCCGGAATTCTCCATGGTTCTGTACCATTGGCAAGATAGCTATCAGAAAGAAGTAAAACAGGGGTCATATGTTCCAAAGCAATTCTTGCTGCCTCAAAGGCAAAATGGAAACAATCAGATGGTGTACTTGATGCGATTACGACAACCGGGCATTCTCCATTACGACCATAAAGGGCCTGCATAAGATCGGCCTGTTCAGTTTTTGTAGGAAGTCCGGTTGAGGGACCACCCCGCTGAACATTCACAATTACGATCGGAAGTTCAGCCATTACAGCCAGTCCGATAGCTTCCGATTTAAGTGCCAGTCCGGGTCCTGAAGTTGACGTAACAGCCAGGTTACCTGCAAAACTTGCACCGAGTGAAGTACAGATTCCGGCTATCTCATCCTCAGCCTGAAAACTTTTAACACCCAGGTCTTTGCGTGCAGCCAGTTCCTCGAGGATTCCTGTTGCCGGGGTAATGGGATAAGAACCGATAAACAGTTCCAGTCCGGCTTTTTCGGCTGCTGCTATAAAGCCCCATGCGGTTGCCGAATTTCCGTTAATATTACGATATGTACCTTTCGCGATCTGGGCAGGAAGAATTTTGTATACAGGGTTCAAAGCTTCAATAGTTTCAGCATAATAATAGCCTGCCCGCAAAGCAGTTTTATTTGCCTCGGCCATACCTGGTTTATTCCTGAACTTCTTTTCAAAATAATCTTCAGTATAATTGAGCTTGCGGTCGAAAAGCCAGTAAACCATTCCCAATGCAAACATATTTTTTGTCCTTAGTACAGATTTTGGATCAAGGCCAAAGTCTTTAAGGGCTTCTTTTACCATTGAAGAAATAGGCGCTGCGATAACATTGTAACTTTCAAGCTTTTCCTCCAATATGGGATCTTTTTCATAACCAGCTTTCTCGATGTTTTTTTCAGTAAAATTACCTTCATCATAAATAATGGTCCCGCCTGGTTTGATCCATTTTGCATTGGCTTTGATGGCAGCCGGATTCATTGCTACCAGCACGTCAGAAAAATCACCGGGTGTATTTATTTCCGAATGTCCCAGATGAACCTGAAATCCAGAAACACCTCCAACTGTTCCCTGTGGGGCACGAATCTCTGCCGGATAGTCAGGGAAAGTCGATAAGTCGTTACCGAATAAAGCGGCAGTGTCGGAGAAGAGAGTGCCTGTCAACTGCATCCCGTCACCTGAATCGCCTGAGAAACGGATAACCACTTCTTCCCTTTCGATGACCCTTGATTTTTTACTCATGATACCTATTAATTTATTTAAGTATAATATGAAAAATGAGATAACTAACTGCTTCTAATGCACAAAATTAACTTTTAAAACATTGAAAATGGTATAAAAAAAGATTTTTGAGTATGATATTGATCATATTTATAGTTCTACTGTACCTGTTTTCCTGATTTTTACCTCTTCCCCCGACCCCTTCTCCCACGGGAGACGGGGAGTAAGAAAATAATAATCAATACATTAAGCCCCTCTCCCCTGGGAGATGCAATATATTTCACTGAGGTCATTTATAAAGCGCTGATAATGAATTAAAAATATTTTACGAATATACTAAAAAGTGCTGATTGTAGAATGCTGTTAACTGTAGTAAACCATCAAGCTGTAGCAATGTCTGAAGTGAAGCCTTTAGCCTGATCTGGTCTCGCCTCATTGCTCTTGCCACACTGTTTCTCCCGGCGGGGCTTTGTCTGAATTGATGTGTGGTTATGAGAAAAAAAGTGCATTCGACCAGTCATTATACTATAGCAGCTTGACTCATTGACTGCACTGATTAATTTATATAGCTGTCTGTATGTCTGATTGATAGTAGGTATGAAAATTGATGTGTTTAAGGTGCATAAATGTTATTTCCAGATTCCAAGGCCTACTTCTCGCTGCATGGTGACGTCCTTTTTATAGAACCAATCGAGTAGGGAATGCTCCGGATTACTGCACCAATCAATTTTTGCAATTGTGAATGCAGTCAACTGTTATCTATTATATGCTCTTAAACATCTAATATATAGTGTTATCATTTTACTTGGTACGTATTTAGGGCTGTAGGATTTCAAGTTTAAACAAAAAAAAGCCCCCGAATTTCTCCAGAGGCTCAGTTTTGATTGCTGATCAGGCAACCACTTCCGCAATTATATCGCAATAATCGCTATGTACTTTTACCACGCACTTTGTGGTACTCGACAATCCTTTTTCAGCTAACAACTTTTTGTAATTATACCGAAGTTTTTCAAGTACTCGGTCCTTTCCTCTTTGTCCATTACAACCTTTGTGCTGTAGAAGATATTCTATCACTAGAACATCAAAATCCATTTTGTTAATTATTAGTGCCATTTTTTTAAAAAAAATAAAATAAAACAATTATTTAAATGCTTGTCTGAAGGAACTCTACTGTATATTGCTCAGCTTTTACACCTTCATTCAACTGTCAGCAAAGATACGGCACTGGTTAAGACTGGCAAAACTTCTTGTCAACTCCTGAAGCGCTTTAATCAATTGATAGAATCCCTGAAAAGATTGATCGAGATTGTAACTTTTAAATATAAATTACGTTGGTAGGAGTCCTCTAGCTGGAACATATGACCAAACCCTGACCATGGGCTTTTATTGCTTTTTGTTATGACATGTGATTCGGAACGTCCCGATATAAAACAAAAAATCCCGGATTTCTCCAGGACTTGTCTCTCTCTATGGTGGATATGCTATACGGGCTGGCGAAGGCAATTAATTAAAGTCCGTGTTAGCATTTCGTGCAAATATTAAAACTATCTATTTTCACTAAGTCTCCCATGCAAAATTGGTAAACGATACTAGTGACGCGGTACAAATTTGATTACGTACAGATTATTGCTATCGATTTACAAATATGATTAAAGGCAGCTGAGCGATCCGGGTTTGTCCCCCGAAGACTGATCCGAATTAATGGTACAGAATCAAGTAAAAATAATGATAAGTTTATTACCTCTTCCTTAATTTTTAAGAGTAGTTTTCTATTTTGTCCATGATATAGTATCTTTTTCTGGGTTGTAGAAACCTGGTTCGAAATCAGATATTTGTATATAATTAGGTTTCCCGTTATAACTTAATATTTTGCTCTTATTAAATTCAGCCTTGAGTAAATTTTTCAGTACCACTTTGTCGTTATCTATACAGGAGGTATAAAGGGCTAAATTTGACTTTAATGGATACTGAACACTTGGATAAAATATTCCATCCACATTCTTCCCTTCTATCTTGGCCCTATCCATAAGAACGTTAGAAAAGGCAGAGGTAAATTCATAGATATTCTTATCCTCAAGAGTTGTCGTCCTAAATTTATTACATATGAAAGACCAAAATTTTTGGTCATGATAATATGCTGATAAATCTAGTCTTTTGCAAACATCATTAATATTTTTCAAATCCGGAATGATAAGAACAGTAATCTCATGTCTTATATGCCATATACTTAAGATGATTTTAATATTCTCTCCCGGATTAATTTTGGAGTACCAAATTGGCATCATCTCCGCGAAGGGGACATTATAATCGTCCGATGTATAAAACCAAATTTGATTAGGCTTTCCAATTCTTGAATAGAAGCTTGATGAAGGAGGATATTTTACATTATCCTTAGTTTTGATTTCTTTTAATTCTTTATAATCTCGTATTCTATAAGTATCATAACCCAAACATAGTTTTGTTGATAAAATTTGGAATCCGCAATGGTTTAAAAAGTACATGTAAAGATCATTAAATTTATTTTCGGAGAATCTATATATTTCTTCAATTCTATTTGTATTCATAATTATTGTATGGGTTATCAATGTTTAGCTATAATTAAATCTTAAAGTCAATTGTCAATGGGCAATGATCACTATATTTTATCCAATCATTGAATGAACCGATCTCTACATTTTGCAATCTGTCAATAAAGTATTGTGAGGCAAAGCAGTAGTCAATGTGGTATGTTTTTGTTTGCTTACGCTGAAAGAACAATGTGTGATCTCTTTCATTACCTTGGTCTTGATTGAAGTAATAATGATAAGTGCTTTGAATCCCTTTTGCCTTCAGGGAATTAACAATATCAGAATGGTTTCCATGCCTATGTGTTTTATCCCAGATAACATTACTGTTAAAATCACCTGCAATTAATATTCTTTCTTCTGAGATCAAGTTGTCATAAAAATTAATTGCCTTCCAAACCTGCTCAACGTATTGTCCATCTGGATCACTCTTGTTATTAGTCCAGATGGCGATGAGATTAAAATCTATGAATTCTCCAGTAACATGAAGAGGCAAAATTATTTTAATATTTGGGTTATAAATATCAAGTAATCTTATTTTGTAATTTCCAAAGGAAAAGATTCCAAGGCCCTTATTTTGGTTATCACCTTTCCATATAGGGTTGTTTGGTTTTTGATCAAAAAGTCCAAAGTTTATCTTGTCGGAATGTTCACATTCTGGTACAATCAAAATGTCAGGATTTTGATTAAGCATTAATCCAGTTTTTTTACGAAAAGCCATATTACAATTCCAGACTATAAGCCTCATTATGTTTCGTTTGAAGAAAGTAATTTTATTTAATCTAGTCTAGTCAGCAGGATGTATCAAGTTACATGCAACTTGTTTTTACTATTAGTGTTTATTTAAAGAGAATAAAGAATTGTGAATACTTGTAGCCCATTGAAAATTTGCTTTTGAAGTTAGCATTTGTGCCAATTTTAATTCTTTTACTAAGTCCAAGTTTCCTGGTATAATGCTTGTAAACGATACGAGTGTCGCGCTACAATTATGATTACGTGCAAATTATTTCTCCAGGAGTACAATTTTGATAAAAGGCAGTGGTGCAGTCCGGATTTGTGTCACTTGAGTACTGGTCCCGGTAAATGATACCAAGTCTCGCAAAAACTGTGACAAGCAACTTACCTCTACCCGATTGGTGGTAATTTAATTTGTCATGATTCTTATAATTGTCCCTTTTAACTGACTAATCTTAATTGTCTCTTTAACATTTTCATTTAAATAAAAACAATTTGATTTCTTGTCAAATTGCAAAACATAAGCTTCAACAACTTCAGAATCAGGTGCTGTTTTAAATTTATTATATTTTCGATACAATTCTATCATCTTGTCTTGAAGAGCTATATCTACCGCAACCAATCCATCAGTGTTTAAATTCTCGTAGACAATATATTTGTCTAGGTCGACATTTATGTAAGTAGTCATAGTCATTAAATTTTAAAAATTATTACTAAACATTTCCTTTTTGGTATTCATAAATGGTTATTTGCTTTGGAATATCGTCTAATTTATTTTCATGATGCTCCCATAAAAGTCCAGATTCAATCCAAACAAATAGTTCCTTACTTAACACTTGTCCATTGTTGTAAAAAGATGTTATTTCTATAAGTTCCTTATTATCATTGTATTTATAATTTGTAGTGATAGTATCGTTCCTTTCACTTAAGATTCTATTATCAGATGTGTAGTCAAAAAAAGAGCAACTTTCGTGTCTTTCGTTGTCAACAAATTCAATATCCTTTTCCATTATTTTATTATTATTTTCATAATCCCATTGTTGTATATAATCAATAGAGTTATTTAAATATCTTGTCTTGTCAATTAATTGATTTTCATTATTATATATTAAATCCCACCGATAGTCTATTTGTCCCTTAAGAAATAATTGTTTTCTCAGGATTTTCGTTTGTAATCCATTCTCGTACAGATATTCCCATTTATAATCATCAGCAGTTTTTTCAATTAGTTTTCCTTCTATATCGTATTTGAAAGCTAAGGCTTCTTCAACCTCTTTCCCATGAGAGTACTGAATTGAAAATATTAAATTTCCATTCTCATCATATTGTCCAGTCCAATTACGCCCGAGCACTGGTTTGCCGAGAGAATTAGCATAGTTATAATGAAATTTACCTTCTTCAATCAGTCTGTCTTTTTTATCAAATCTCCACAATTCTTTGTATTCTATCTTACCGTCAAGGGAATAATGAGTCTTTAAAAGAACTTTCTTGTCTGTCTCAAATTTATATTTAGATTTGATTGATTTCTCATCACCGTAAAATTCGATTTTTTCTGATAAATAGCCGTTATCAAAATAGCTCTCAAAGGAGATTACCTTAATCTCACTGGATAACTGTCCAATTCGATTATATTTTCGTACCAATATTTTTACTTTTACAATGGATAGTTCCTTATATTTTTGATTGAATATTTTGATCATCTATCTACTTTTTTTGCATGAAATTTAAATTTTCGAAATAGGCTCGAAAATTAAAACCAACGGGAGTCTGTCTAATAACTAAACTGTATGCTTTTTATCCTTGGATACCTATCCGGACAATTAATCAAATAATCGATTCTGGGAGACTTAATTTTAGTTATTAGACAGTCTGACGGCCCGGCGGTTTAATTAGGTGCCGTCTGCGTCGCGGTGCCGCGTTTTTGCCAGGCCTGGCAGATAGCTGAAAAGTCCTGGGTCACGATGAAGCTGTTAGACGGTACCAAGTCCCGATAAGTGAACGCAAAGTATCGTGTCATGATGAAATAGTCCAGATGGCTGAGTCCCGGTTGTTGGCACGGAGTTGTCCCGGTGGCAAACCGATATGACGCAATATTTGCCATCACGGTGCGCGAGGGCTTTATCACGATCGCGGTACAAGAAGATGGTTATTAGATAATTAGAATGTTTAAGCGTTTGGTATTCTTTCAAGGTAATTTTGCAAATATTGTGACAAGCAAATTACCCCAACTGACCGTGTTGGGCTTAGTGCTATTTTATTCTTTCAACTTTTTTTTTTTCATCTGCCTATTCGTCATCACTAGATGCTTGCCCTTGAATAATATCAAGATATGGTCTATACAAAAATGGAATTTTATATTTTATATCTGGGACTGTACCTTTTTCTTCGAAAAATCCAATATCACAAAGTCTCTTTATTATTTCTAATGATTCTTTTGTGTCAAGGTTCCACTTACTTGACAAGGTTTCAAGATTGTGTTCTGCTTTATCATTTTTTAATAATTCAATATACTGCCTAAGTGTAGGATATTCAGCATATAAAGTTTGTTCAATTCTTTGTTTACTTACATCATCCAATGATAATTTAAGAGCTTGTCTAGATATGATTTGTTCGTCAATCAATTCGTTTATTCCGTTTTCAAGTCTTCCAATTTCGATTTCTTTCGCTTTATTAAGTAGTTGGATTATTTCACGTGGTGTATTTATATATTTTCCATCTCTTGTTCGTGATAGAATCCAATCCAAAGTGGCTGGTTTTTTTGATCCTATGTCAACTTGTTTAGGAAATAAGCGGTAGAACAATTTTTCTTGTTCGGTAATATCAGATAAAACAAGAGAGTTATCAATATTATAAGCGGCAACTAAATTTTTATTGTCTATGATACGCCTAACAATTATGTTTAAAAGTGTTTCTTTATTCCAAGTAATGTTCTGAAATTTAGTGATGTGACTTGCTTCTCTAAATCCCTCACTAGTTATTTTTTTCCAAATATCATCCCGTAGAAATACTTTAATCTTTATCTCAGAAAATTGTGCCAAATCCAAATAAGCTTTAAATAACGCTTTCAAAGCATTCGTTTCAAGTTCTTCACTCTCCGCAAATGCAACATCAAGACGATCAATAACTATCCATAATCGAATCTTACTTAAGATTAATGATTTAGTTAATAATTCATAAACATATTCAATGGGGATTAAGCCATTTTCAAAATCGCTCTTTGATGGGTCATTAAATACAACGGAAAACTTCTGCCCAGCATAACCACCTGTCACTGGGTCAAATTCGGCAGTTGTACTAACTTCTCTTGCTCCTTTTGTAAATGATCTTACAAAATCGCTACATGCTTTTAAAAAGCTAGAAAGTTTATTTTGAGCAGGTACTAGATTACAATCTTGTAGGATTTTACGGACTTTATTAGCATGTTCGTCGCTGATGTCAAATTCATTTAAGACATTTACCGTTATCACTAAAAAATATAATTTCCACAACCTTATGAATTCGGTCAAAGATGTGGGTGGGTCATTTTTAAGATTAGAAAACGCGGTGTTCCCTGATGGATTCTCAGCTATTGCTAAAAGTATCCCATCGTCAAATAGTGTATCGATATCATTTGTAATACTTGTATAAATAGCACTTTTGCCTGAACCTTTCGCTCCATAAACTATATCATTAGTTCCATTCCTTATGTTTCTCCAAAACTCTGTTTGAAGAAAATAGTTGCGAAGTTTTTCTGCCTCATGTTCAGCTATACTTTCACCAAATGAAATACTCTTTAATAGCTCTTTTATGTTCATTTATTGATTTAGGTTAAATTAATTAATGATTATTATAATTAGCCCCGGAACTTGGACAACAGGTTTAATTTGATAAAAAAATGATAAACTTTGTTGTTATGAGTAGAAAAAAACACAGTTCAGGGCTAAAGACCAAAATAGTTTTGGAGGCCTTA
>Ga0182027_10004671_pt1 | contig 21133 bp, 20 predicted proteins | sample 712E1DmetaG_FD_121300 | JGI IMG/M metagenome (GOLD analysis project Ga0182027, IMG submission 121300) | Permafrost microbial communities from Stordalen Mire, Sweden - 712E1D metaG (Illumina Assembly) | ecosystem: Environmental > Terrestrial > Soil > Wetlands > Permafrost | place: Sweden...
CCCTTTGACTTGCATGCTTAAGGCACGCCGCCAGCGTTCATCCTGAGCCAGGATCAAACTCTCAAAAAAATTTAACGCAGTTAAATTTTTGCAGTACCCGTTAAGGGTGCAAAAACTCAACTTTGTCTCTATCGGATTATCTTTATGGAATTAATCCGACAAAAATTCCTACCACTTTCTGATCGCCAAGCTAAGCTTGGTTACAAAAAGCATCCTTCTCATTCTGTGCTGTATGTCTCAAATTTTTAAAGTGCCTCCAGCCTTTCGGCTTGCGGGCTATAAAACAAAAAAATCCCGCCAAAGGCGGGTTCAATCCCAAAGTCTTTGGTGATTACGTTTACATAGCTTTAATCATTATAGTGAATTTGATTTTTTTGTCAAGGAGAGAAACCTTAAGATTTTTCAATATGCTAAACTAGATTGAATGGCGGATTTATCAAAAAGTTATCAGCGGATTGAAATTAAGGGCTCCGAAAACACCAAAGCATACTGCTGGACAGTTGGAAATAAAGAAAACCCCCCGCTTCTTTTAGTTCCAGGTTTTACCGGCACACATACCGATTTAATGGCAGTCGCCGATGGACTAACTTCTAAATATTTTGTAATTGTCCCCGATTTTCCAGGCTGGGGCGAGTCGCCACGATTTTCCCAAGGACTAACAATTGAAAACTATGCAGCTTATGTTAAATCGCTAATTGACCAGCTGAAATTTACAAAAATTACTTACGCCGGACATTGCATGGGAGCAACCGTTGGAATTGAATTTGCCAATCAGTTTCCCCAAAATTTAAAAACATTATTTTTATTAAGCACGCCTAATTTAGCCGGTCTCTATAATAAACTGTTATTTTTTGCCGCCGATTCCGCACTGCATTTTCCCAAAAAAATAAGACCGCTTTTTTACCTTTGGCGAAATAGATACACCTGCGCTTTGGCTAATATTTTCGTTATCCGATGTGTTGGGAAAATGCGAAAATTGAAGCTAATTATGCATTATATTTTAGTTCAGGGAGATGCGCCCGAAGATTCAATTGAGGAAGCTTGGGTTAGTTTAATTCATTACAATTATAAAAAAATTGCCAACATTAAAGCACCAACTCATATTATTCACGGCAATGAAGATATTTTGATTACCAAAAAACAAGTTGAAGAAATGTGCGGCTTTTTACCAACCGCAACCGTTGATTATGTGTTAAATTGCGGGCACATGCCACCGGTTGAAAATCCTAAAGGTGTCGCCGAGGCAATTTTGAGGTACTAAAATCTACTTTTCCAAAAGAAGCATTGTCCAGGCAAAGGGAAATCTTTTTGCTAAAACGTGAACTTTTGCGCCACCATTCTTTTTGACGAATTTGGGAAAACCAAACATTGTCCAATGATTAATATGTTCGATATCATTACCAAACCTTGACCAGTTTTTGCCTCGAATAAGTTGGGCTAACATAAAAAACGGCTCATTAGGAACAGAAATTACCAAATATTTGTTAGACACTCTAACTAATTCTTTTAAAGCATCCTGTGGATTTTCCAAGTGCTCTAAAACTTCCGTGCACAATACCAAATCAAATGAGTTATCTTTATATGGCAATTCGTAAATGCTACCTTGAATTATTTTAATATCGGGATAGGTTCTTTTGCCAAGCTCAATCGCCGCCTTTAAATATTCCAAGCCTTCTAATTTTTTACCAATCCCCTTTTCTTTTAAGCGGTTAAGTGTAAAGCCTTCTCCGCAGCCAACATCCAAAATCGAATCAACTTTTTTGGTAACAGTTAAATTTGTAAGATTTCTAAAGAAATTATCAAGTAAAAATCTTTGAATCGGATTTTTGTGCGTGTGCTTTTTATAATTGTCTGTCGACTTCATTAGTGTTTTCCATTATATAACGTTTTTGTTAAAAATGCCTCTTTAAAAATATTTCTTTTGATGATAATATCCCTATCTAATGGCAAACGGACACGAAACAAGACATAGGCTTAGGCCTGGCGCCAATGAACAAATGGCATCAATGGTTTTGAACATAATGGATGGTCCATGACCACATTAGGCGACAAACAGGCCATTTCGGTAGACCTAACGGAATCCGGAAAAAGCTTAGGCACATTCGAAGGACACGCGGCTGTTTTAACGACAATTAATGCAGATTTAGCAAAAAGATTAAGCATAGGATCTGAGCCAGTAACGGCATTATTTGCGATCGGCAGAAACACAGGAAAAAACACAGACGAGCTTTCGACTTATACCTCGCAAAGAAAAGGATCCATTGAAATAGTCGGAACCGTTTATTGCTTTAGTAAAGCCGGAATAATCAAGTTAGACAGATTCCCCAGCGGTTATGAAAACGGAAACGACTTAAGACAATCCGTGGAAAAAACTAGAACCGATAGGATGGCTAGATCGAAGATGCGTCCTGATGATTATGGATTTTTGCATTTTGCCATAAATGAAATGCATCGAAGAATGGCCTCAGATTGGGAAAAGCATAACGAAACAACGACTATTTAACCTCATATTTCAAAAGCAGCGTTCCGTTTTTATTAAGCTTCTCTATTTTCAATAATGACAGTTGAACATCGAACTTTATTTCATCGACAAGTCCCCTGCCAACTCCGAAAATTTTTGGTTCTATCGTTAACCAAATTTCATCAATTAATTTTGCTTTAAGAAACTGCGTGCTAACGCTTGATCCGCCGACCAAAAGCAGATTCTTGTATCCCTCTTTTCCCATTTTCTCTACCAATTCCCCCGGTGTTTCGCTTGAAAACTCTACCTTTCCCGAAACTTCTTCCTTTTTGAAATCTTTAGGATGCCTCGTCATTACTATTCTTCTCTTTCCCTCTTCGAGCTTTATCATCGGTTTTGCGGCCTGATACGTTACTCTTCCCATCACAATTAAATTGTTTCTAAGAATTTGTGATTGAAAATATTGCTGATCTTCAGCAGACGACCAAACAATGGGGTTTTCGCTTTTTTCCTTAGTTGTTTTTCCATCTAGCGAGGTAACAAGAATTAAAGTTATCTTTATTTTTCTTTTCATACTTTCTTCTACCCAGTTTTACCATGAGGATTATAACATGACTTGATTATTAAATTTAAGATGAGACAGGTTTTTCCCAACCACCATATATATTTTGCTTTATTAGCTGATAGAGTTGCCATGCTTTTGTTTTTTGTAAATCCGCATCGGAAGCAGAAAGAGATACGCCTGGATCGGTAAAAGGCATAATTTGCTTAAAAGTATCCCAGCCCTGAAAATATACCACAGCCAAATTTACTGCAACATTTTTCCAGTCGTTTTTTACTCCGGCCGGCAACATAAATGAGCTTTCCAAGTATTTAACAACTTCCTTATCTACCTCTCCATGCTTAATCTTAGAGTTATCTTGATTTAGAAAATCGTCTCCCAATATCCCCTTTACTGCATTGTCTATACCAGTACTACTGGTATATATTTTAGAACTAACGCATTGCTTTACCACGAATAACCTAGTATCTAAATCATTCTCATAACTATAGAGAATAGCGGGAGTAAATTGTATTAAATCTGGTGATACTATTGCCAAATATCTATCGGAAACGCCAACTTCAAGTGGACGATTGCTTTGTCCTTTAAGAAAACTTGGGGGCAATTTACTAAGTACTAGGTCCAACTTATCCAAATCCCCTGTTGGTGCTACAAATTCCAAAGAGCCGAAAATATCAACTCCATATTTTTGATTTAGAGCTTTAACTTTATCAATATCTGAAAAATCTAATCCCACTCCGGAATATTCTTTACCTTGAAAAACTTCCTGCTTATATAACTCGTATAAGGCATGCGTTTTAGGAAATACTTCTTCCAGATTTTTTGATGCTAGCTGGTTTTTATCAAAACCATCATATCCGTTCCCATCCAAAAGTGGCCCGATGGAAAGGTAAAAATTTTCCTTTCCGGCAGCGTAAACCTGGGCGAGCCCCGCTATGCCTTCACCAAAACTTTGATCCGGAGCAAAAGATTTTAGCGTCGCTAATGCCCCATTTATAGCGAAAATATTTGTATAACCTACGTTGTCGCTCCCTATAATATGTGTTTTAAATAAATTATCAAAATCTACGTCTTTAAAGTCAAAATCTTTTAATTTTAAATAGCTTTTGTCACCCAATATTGCATCTACCTTCCCCCAGAGGACTTGTTTTTTTGCATCATCGTAAGAATGCATAATTTCATGTACTACTAACGATCTTGTTCCCCCGGAATCCGGATTTATGCACTCATATTGAAATCCAATCATTTTATGTCCGTTATAGTACACGCCTGCAGGAGCAAAATCCGTGCCAAAATCTGCAAGAAAGAATGTTTCTCCTTCATACATTTCTTTCGGGAGTCCTTCCAAAGTTGAACTAAATGTGTTTAACTGTTGGCGAGTCCAAGCAACATCCGGATTTTTTCCCACAATTTTTGGATCATTTCTGTCAAATTTCAATCCCATACGATTGTACGCATCCTCCATTGTTACTATTTTTATCCCAAATTGTTGCTCGACGCCTGCTAACGTAAAATCTCCTTCCGTTGCCTGAAAAGAAGAAGCTGAAGAATTAAAAGTAGGTTTTGTATCGGCATTTACACTTACTGCAACGCCTCCCAAAAGCACTGTCGTCAAAACTGCATCTCTTAACTTTCTTCTTATACTTGGGGCTTCTTGTTTTCGTGACCTAGAATGTTGTTTTTCTGGGCTCTGAGGACCAGTGACAACGGCCTCTCTTAACTTAAGCATAGCTTAATAGTATTAAGCTGTCTTAGAAAAGTCAATCAAATTTATTAGTGGCGCGGTAGGAAACAATGCCTAAAGAGATGATTACATTTAAAGAGGTATTTACTCCCCACATTGGAATTTCGGCGATTTTATCGCAAGCTTTTAAGGATTCTTTCGACATGCCTTCCGTTTCATTTCCAACTACAAAAGCGATTGGCAATTTATAATCAATTTCCGTATAGGGCACACTCTTTTTATCCTGCTCAACTGCCACGATTTGAATATTTTTTACTTTTGATTTTAAATCTTTAATTGCCTCGACCGTACTTTCTGAATACTTCCACTTGACCCATTCCGTAGTATTAATTGATGCTTTTTTAATTCTGGTATTTGGCGGTGTTTCGGTTACTCCGCAAAGATAGATTTTTTTAACGCCCAATGCATCGGCTAACCTAAAAATTCCACCGGTGTTATAGGTGTCCAAAATATTATCTAAAATAAAATAAATTTCTCGTCTTTTAATCTGCCTTAAATCTTCTTTTGTCGGATCCGAAAGCCGAAGCTCTCCCGCCTTTAGCTTAATCATGGTAGGTATTATACTAAAAATTACCCAAATTAGATATTTCGCCCTCCAAACTGTATAATACGTCTTATGCCGGCAGATTCTACCAGTAATTCCTTTTCAAGCATGGCTGACGCTTTGATTAAGGCTTTCGAAATTAAGCCTGTTACTGACACGGAGAAAAAAATCACTGTTAACATTCTAGTTTCCAAAGTGGCCGCTTGGTATGAAAAATTCAGAACCGCCATGGATTATGGCAATGAAGAAACAATTCTAAGACGAGCCATAGAGAGAATTCTAAAAAGAAGACTTTTTCTAGACGAAGATCCTAAGTCTTTGGCTGAGGATTTAGTTCGTGAGCTTGTTTGGGCCGGATATTTCGAAGACTCAACTGTACCTGAATCAATAATTTTAAGAGTTGCCTCCTCAATTAAGCTATATCTGAAGCTGAAAGAAAATGTTCTTGCCAAAAGACTTATTCCCAATGAAAACGTTACCGAGGCCATACTCCAACTTCTCTCCTGTGACATTGATTATATTTTAAAACCAAATAAAGAAAAAGAGGCCATGACCAACTTTATGTATAGAATCTTTAAAGATACCGTTGATATAGTTGACGATTCAAAGCAAACCCGCGATGTTCAGGTTTTTATCGCAGTTAGAAAGAATTTTGCCAGAGACGATATCGCTTTTTTAAGATATAAGCTTTTTTCGCAAATGTTTGGCAAGCTAACTGATGAGAATTTTGAAAATGTTTTAGCCAACATCGCCAATGCGTATAAAGAGATAACATATCAGTTAAACTACCCTCGAAAAGACCGCATTTTTAACCACGTCAAAAAGAAAACTCCGGCATTTTTGGTTTTATACGATATTTTGATGCAAGAGAGAGGAAATATAAAACTTTTGGTTAAAAATGATGAGGAATTTAAAGACAGAGTTTTTGCCGACTGCAATACAAGATATAAAAGAATTAAGAGTAAAATTACCACAGCTATTATTCGTAGCTTTGTTTTTATTTTGGTCACTAAAACCTTTATCGCCGTTTTCTTAGAAGGCTCTTTCGAAAATTTATTTTACGGACAAATTCAATGGGCAGCTATGGGCATTAATATTGTTGTTCCCCCGCTATTAATGGTAGTTGCCGGAGCTCTAATTAACACTCCTGGAAACAAAAACTCAGCCAAAATATTTTCGGACATGCAAAAGCTTTTATTCGTTGAAAACCCACAATTAATTCAACCTCTAGCCATAAAGCTTAAAGCCGATACAACGCATAGCATGAAAGATTTCATCTTCTCGATTCTTTGGTTCTTAAGTACAATATTGGTTTTTGGCCTAATTCTAACTGCGCTTATGCGACTTCACTTTAATCCATTAAGTCAAGCCGTATTCCTCTTCTTTATCGCAGTTATATCTTTTTTGACTTACCGCATTTATCAAACCGCAAATATCTATACCGTCGTGGCCAGACAGGGCCTAATTTCTCCAATTATTGACTTTTTCTTTGTTCCGGTTATTCGAGTCGGCAGAAAATTCACCGAAGGAATTGCTCAAATTAATTTCATCTTGATAATTGTCGACTTTATAATCGAAGCTCCATTTAAAGGCTTGGTAGGTTTTTTTGAACAATGGTTTATGTTTGTGGCCAATAAAAGAGAAGAACTGGAATAGTTTATCTTCATGGTATTGACAATACTCCTGCGTTTAGAGCTATAATTTATATTACCCTATGACAGCAACCGGACACGCTATAATTGGAACAGTAATTGCCGCCAAAGTTGGAAATCCCGCACTTGCCATCCCGATTGCTTTTGCTTCTCACTTTTTAGCCGATGCGCTTCCCCATTGGGATACCGCAACTAACCGGCGCAAAAAAAGCATAATGAGATTTTTCTCAGAAAGTTTTATTGATGTTGTCTTAGGCTTTGTTTTATCTTGGATAATTATTGCCTGGCTTTTCCCAACCACGAATTTAATGTATGCATTTATAATAATTATTGTTTCCGAGCTTCCCGACTGGCTTACCGCACCCTATCTTTTCTTTAAGCTAGAAATTCAACCTTTTATAAGCATTTATAAATTGCAGAAAAAATTCGACACAGAGCTTGATCTTCCCTGGGGCTTTATTAATCAAGCTTTAGTCTTAATTGGAATAGTTTTTATTGCTAAAATCTTCTAAATTTTATTGACATCGGCTTCAAAATTTGCGATAGTAAATACGTCTATGGATAATAAACTGCCTAACTTTCCCGTCGAATCTCAAAACTATATTGCGCCTGCAACTAAGCAAGTGTTTTCCACCACAAATAGCACCAAAAAACCTTTAAACACAAAGCTTATTTTAGCCGTAATTTTTATTCTGATGCTATTTATTCTTCCTGTCATAACGTACTTTTTGGGCGTTCACCAAGGCGAAGCTGTAAAAGCGGCCAACCTTGCAAAAGATATGACATCGCTTGGAACTCCTATTCTTGCTGCAGCATCACCGACTCCAACTCCTACCCCAATTTTAATTCCAACTCCAACACTTGTTGCATCGGGTTCGGGAATGCTTACCGCTTCTGATTCTGGAACTCTTACTGCCTCAAATTCTGCGCATTAAAATCGGTTAATAATTGACAAGCTTTAGCTTTCCTGCAAGAATAAATTATGGAACCAAATATTCCCGTTGCCCAAGCCCCCGTTACCGAACCCGTCGTTGAACAAAAACCTGAAGTTAAAAACCCACTTACTAAATGGATAACAGTTTTTGCCGGACTCGTGATACTGGCCATTCTTTTTTCCGGAGTTTATTTCTTAGGAATCTATCAAGGACAAAACCAGAAACCAGCCTCAAAAACCGTTCAAATTCCTACTCTAACTGTCACGCCTACTCCTACCTTAACCACCAACTGGAAAACATTTACTGCTCAATCTGGGGTAAGTTTTAAATATCCCACAGACTGGAACCCGAAAGAAACAGTTACACCTAAAGATTCCAGTGGATTCGGATCAAGAGATAGCGTGACTCTTACATCTCCAAATGGATTAGTTATCACATATGGTGACCACATACAGGGACTTGGCGGTGGGTGCGATCCGGCCGATTGCCCTAATAATCATGTATTAAAGGTGGAACCAGTTAATATTCCAGGTTACGGAACTTTAAATCTCGTTGAACTTGTGGTCAAGGATGGGAATGATTCTTCTGTAATTGACGCTCAAGTAGGACTTATTGATCCTAAGACTTATCCCGATCTGCAAGTGGGATCAAAGAAGCAATTCGGTTACTATGTGATGTTTAATGATAAAGATCCAAATAAGTATTTGGATCAATTTTCTGTATATGTTTATGATTCTAATTCAAAATCGAATCAAGTAGGTCAATCATCAAATTTGAGTCAATACTTTACAAACCCGGAGGTTCAAGCCGCAGAAAAAATTATCAAAACTCTTGAATTTACCGACCAAGCTTCCCAAGGCGATGAAAGCACCAACTGGAAAACATACACAAATGATAAATACGGAATAACGCTAAAATATCCTGCTGTCTGGTTCTCCCAAGACGTTACCAAGGAAGCTCCCGGTGATCATCTTGCCAATATTGATTTTTTTACTAATGGCGTTACTCCATCAATTAGTACAGAAGGTCATCAAGGAAATGAATTATTGAATCTATATGTTAGAAATAATTTGAATGGTAGTACTGTAGTAAGCCAGTCGAAAGATCAATTTTTGAATTTTCAGACTAACAACTTAAAGAATAAGATTACTACTATTTCTGGACTTCCTGCCGCTTATGCTGATGGAGATAATAAAGCTTATTACATTTGGTATAACGACAAAATTCAACTTTCAATTTTTTCCAACGATCCAAACGTAGACAAGACAACTTTTGAAAGAATTATTTCAACCATGACGATTACTCCGTTACCGTAGTTTTTGCCGGAGTTTCTTCTTTTTTAACCGGGGCCTCTTTTGAATCTGATTCCCGAACCGGCTCTTTCGGATTTTTGATATCCTCCAATTTCCAAGCGGCGAAAGTACAATTTGGGTAATTCGAGCAACCATAGAATTTGCGGCCTTTTTTGGTCTTTTTGAGTATAATTCGTGCTCCATCTTTAGGACAGAATAAATCGGTTTCTACGACAAAAGGCTTGGTGAATTTGCAAGCCGGAAAGTTTTCGCAAGCCATAAATTTTCCAAATTTACCAATACGAATTATTAAATGTCCCCCATCCTTAGGACAAATTTCATCGGTCGTTTCTACTTCAATTTTAACCCTAGCCGCATCCTTAACGTTTGCCAAAGTTTTTTCAAACGGCGTATAAAATTCCTGTATAACCGGCACCCACTTTTTGTCGCCGGACGCTATTTGATCTAAGCCATCTTCCATAGCAGCGGTAAAAGGAATATCATCAACGGTTGAAAAATTTGTCACCAAGAAATCATTTACTGCCATGCCAACCGATGTTGGATTAAACCGTCCTTCAATTCTCTCGATATATTGTCTTGATTCGATTGTCGAAATAATCGTGGCATAGGTCGAAGGTCTTCCAATTCCCTCTTCTTCCAAAGCACCGATAAGTGACGCATCATTGTACCTAGGCGGAGGTAAAGTTTCGTGCTCTTTTTCCAAAATTTGTGAAGCATCCAAAATGTCCGCAACCTTAAACTCCGGTAAAACATTGTCGCTTAAAGCCTGTGCGTTTACCTTTAAAAATCCATCAAATACTAAAACCGAGCCATTGGCTTTTAATCTATAAACTTTATTTTCCGTATCTACTATTACCGTTGTCGATTCTGTTATGGCGTCTGCCATTTGCGAAGATACTGCTCTTCTCCAAATTAGTTCATATAGCTTAGCGTAATCCCTGCCAATTTCACTTGAAATAACTTCTGCCAAAACCTGCACTTTTGTTGGCCTAATCGCCTCATGCGCTTCCTGCGCTAGCTTTTGCTTTGCCTTATACATTCTGGGAGCATCCGGAATATACTTACCACCAAATTCTTTTTCAACATAACTTCTAATTGACGTAACAGCCGACGTAGACACAGTAACAGAATCTGTTCTATGATACGTAATATAACCTTCTTCATATAATTTTTGCGCCAAACCCATTGTTCTTTTTCCGGAAAAACCAAATCTGCGTGACGCATCCTGCTGCAAAGTTGAGGTCGTAAACGGCGCTAAAGGCGATCTCCTATTTTCTTTTTTCAAAACATCGGCAACTATAAATTTATTCTTAGAAAGATCAGAAACAACATTTTGTGCTTTTTCTAAAGCATCAATTGAGGTCTTTGTAAATTTATATTGCCCGTCGTATAGATCAAGCGTTTGGCTAATTTCAATTTTTGCGCTATTTATCTCAATTAGCTCAAATTCTGTATCCTGGTTGTTCTTTTTAATAAGAGCTGAAACCGTCCAGTATTTTTCTTTTTTAAACTTTTCGATTTCTCTTTCTCTTTCAACGATAAGCCTTAATGCTACAGACTGAACACGCCCGGCAGACAAACCACGTCTAACTTTAGACCATAAAATCGGAGATAATTTGTAACCCACTAATCTATCAAGAACACGCCTTGCGGTTTGCGCATCAACCAAATTCAGGTCTACTTCTCTTGGATTTTTTAACGCTTCTTCAACTGCTTCTTTGGTAATTTCATGAAAAACAATGCGCGAAAAGTTTTGTTTTTTTGATTTTGAGGTTAAGACTTCTTTAACATGCGCGGCAATTGCCTCCCCCTCACGGTCAGGATCGGTGGCTAAAATAATATTCTCAGCATTTTTTCCGGCAGATTTTAATTGAGAAACAATCTTTTTCTTATCCCCCATCATTACGTATTCAGGCTTAAAATCGTGCTCAATATCAATCCCCATTGTGGACTTGGGCAAATCCATAATATGCCCCATTGAAGCAATGATTTCGTAATCGTTGCCCAGAAAACGTCCGATGGTTTTGGCTTTGGTTGGTGATTCTACTATTACTAGGTTTTTCATTTTATAATTCTATGAACAGAATTGTAGCTTAAATTATACATGCGCTGTCAAGTCCCAACTTATTTAAGATGCAGATACTGTGCGTCGCAACGCACAGTATCAAGCCGAGTGAGCGAAACGAAACGAGGTCCTGAACGTTAGCGAATGGATTGAAAAAGACCATCTGAAGTTTTGATAATCCCCTTTATCTCCATCATTGAAAGTAGACTTCCAACTTCCGAAGAATTGAGTTTTGAACGCTGGACGATTTCGTCAAAACTTAAGCCCTCATTTTCCAAAAGCTGGACAATTTCGAGCTCATTTTTGGTCAGATTATTAAGTTTGAGGTTTTGGGATTTGGAATTTGAGATTTGATTAGAAATTAAGAATTGTGACTTAAAAATTTTAATGATATCCTCTGCCGACGTCACCAGTTTTCCGCCTTTGGCGATAAGATCTAAGGGAGCTTTTGATAAGGATGACGTGATCGGCCCAGGAATGGCAAATGTTGGACGTTTTATTTTAATAGCCTCATCGGCGGTAATTAATGCGCCGCTATCTACTGCTCCTTCTGTAACCAAAACTCCAAGCGATAAACCCGCAATAATCCGGTTTCTGGATGGAAAAGTTCCTCTGTTTGGCTGAACTCCCAATGGAAATTCAGAGGCTACTACTCCGCCATCTAAAATAATTTTGTCGTAAAGCGGTTTATTTACCGGTGGGAAACACAAATCAATTCCGCTACCTAAAACCGCAACCGTTTTCCCACCTGCGGCGATCGCCGACCAGCCCGCAACAGCATCAACGCCCATTGCTAAACCCGAAACAATTGTAAATCCCGCAAGAGATAAGTCGGTTGCAAAAAGCCTGGTCACTTCCCTGCCGTAACTCGTAATTTTCCGAGTTCCGACAACACCGATTGTCTTTTCAAAATTAACTGAGCTGAAATCTCCACGAGTAAATAAAACTATCGGCGGATCGTCCAGCTCTTTTAAAAGCTTTGGGTATTCTTTATCGCAAAGCGCAACAAATGAAACACCTGCCTTTTTAAGCAATTTTGAATATGAATCGAAATCAAACAACTCGCTTTTAAACTTAATTAATTTTTGCACAAAAGCTTCTCCCAAACCCGCAGTTTTTAGCTCAACTTCGGACGAATCCCAAGCTTTTTTTGCGGTTTTAAAAGTTTTGAGAAGTGATAAAAAACGCTTTGGTCCGATTCCGCTGCAAAGTGAAAATCCTAAATAATAATCCCGCTCTTCCATAATTAAATTAATAATATCTTATTTACAATTTTTGAACAAATAATTCTCCTTTGATTCATTGACAAGAATCCCCCAAAGATGAAATACTTAAATTAACAAAAGCACTGCCTTTTGATCTATTATGCTGCTCAGTGATGATCAATTAAAAAAATTGGTTCTGGAACACCATATTGTCGACGAAGCAAAACTTTTTGAAACCGAAAACTTCGCCCGAAACACCAATGCCACCCTTTCTGATGCCTTAATTGAAAATAATGTAATTGGCGATGAAGATTTAGGAACACTTATTGCTACTTATCTTAAACTTCCTTTTGTCCGTTTATCTAAAATGCAAATCCCCGAAGACGCTTTTCATATTGTTCCGGAAAGAATTGCCAGACGTCAAAAAGTAGTTGCTTACGCTAAAGATTCAAACGGCGTAAAGCTGGCGATGGCCGATCCTCATAATGTCTTAGTCCAAGATATGATCTCCAAAAAAACCGGACTGCCGGTTACCGCATCTTTGGCAACGGAAAGAGATATTTATGGTGTTATCCGTATTTATAGGCGTGATTTACAAAAGACTTTAGACCGTTTAATTAAAGAGAGTTTTTTAATTTCCGGCAACGAGGACAGCGCGCCAGTCGGAAAGATTGTTGATTTAATAATTGACTACGCTTATCAGGATAAAGCTTCCGATATTCACATTGAACCGCAGGAAAAAGAATCGTTAATTAGATTCCGCGTTGATGGTATTTTGCATGATTTTGCTATTGTTCCTAAAAATTTGCATGAGCAAATCATTACCAGAATTAAAGTTTTATCGCGTCTTCGAACCGATGAACACTTAACCCCACAAGATGGAAAAATGCAGATGAAATTGGAAGAAGAAAATTTAGATATCCGCGTTTCTTTAGTTCCTATCGTTGAGGGAGAAAAAGCAGTTTTAAGACTTTTAGCCTCACGTTTTAGACAGTTTTCGCTGATGGATCTTGGAATGGCAGAAAAAGATTTACAAAAAATGATTAAAGCTTATGGACGATCTTTTGGCATGATTTTATCAACCGGACCGACCGGATCGGGAAAAACCACTTCCATTTATGCTATTTTGAAGATCTTAAATACCAGAGAAAAAAATATTACCACCATCGAAGATCCGGTTGAATACAAAATTAAAGGCGTTAACCAAATCCAAACTAATGCTAAAACCGACCTTACTTTTGCCTCCGGATTAAGGTCAATTCTTCGCCAGGATCCGAATATTGTTTTTGTCGGAGAAATCAGAGATAACGAAACCGCCAATATCGCTGTCAACGCTGCTTTAACCGGTCATTTGGTCGTTTCCACGCTGCATACCAACGATGCCGCCACTGCTCTGCCCCGTTTAACAGATATGAAAGTTGAACCGTTTTTGGTTGCCTCAACCGTTAATATAATAGTAGCGCAAAGATTAATTCGAAAAATTTGCGATTCCTGCCGGACAGCAGTTAAAATTCCTTACCAGGATTTGGCTACTCATTTATCCCCCGAAATTATTCAAAGACATTTCGGTGCCGATATTGTTGAGGTCCAAGTATACCAAGGAAAGGGCTGCAAGGCTTGTCACATGTCCGGCTTTCAGGGAAGATTAGGAGTTTTCGAAGTTTTGGAAGTTAGTGAGCGAATCAGAAAATTAATTGTTGAAAAAAACGACTCTGACGTAATTCTTAGAGCAGCTGTTGAAGAAGGCATGACTACTATGCTTGACGACGGCTTAAATAAAGTCGCCGCCGGCGTAACCAGTCTTAGCGAAGTCTTAAGAGTTACCAAAACAGAAACAGCATGATAAAAACCGAAAACGTAACACTTTCTACCAGCGATAAACTTGCAATCATAAGCAATTTAGCAACTATGCTTAAGGCTGGAATTCCAATTCTTGAAGCTGTCGAGTCCCTACGGGAAGACTCCAAAAGTAACCAAAAAAAAGTACTTGATACTCTGGCGGATGATTTAGTACAAGGTAAAGGAATTAATTTTTCCTTTGCCCGTTTTCCAAAAGTCTTTGACAAAGTAACAATTAACGTTATAAAAGCGTCCGAAGACGCCGGCACGCTAGATACCACTCTGGCGGATTTAAAAGTCAGCATAAAAAGGGACATTGAATTTAACGACAAAATTAAAGAAGCCATGGTCTATCCAGTGCTTATTATGGTGGTATTCTTAGGAATTTCTCTTATGATTTTGACTTTTGTTATCCCTAAAATCTCTGTTGTTTTTAGCAGTCTTCGCGTAGAAATGCCTCTTATAACTAAAATTATGATTTTCATGTCTGATTTGATCCTAAAACAAACCATTCCATTGGTAATTTCCCTAACCATTATTATTTCCTTGACAATCTTTATTTTTAAAAAACAGAAGAAAAATATTTTAAATCTTTTCACTATGCTTCCCTATATTTCCGAGCTAAGTAAAAAAATTGACGTCACCAGATTCGCCAGAACTCTCTATCTATTATTAAGTTCCGGAATTCCAATCAACTCGGCACTAAAATTAACCGAAGAGGTTGTTATGCGAAAAGACGTTGCCAAGGCAATTGTCCATTTATCCGAAATTGTGCTTTCCGGTAAAAAAATCTCTGTTGGCTTAAAAGATTATAAGAAAATTTTCCCGACAATTTTAATTAAAATTACCGAAGCCGGCGAAAAAACCGGAACCCTGGATAAAGCCATGCAAGAAGCATCGGAATATATGGATTACGAAGTCGCCGGTTCTTTAAAAACTGTTACTACTTTAATTGAACCGCTAATGCTAATTCTTGTTGGTATTGCCGTTGGAGGCATGATTATGTCCATTATTTCTCCAATTTACGGGATGGTGGGACAACTCGGCGGAGGCCATTAAAAATGCAGTTTTTTAAAAATCAAAAAGGGTTTTCAATCCTGGAAGTTGTATTAGCAATGTCTTTATTGGCCATTCTTATGGGCATTGCGACTATTAATTTATTCACTGCTACTAACAAAACTTATCAAAGTACCGCTGCTTCAACTTTATATTCTGATCTAAAATCACAGCAAATTAAAGCGATGAATGGCGATACGGATGGAACAGGCACTACGGGCGCTTATGGCGTTTACTTTCAGCCAACTCAATACGTTCTTTTCCGGGGAGCTACCTACTCCGCATCTAACACAACTAATTTTGCGGTTAAAATCCCGGACGATGTTAATTTCGCTAACATTCTCTTCCCTAATTCCCAAATTATTTTTGCATCAGGAAGTGGAGAATTTGCTAATTTTGCTACTGGAAAAAATTCCGTCATAATTAATAACGTTGCAGGTGGCTTAGGTGGAAAAACAGTTACTTTAAACCGTTTTGGCGTAGTTATTTCTAATTGATGATAAGAATATTTAAACAGAACAATTTGGGTCAATCGATAATCGAACTTTTAGTTGTAATTGGCTTGGCGGCGGTTATTTTACCGACGGTTTTTATGGGAATTATGTCATCGCGTGAAGGACGAGCCCAGCAGCGAAGCCGTATGCAAGCACTTTCGCTTCTAAGAGAAGCTCAGGACGCAACTAGATCTTTTCGCGACAACGACTGGAAAACTTTTGCAGTTGACGGAACTTATCATCCAACTCTTTCCAATAACGCTTGGGTTCTTTCTCCCAATGCCGAAACAGTTAACGGATTTTTAAGACAAGTAGTTATTGCCGACGCTTACCGCGACGCAAACGGAAATGCATCAATAAGCGGAACGTTGGATAACTCAACAAAACTGGTAACAATTACTGTTTCTTGGACTAATACTTTTCCCTCCTCTATCCAATCACAAATGTATTTAACGCGCCATACTAATTTAGCTTATTCTCAAACAACTTTAGTTGATTTCAATGCGGGAGTTTTGTTCCAATCACAGACAACAATAACAAACAATGATGACGGTGATGTAATATTAGGAAATAACAATAAAGCTAAATGGTGTTCTCCGGCTTTCTCTTCTGCGACTATTGATTTGCCCGACGGTCCACCCGTTGCTGTTGCTGCCACTGCCAGCGCAGTAACTAATTCAATCCCAAATGATGTTTTTGTAGCAACTGCACCTTATGCTACCAGCTCGGTAAAACTGGCTTACTTGAACGTGAGCGCCGACGCCGACCCTCCAATTGCAACGCTGGAGGGAACTTTTACGCTTGATTCAAGCAAATACAGTAATGGATCTTATGTACCGACTGGCATCGGGTTGGATAACAGTTTTAAAACTAATGACGTAAAATACTATAAATCCTCCGGCGGAAAATTGTATGGCCTACTTGCAACGGATAACCCAAGTAAAGAAGTAATTGCTGTTCAGATTAACGACGGCTCGGGAAGCACCTATCAGGATCCAGTCAACAAAATCTATAAATACTGGACCTATTTCAATACTAAAATTTATGCTCCACCTCCGCCAACTCTAGTCAATGCGACTTTTGAAACAAATAATATTTCGCCCTATACGACGGTTGTCAATAGCGGCTCGGGATCTACAGTTTCATCTCCCGTGCACTCCGGCACCTATGCTGCCAAAGTTACGACTACCAAAAATAGTGTTAGCGGTGTTGGCGGCGGAGGTGGCTGCGCGGGAGGCAAAAGAGTCGCAGTCAACTCCAATACTACTTATACCTGGTCCGGTTATGTAAATGCGCCAACAAGCGGGAATACTAAATTTAAAGATGCCAGAATTAGAGTTGTTTATTATTCTGCTTGCAGCGGAGGCTCAACGATTAGCACTAATGATAGTAATACTATTACTGCTACCGGCTCTACTTGGACACAAGTTACGGGCACTGCCAATTCCGGCACCGCAACTTATGCTGAGATTCAACTACTACTTGAATCATCGCAAAGCGGAACTACTTCAACGGCTTACTATGACGATATTGATATGAGTGTCGCAACAAACTTTAACGATCAGGCGCCTTTTGGCTATGGAGCATCCGCAATTACTATTCTCGGTAATACTGGCTATGTTGATTCGGGAGGATACTTGTATGCTTTTGATTTAAGCAACATTGATGCTAAATCTCCAACTACAGAGCTTAATCAAGTTGGCTGCCGTATTCTACTTGACGGTTATGATTGCCAAGTAGGAACACAGTACGATTTAAAATACGCTAGTGGTGAGACGGGAACAACTTGGAGCTCGACTTATGGACAAGCAGATACTCAGAATTATAGCTGCTCTGATGGAGGAAACATCGAGCTTAATGCCGATCATCAACTTTCCGGAGTACAAGTTGGAAATAATAAATATATTTATGTGGCAGACGGAGCAGGCACTGTTCCCGAATTGGATATTGTTGATGTCACTACTGCTCCTGGCAATTTAAGCCAAACCAGTTGCGGCAGGGGTAGCGACACCGGCTGGAAAGTTACCGGAACCTTAGACTTTGATCCTGCCGGCAGTACCCAAGAAGCTGCCAATTCAGTTTATGCTAAAAATGATGGAACCCGCGCTTACATGTCCTCAAACGGAGGCATTAAAACAGCCCAAGGAATTCCGGATAGCGATCAATTTTATATTATCGATACATCTAGTAAAACAGCCCCTAAATTTTTGCAAACCTGGCCCTCAAATGTTAACAATCAACATTACGCCAATACTGCCGAAACAGGTTTTTATAACGGAGATGCTACTAATATCGAACTTTATCCCAGGCGTGCTTTAACAGTTTTAAACGGAGCGCGCGCTGTTTTAATCGGACAAGATGGTATTCCCAACGACGGAACTGAACCAAAAGAATATCAAGTGTTAAACCTGGATAACGAACAAACGCCATTATTTTGTAACGGTTTGAATTATTTACCTGGATTTAACGATATGACTTCTGTAACAGAGGCCAATAATGATAGTTATGTTTATTTGGTAGCAAATACTATGGAAAAACAATTAAAAATTATTCAGGGCGGGCCGGACACGGGAAGATATATTAACGCGGGGCAGATTACCTCAAAATATTTCGATGCCGGAAAAGCCACCGCATTCAACAGCTTTTACGCAAATATTACAAAAGTCTTAGGTACTACAGATATCCAATTTCAAGTTGCAGTAGGCGGCGATGATAACGCCAACTGCAATACCTTGAGTTATCAATATGTCGGACCAGACGGAACTGTTAACACTAAATTTGCAACTTCCAGCGCGGCAATCCCGCTAAGCGGTCCAACCGGATACCAAAATCCAGGCAGATGCTTTAGCTATAAAGCATTTTTGACAACTACCGATAACAATCAAACGCCTATTTTAAATGACTTTACGGCTAATTATTCACCATAATGCAAATTAAAAATTTAAAATTTAAAATTAATAATTGTCAAAAGGGCTTTACTCTAATCGAGATTGCTATTTATTTGGGAATTTTATCAATTCTTTTATTAATTTTGTCGAACTTTTTCAATACCGCCATGGACACACTGCTTCAATCGCAGGCAACTTCGCCAACAGAGCAAGATTCTAAATTTATTTTAAATAGATTTATGTACGATATTACCAATGCCGACAGCCTGACCACACCCGTCAATCCCGGAGATCAAGGATCAACCTTGCAGCTTGTTCGTGGCGGAGTTACTTATACCTATACTCAAACAGGAACTAATTTAACTATTAGTGACAATGCTGGCAATGGTCCTGATGTTTTAAATAGTCCAATCGCTACGATTTCCGGACTTTTGTTTAAACGCATTGGCTATGCAACGGGAAAACCAACTGTCCAAATTAAATTTACTATCACAAGTGCGGCAAAAACCAATTCCGGCAACGATACGCAAACTTTTCAGACAACTGTTAGCCTAAGATGACACAAGAAATTAAAAATTTAAAATTTAAAATTAAAAATTCAAAGGGTCAAGCGCTAATTAGCTTAGTATTTTTTACTATGATTGGCATGGCAATTGCCACAGCTGCAATTTTGGCAACGCTTTCCTCCACCATTGCCTCCAGCAAATTCCAAAGCGGAACTTTAACTTTTTCAGAAAGTGAATCCGGCGCTGAGAATGCATACCTTAGGCTACTTAGGGATCCAAATTACAAAGGCGAAACCATGACAATAAATGGCGCAACCGTAATTTCAACCGTATCCGGATCAACCAATATTACTATTGATACTAAGGCAACTTCAGGAAGTTTTTCCAGATCAGTCGAGGTAAAATTACAATACACAAATGGTAAATATGTTATACAATCATGGAAGGAGATGTTTTAAAAAATGGCTGCAAAAAAACTGCCTACAGGCATATTATTTATTGACGGCAACCGAATTGACGTTTATAACTCTTTAAAAAATACCGTAGTGTCTCTTGATTTTCCCCAAGAAGTTATTCGATACTCGGAAGTCTTAGACCGTGAGAAATTACATGCTCAAATTAAATCACTTATCGAAACCAATAAAATTGTACCCTCTTCTTTAATTGTAGTTTTAGCCAAAAATATTTTATTCCAAAAAGATTTTGTCAAAGATCAGGAAACGCAGGAACAGCAAGAGCTTGCGGCACAGGACTTTATTGATAGCGTTCCCTTTGAATCTGTTGGCAGCAAAATCGTTCCTTTAGAAAAAGGCATTCGGGTAATTGCTGCCAACGCCGACCTCTATGAATCAATCATGAGTACTTTTCAACAATTGGGGTTTTCTATTCAGTCGCTTCTCCCCGTAACGCTTTTCGGAGATGAAATTCAAATTGAAAGATTAACCACCGAGTCTGAGAAAATATTCTCAGGGAAAAGCGAATCCTTACGAAAATACAGTTTGGTTTCGGATAGCGGCAATTTTGTCGCCGTAAAAGAAGAAGAGGTTATTAAGAAAAAAAATAACGTTATGATCATTGCTTCTGTCGGAATGTTTCTCATTGCAGGAGTACTTGTAATATTTGCTGTATTTTTTCTCAAATAATTTTAGTGATTTTAAAATCTAGCCTCATTTTGGTCCTTGACAAGGCATATTATTTTTGACAATAATAGATTAATACATGAAAACTGCTGCCCAGCAAAAAGGTTTCACATTAATCGAACTACTCGTAGTTATTGGAATTTTAGCCATCCTCTTCTCAATCGTTTTAATCGCAATTAACCCAGCCAAACAATTTGGTCAGGCCAATGATACAAAAAGAAGAAGCGATACTCTTCAGATTTTAAACACAATCCATCAATATGTTGCCGAACATTCTGGCAATCTTCCAGTGGGTTTGGGAGATGGCAAAACAGCCGTACCTACTTCTTATATCGGAAATGGAACACATGCTGGAGTAGCCGATATTAATCTTTGCGCAATCCTGACTCCAACTTATATTTCAGCCTTACCAGTTGATCCAGCAGTCTCTGCGGCCACTGTCAATGGCACGGCCAAACCAGCTGGCGAAGCTTTAACAAACACCGAATGCTCTACGGTCGGCGTAACTTATGATTCAGGATACCAAGTTGCTGTAGATGCTAACGGAAGAGTAACGGTCTCTGCTCCAAAAGCAGTCGGAGCAACGCCAATTAGCATAACCAGATAATATGAAAACAATGTTTAATAAAAAAGGTTTCACATTAATCGAACTACTCGTAGTTATTGGAATTTTAGCCATCCTCTTCTCAATCGTTTTAATCGCAATTAACCCAGCCAAACAATTTGGTCA
>Ga0182027_10004672_pt1 | contig 21132 bp, 13 predicted proteins | sample 712E1DmetaG_FD_121300 | JGI IMG/M metagenome (GOLD analysis project Ga0182027, IMG submission 121300) | Permafrost microbial communities from Stordalen Mire, Sweden - 712E1D metaG (Illumina Assembly) | ecosystem: Environmental > Terrestrial > Soil > Wetlands > Permafrost | place: Sweden...
GAGCCGGCCGTCTTTGGCGATCACCATGTACGGATCGCCGTCGTAGTCGAGAAAGGGCATGGCCTTCTTGACCCGCTCGCCGATCTGGCGGCAATACAGGATCTTGCTGTGCGAAGAAATGTCGGTGGACAGTAGTATCTTGATTTCACCGAACCGGGTGACAAACAGCAACTTCTTGATAAACCCGCCCATGTCCACGCCGCCGGTACCCTTGTATTCGGTGTACACGTTCTGGTCTCCCGAGGGGTAGTCGAATTCCTTGGAGCGGGTATTGACTATTGCGTATCCGGCGTCGGCCTCCCCGTAGTAAATCTCAGGCCGCGTCACGGCAATGTTCGCGCTGGACGCCGGCGGAATGTTTTCGACAAAGAACTCCGGAAGGCCCTCGCCGGTCACGTTGTTGACCGGCCCCATGCACAGCCCGTACCCGTGCGTGTACGACAGGTGCTCGTTGATCCAGATGCGGCTGGGCAGGCTGGCGGGCACCAATTCTCGGGAAGCAAGCATCACTTGCCGGTACTTGCCGTTTATCATGTACCGGTCGTTGTCCACGTCGAGGAACTTGTAGTAGGTGCGGATTTCCTGGAGCTGTGAAAACGTGGTGAGCAGGGGCGCATTATCCCACAGCCGTATGTTCTTGACGGTGAGGTCGTTCGCCTGCAGGAGCTGGGGCGTGAGATTGTTGGTGGGCGAGAAATGTTTCTGTTCTATGACGTCAAGGTTATACGCGGCGCGCGTGCTGCGGATGCTCCAGTTGATGTAGGGCGTCTCCTTGGACACTTCGTTGGGCGCCACCACGAATTTCTGCACCAGGCCGCTGGCCCCGCGTCCAACCAGGTTGAGCAAAAACACCAGCAAAATGCCGCCGATGGCAAACTTGAGGGTCTTTGTCCAGATGTTGATCCATATCAGCAGGGCCGCCGCAAGACAAATGTACCGCATGATCTTGAGGAACGGAAGGTAATAGTGGATATCCGCGAAGCCGGCGCCGTTGACGATGTGGCCGCCGCCGGTCACCATACCGTACATGCGGAGCTGGAAGAAGAAATACAGCGACCCCACTACGAAACCGGTGAGCACCAGGATGTGTGCCTTTGCGGCACGTGCCGCGGTAATCCATCTGCCGGTGAAGGTGATGTTCTGCCGCACAAAATACACGATAAAGCTTCCCGCGAGCGACAACAGGGAAATCGCGAGCGCGCCGTTGTACACAAGCCGGAAGAACGGCAACTTGAATACGTAGAAACTGATGTCCTTGCCTAGAAGGGGGTCGGCCGTTCCGAACGCCACCGCGCCTTTATACTTGAGATACAGGTCCCAGTAGCCGCTGGCCACGCTGCCGATAAGAAATGCGACTACCACGGCCGCGGCAGGCAGGATAAACTTTACAAAGGGCATAATTCCGTAGGCTTCGACATACGCGAGAACCGGGGACCGCGACGCATGGGTGAGCGGCCGGGACAATTTCTGGGCGAGCAGCAGGTTGGCGTAAATCACGATGAGCGCAACGAGCCCGGCGCACACCGTCACGCCCACTTGCGCCGAGAACATGGTGATAAACACCGACCCCAGATGCAGTTCCGAATACCAGAAATAGTCGGTAATCAGTGTGGCGATTTGCCCGGCAAACGCGATCGCGGCAACGATCACCACCGCAAGAATCAGCCAACCGATGCGATTCGGTTTCAAGGTACGTGCCATGGTTTCTCCTTTGTTTACGGAATAACAGGAAAAGATTCACCGCAAAGGCGCAAAGAGCGCAAAGAACGGATATTTGGACTGAGAAATCCTGAGAGCAAAGATTTTAGTCTTGACTCTATTTCAAATCCCTTGCGAACTTTGCGCCTTTGCGGTGAGTTCTTCTTTTCCCCGGTTTCTAGCCAACGCCGCTACTTCTTCTTCTCGCCATCATCGGCCGCCGGGGCGGTCTTGGGCTTTATCTTGGGTGCGCACAACTCGCAGGCGGCCGGCACGGGTATTCCCTCAACGTCCCACCGCGCCCGCGCCTCAATCGTGTCCGGGAAGACCCGGTACTCCTCGGGCGCTACCCAGGGCACGAGACTGCCCGGCGTCGGCCGGCCGTCACGATTGACATCGAGGAAGAATGCGATCTTGCCCTTGCCCGCCGCGATCGTGTCGAACCGGAACGCTCCGCCGTTGTCTTTCGTCAGATACGGCTTCTTTCCAAACGGCAAAAACTGCCATGTGCGCAGCGAGTCCCCCTTAAGGCATAGAGCGCCGCCGCTCAGGCTAAGGCAGAACTCCTGGTCGGACAGGGTCCGGAATTTTACGGATATCCCCGCCGTGTCCTTTGGCGAGTTGCCTGCCGCGTCGGCGAACAGTGAATCGGGCATGGACACCATGTAGATCATGCCGGGAACAAGGCTGCGCCGTGCGAAAAAACTGGTGGTATCGCAAAATTGCCCCGAGACATCGAGGTCGGTCTTGACCCCGACCGTGTCCTCGCAGAACCATTTTGGCACCCGGCAGATTACCGGCTTGGACCAGAACAGCTTTACAACCGGCTTAAGGTCCGCGCCAGATTGCGGATCAGATCCCTTTACAAAAGGAACAGCCGTGTCGGCCGCGGCCAGCCCGTTAAAAAGGATCGTGTCGCTCCAATACAGGCCTTTGCCGCGCGGGATCGGCGACTGTTTACGGTACACAAGTCGAAACGGCGCAAGTCCGAGCGTATCGGAAAGCTGGGCGACGAACCGCTCCGTATGGTACACCGGCAGATACTGTTTTACCGCCACATGGCGCTTCGACTCGGTTCCTTCCACGCGCCACTCGTTTGCGTACGCCGAATCGGGCATGCCCGTGCCGCCAGCCCACTCGCCGCTTACACAGGTTGCCGACAGCGGCCTCAGCGACGCGATGTGCCTGGTTGTGGTGTCGCACACCACGCCGAACAGGGTAAGCGGCCCCACAACCTTGTCGAGCGCGAATTTCTTCTTCGCGGGCGCATACACGGCCTCGCGGCCGGGATCTATCTTGTTGTTTCCATTGTCGTCCGAAAACGCGAGCAGCTCGTATGTCCCGCGGTGAATGTTGTCAAGAGAGAAAACCCCGGCGCTGTCGGTCTGCGTTAGGTAGCTGGGCAATCCGAAGAATACGGTGTCGCTGCTGTCCGCCGCGGTCCTCGCAAAAAGGGCGACTTTGGGCTGTATCGGCTTGCCCTCGCCCGCCACCACGCAACCGAAAACTCTGCCGCTGTCGATAGTGGGGCCCGTGGAAAAATGAAACTGGTAGGGCGTGCCGATGGAGTTGCCATGGAAATCGGAAAGCGTCGTGTTGAAAACGATGTGATAGGTGATGGAATCGGAAAACGCCCGTTTCGGCTTTACCAGCACCTTTCGGCCCGACACGCTGATCTTGACACCGCCTTGCACCGCGGGAAATACCGCCAGGCACTTGTCGACATTCTGCGGGTTGATCCACTTTGAAAAATTGAAAACAATCGTGCTCTTGACTGGGACTTTTGTCGATCCCTTGGGCGGCGAGGTCCACAACACCGAGGGCGGCGTTTTGTCGTCCGGCCCTCCTGAAGGCGGAACTTGATGGGCGCAGACCATCACCAGGCAAGCAAGGGCAGTGACGGAAGTACCAACGATGGTTCGAAGTTTCATAAGGATAAATTTCATTCCATGATGTGCGGCGGCGCGGCAAGCATGGGTACATAGATTTAGGTATAGAAAACGCGGATGCGACGACCGCAGGGAATACAAGAAACTACAATACAGCGGAAGGGCGAGGCTAGGAATTGGTGGGGATGAGGAGGCTTTAGTTTCGAGTGAAGTTAGTAAAAGGACAGGAATAGAAAGATCTGGGCGCCCCGCCTTCGGCGGCGGCCCTCCCTCCGGGCTCGGCTGGTCAGCCTCGGTGCAGCCTGCCGCTATGCCTGACGGCGCGGTCAGGTAGCCCTGCGCTTTTGCGCACCCACCGGTCCAGCCTGGCGCGGCGCGGAAGGTTGATTGCCTGTTTGTCACTAACAGCCGACGCGATTTTGAATTCCATTGTTTTGCCTTTTCTTCCCTCTCAGTGGCGCAGTCGAGGACGGAGGATCAGCGGCGAGGACGAGTCCCGCCTTTCCCGCAAGGGAAAGACTTTTCGATATCCTTCCATTGTTCCGCAGCCGCCCGGATGGGAAGCGGCCCGGAGGACCGGAAGGCGGCGTGAAGATGCGCTTGGAGGGGCTTCCAGAGCTGCAGTTTGTCATCCCTCCAACATCACACAACAAAGCCCCCGGTCGACGTCATTCCCGCCCACCAGAGGCTTGACAAATCAAGAAGAACCCGTTCTATTCCCTATTTCGTCAGCACCAGCCTTACCGACACGGTCTTCGTCGCGCTTTTCATGGAGCAATAGTACACTCCGGTGCCCAACTGCCTGTCTCTCATGGAAAAATCATAGGAGATGCTCGGTTCAACGATGCCGCTGAACAGTGTAGCAACGGTCTTCCCCGAAATCGACGTGAGGGAGATGGTCAGGTTCTCCCGTATTGACGAATGGAAACGGATGCCGTCGCCGGCCGGACGCACGCTGTACAATTTTGAGGTAGAGACCTGCACGACAAGGCCGGCGCGTCTGATGCCGGTGGACATGGACGTGTCCGGTACCAGAATTCGCGTGGAATCAATCGGCGAAAAGTTCGTGTTGTACCCGAGATCCGAATTACCGCCGCTCATCAGAATCCTGCCGGCCGAAAGTACGTTGAACCCAACGCTCGAAAGATAGTAGGATTGCGGCAGCGTATCCATTGCAGAGGGCGCCTTGATGGCCCACGTGGCTGTATTGACAATATAGCAACAAATCTCAACCGGCGCGGTCTGGACTCCACTCGCTCCATACTTTTCGCCGATGACGTATGCGCGGTTGTGCAGTGTGTCAACGATGGGTGCGGTGAGGGAAACGGTGGTGTCCGTGATGGGCGAGCCGGCTTTTTCAAATGACTTTGTCGCCGGGTCAAACGTAAACAGCTGGTAGGCTATTCCTTTGAGAGCGAAGAACAGGTACTTTCCGCCGGCGAGTCTTTGCTGGTCTAGGGAGCGGTCGTACGAGGTCATCGAAGCTCCGTTCCATCCCGTGTCTGCGACGAAAAGGCTGCTGTCGAGCACGCTGAAGCTCTTGTCTGCCGGATTGTAAAGCTCGACGAGCTGGTTTATTGCTGCCCCGAAAACGCCAACGCCGCCGAACACCACGGCTTTGCCGTCGTTTGCAGGCGCCACCAGCGGCCAGGCGCGGGGAACGTTGAGTTGGCCGGCGGCGGTGAACGTGCCGGCGTGAGGATCAAAAACCTCGGCGTATGTTGCGCTGGGGTTGTCGTACCAGCCGCCGACAATAAGCAGCTGCTGCCACGGCAGTGAGGGCCATTGTCACCGCATGTTTCATACTTCCGTCCTTTCGATTGCGTGAAGGATTTTGCACGCTTGCTTGAAAATACATCATCCTATGTTGTTCTACTCTCGTCAGGTCATACCACCGGCCGGCGATCCGCGCTACACGAGGGGCAAATACATCCGACATTTTTTTCCCGACATTTCACCCGCCTATTGTATAATTAGGCGTCAGGATTTTCAAAGGAGAAATATCATGGAACAATACGACTTTTCCATACCCATGCTCGGCGTGCCGCACATCACCTCGCCGATCGTGCTGTCGAAGAAGATGGACGACAATATCGCGAATTTCGCAACCGACGACCAATTCATTTTATACGACGTCACTGCGAAGCCCGATGCCGCCGTGGGGCCTTACACAAAACAGAACCTTGTCGAGGTGGCCGGCCCGCGCGAAAAGATCTTTTTTGATCCCGCAAAAGTCAATGCGGCCCTCGTCACCTGCGGGGGGTTGTGCCCGGGCCTCAACGACGTTATCTATTCCATTGTGATGAACCTGTGGCATCGTTACGGCGTGCGCAGGATCACCGGCATCCAGTATGGCTACCGCGGACTGCTGCCGGAATTCGGCATCCCGACCATAGAGCTCACGCCCAAGGTGGTAGCCGAGATCCATGCCGTGGGTGGCACGCTGCTCGGTTCCTCGCGCGGGGGCGGCGAAAAGATCCCGCTCATGGTGGACGCCATTGAGCAGATGAACATCAACGTACTGTTCGCCATCGGCGGAGACGGCACCATGCGCGGTGCACTTGCCATTTCGCAAGAGGCAAAGAAGCGCGGCACGCGCATCGCAGTTATCGGCGTGCCCAAGACCATCGACAACGACTTGGCTTTTTGTCAACGAAGTTTCGGATTTGAGACCGCGGTGTCCCTCGCGGTTGATGCAGTGGAAAGCGCGCATGTTGAGGCGCACGACGTGATGAACGGAATCGGCATTGTGCGCGTGATGGGACGTGAATCCGGTTTCATAGCGGCCTGTACCGCGCTCGCGTCGGGCGACGTCAATTATGTCCTTATTCCGGAAGTCCCGTTCGAGCTTGACGGCGACAAAGGGCTTCTTTCATCCCTCAAAAGGCGCCTCGAAGCGCGGCATCATGCCGTGATCCTTGTGGCCGAAGGCGCGGGCCAGGAATTAGTCGACGAGACAAAAGGCACCGACGCGTCGGGAAACAAGAAGCTCGGCGACATCGGAGCCTACCTTCGCAAACGCATCGAACAGTACTTCGACCAGATCGACATTGAGATAAGCGTCAAGTACATCGACCCGAGCTACATGATTCGCAGCGCGCCCGCGATCACTACCGATTCCATCTACTGCGCACGACTGGGAAGCAATGCGGTGCACGCGGCCATGGCGGGCAAGACGGAAGTGCTTATCTCCCTTGTCAATAACAATTTCGTGCACCTGCCCATCCGCCTCGCCGTTTCGAAACGCAACCGCGTGGACCCGGAGAGTCCGCTGTGGCGGGACGTGATTGACCGGACGGGTCAGCCATTGCTGCTTAAGAGTTAAGGCAACTCTTTGCGTCCGACATTTTCACGTAACCTCTCCCCCGGGGAGAGGGGTGAAGAAATCCTGACTGTTTATCAGCCTTCCCCTATATTTTTTCCATGCCGCGAAGCGGCATACCTATGAGAAAGCGTTGCGGAAACGTGACGCGCGCAACGCGCAAGCGTTGTGCCTCGCGCACGTTTCCGCTGGAAGGGGTGTGCCTCCGGATCGCCGGCGCGTAGCGCCGGAGCCAAAGGCCAGGATGGCCGGGAGGCGACCTGCGAAGCAGGGGCCGCCAGGCCACCGAGCCGGACGCGAGGTGCAACCCGGGGGCCAGGGGAAACCGGACACGGTTTCCCCACCAGATACCTTTGGAATCTTGAGTTGTTTTGAATTCTCCCCCAGCATCAACTATTTTTTTCATCCTGTTTCACCTCAAATAACAAGGAGCACCCGTACCATGGCTACTCACGTCAATATCTGGGAGAATCTTCCCTATCAGGTGGCGGACATCGGCCTTGCCGAATGGGGCCGCAAGGAAATGGACATTGCCGAAAAAGAAATGCCCGGGCTCATGGCGGTGCGCGAAAAATACGCGGCGCAGCAGCCGCTTTCGGGCGTTCGGATTTCCGGATCGCTTCACATGACCATCCAGACCGCGGTGCTCATAGAAACGCTTGTCAAGCTCGGCGCGCAGGTGCGGTGGGCGTCGTGCAACATTTTCTCCACGCAGGACCACGCCGCCGCGGCCATTGCGCAGGCCGGCGTTCCCGTGTTTGCCTGGAAAGGTGAATCGCTCGAAGATTACTGGGCGTGCACGTTTCAGGCGCTCACGTTTCCGGGCGGCAAGGGACCGGAACTTATCGTGGACGACGGCGGCGACGCAACGCTCCTCATTCACAAAGGCTACGAGCTCGAAAACGGCGACACGTGGCTCAATTCCGCTTCGGCAAGCCACGAAGAAGGGGTCATTAAAGACTTACTGAGAAACGTCAACAAGAAGAAGCCCAACCACTGGCACGACGTGGTGAAGGACTGGAAAGGCGTTTCCGAGGAAACCACCACGGGCGTGCACCGCTTATACCAGATGGAACAGGCCGGGAAGCTCCTTGTTCCCGCCATTAACGTCAATGACTCTGTGACAAAATCAAAATTCGACAATATTTACGGATGCCGACATTCGCTCGCCGACGGAATTCTGCGCGCGATGGACGTGATGCTTGCCGGCAAAATCGCCGTGATTTGCGGCTACGGCGACGTTGGCAAAGGCTCCGCCGAGTCGCTCTCTTCACAAAAGGCCCAGGTGTGGGTGACCGAGGTCGATCCGATCTGCGCGCTGCAGGCCTCCATGGCGGGATACAAGGTGACCACCGTGGAAGACGCGCTCCCCTTTGCAAACATCTTCGTCACCACAACCGGCAACTGCGAAATCATCACCATCGACCACATGGTTAAGATGCGCGACCAGTCCATCGTGTGCAACATCGGGCATTTCGACAACGAAATCCAGGTTGAAAAGCTCAACACCTATCCCGGCATCAAGCGCGTCAACATCAAGCCGCAGGTAGACAAATACATATTCCCCGACGGCCACTGCATTTATCTCCTGGCCGAAGGGCGTCTTGTGAACCTCGGCTGCGCCACGGGCCACCCCAGCTTCGTGATGTCCAATTCCTTCACAAACCAGACTCTTGCGCAGATCGATTTGTGGAAGAACCGCGCAACCAGCAAACCCGGAGTTACGCGGCTGTCCAAGCAGCTCGACGAGGAAGTGGCCCGCCTGCACCTCGAAAAAATCGGCGTGAAACTGACGAAATTGACAAAAAAGCAGGCTGATTACATCGGGGTTCCGGTGGAAGGGCCGTATAAGCCGGAACACTACAGATATTAGCTTCAATTTCGCTTTTGTGAGTAAAGCATTCGGGGGAGAGGTACAGCCTGTCTCGAATCTTGGCGGTAGGCTTGGACGTTCCCCTCGCTACGCTCGGGTCGGCCCTCCCTCCGGGCTCGGCCAGTTGGCCTCGGTGCCGCCTGCCGCAAGGGCCTGCGGCCGCGGTCAGGCGGCCCTGCGCTTTGGCGCACCACTGCGGTCCGGCCTAACGCATGGCAGAAGATGCTTGCCACAATAGTAAAATCTGCCTTCGCAAATTTAGCGCAAGAGAATGCTGTTAATCTTGGACTTCTGAATTCGTGATGTGGCATTTTCTTGTTTCTTGATAGCCGCGAAGCGGCATACCTATGTGGATTCGTTGCAAAGGGGTGACGCCTCGCGAGCGTTAAGCGAACGACTTTGGCGCGCCCCTTTGCTGGAAGGGGTGTGGGTGCAGACCTCCTTACGCCGGTTTCCGGCGGAAGGAAGCTGCACCCCAGGGATACTATTTTACACGAGAACTTCACTATGCCCACCTACATCACCCTGCTCCGTGGCATCAACGTCGGCGGCAAGAATCCGATCAAGATGGCTAATCTTGTCGCGGCATTTGCTGCGGTTGGATACAAGAGTATCGAGACCCACGTGCAAAGCGGTAATGTCGTCTTTGACGGTGAGGAAAAGGATGCTGCCAAGATCGTTTCGGAAATCGAAGCCAAGCTACGACGGTCCTTTGGCACCGAAATCCGCGTTTTGCTGAGAACCGCCCTGGAATTCGCCAAGATGCCGGGAAAGAATCCGTTTCTTGACAAACCTGCGGGGAGCCTTGAAACCCTGTACGTGACCTTCTTGTCAACATCGTTGGAAAAAGGGATTGCCGAAAGTGCGGACCTGCCCAAGGGCAGAGGCGAAGAATTCCGGATCATCGGAGGCGAAGTGTTCCTGTATCTTCCAAACGGCTATGGCCGCACAAAGCTCAACAACACTTTGTTTGAAAAAAAACTCGGGTGTGTCGCGACAACCAGGAATTGGAAGACGGTGATGGCGCTTGTGAATCTGGCAAGCCGCAATAGGTAGCAGCCCGCGCAGCAAGGACGCACTTCACTATTGGGGAGGCGCCTTGTATTTTTGATCACACCGAAAAATCTTCGTTGTCCGGCTGATCATCCATCCCCTATGAGGAGAACAAAAGCCCTATGTCCCATAGCATTTCCCCCGCTGCGGAAAAAATCCTCGACAAGAAATTCAAGGTCCTCGACAAAGGATTCGTGCGCCTCGTTGACTACCTCGGTAACGATTCGCGCATCGTTGCCGCCGCGCGGGTGTCGTATGGGAAAGGCACCAAGACATTCCGAGAAGACAAAGGACTCATCAACTATTTGCTGCGCAACGACCACACATCGCCGTTTGAGCAGGTGGTGTTCACCTTTCACGTCAAGCTGCCCATCTTCGTTGCGCGCCAATGGGTCCGCCACCGCACGGCGCGGCTCAATGAAATCTCGGGGCGATACAGCGTGATGAAATCGGAGTTCTACCTCCCTTCCACGACCGATATCGCGTTTCAGAGCAAGAACAACAAGCAGGGACGCGCACATACCGCTGTTCCGGCCGCTCTGCAGAAAAAGGTGCTTGCTATTCTGGAAAAGTACCAGAAAGAGCTGTACGGCGCATATGAAGACCTGCTCGAAAACAACATCGCGAGAGAACTTGCGCGGATCAACCTGCCGCTTTCTCTGTATACCGAATTGTACTGGCAGATCGACCTGCACAACCTTTTCCACTTTCTTGCGCTGCGGCTTGACCCGCATGCGCAGATGGAAATCCGCGCCTATGCCGAGGTGATGAACACCATCGGTAGAAAGGTATGCCCCATTGCATTTGACGCGTTCGACGAACATATTCTTCACGGCGTGAGGTTTTCGAAAAGTGAGATGGCGGCCGTGAGGAACTTGCTCAAGGGCAAACCTTCGGGGCTTGAGGGCAAAGCGGAGGAAAGGCTGCAGAAGAAACTGTCGGTCTAGATCCTCCGGATGCGCCGCGCAAAGCCTCGCGTGTCGAGTTTGTTGCATTCACGCTTCTCGTTGCGCCATGAAACCTTCGTGGCGGATTGAATCTTCTTGCATTTTGCTCAATCATTTCCTATTTTGCTTGTCCTTTTTTCTTGTCTTACGAATTCCAGACCATTTCACTCTGCGAAAACTCCCGGAAGTCCCCTCAGGAAATCCAGATTAGTTACGCGTTGTGATTGCCGTCACAGATTCCGGCCGAACGAATTTCTATTTTTTCAGGAAATCAGACAATTTCACCATTTTCAATTGGAGGCACTATGAATCTCTTTCGAGGCATTGCCGTTCTGGCGGGTCTATCGGTTCTCATGCTCTTGCAGTGTTCCTTTGACGCCAACTCCATGAAGCCGGTACAGAGTGCGGGAGGATCAGCAACCATAAACCTCGTTGCATCTTCCGGCAGTTCCTTTTCCACTCTGGCGAAAAAGGCGAACGCACTTGTAACCGCCGAGGGAATGGATTCAATTCTTCAGGCACTATCGGTGAACTCAACCGGTATTACCGGCACCATCGCGGTGATACCGGCAGGGTTCAACCGGAAATTCGAGGTTTTTGTTTATGATTCAACGAACAAATTATGTTACTATGGCAGTTCGTATGCCGACGTCGCCGTCGGCGGCGTAGTGAATGTATCTATGAATATTTACAGGTGCTCCGGTTCAGCCACCGGAGGCGCGACAATCACCGGTACCATTATTGACTCTGTTCCCACGGCGACAACAAACAAGCTGCCCGTTGTTGCGATCACCTCCCCGGTTAACAACGCGACCTGTCATACTGGCGATACCATTACTATCAATGCAACTGCAACCGATTCGGACGGTACGGTAAAGGTCGTGCGTTTCTACACAGATTCGACTCTCCTTGGCTCGGATTCAACCTCGCCGTTTTCCTACAAGCTTATCGCTGCGGCCGGCACCTATCGTTTCAAGGCTGTAGCGGTTGACAATCAGAATGGAACCGGAACATCTTCGGTCATTACCGTCACCGTCAGCGCCGCCCAATACACCGTTACCGCATCGGCAGGAGCAAACGGCACAATTTCGCCGACCGGAACGGTTACGACAAATGTCGGCATGGCAGTGACCTTTACCATAACGCCTAGCAGCGGCTACTCGACGAGCCAGTTGCTCGTGGATGGAGCGAGTGTCACTGTAGCCTCGACCTACACCTTCCCGGCGACGACCACCGGGTCTCACACGATTTCGGCGACCTTTGCCGCGAGCACAGCTTCCAAGCTGACCATAAGCTCTGCAAAAGCATCTTCTGTCAACGGCGGAAACGTTGCCGCCAACGCGATTGACAATAACATGGGCACACGCTGGGAAAGCACACAAGGTGTCGATCCGCAATGGATCTATGTCGATATCGGTGCCGGTAAGACGGTGTCCTCGGTGATTCTCTTCTGGGAAGCGGCAAATGCCAAGAACTACACGTTGGAAGCCTCGAACGATTCCACATTCGCAACCAAGACTACGCTCGTAACCAAGACGAACATGGCGAATAAAGCGCGCAATGATACTCTGACAGGATTGAATGCGAGCTTCCGCTACATTCGGATGTACGGCACAGCGCGCAATTTGACGTATGGGTATTCGATATGGGAATTTCAGGTGTATGGAAGCAACAGCGCTGTGCCTGCGGCGCCGACTCTTTCCGCTCCGGCGAACACCGCCACGAATGTATCGCTTAATACGGCATTTTCCTGGAATGCGGCGGCTGGCGCAACCAGCTATTTCTTCGAGGCTTCACCGTCTTCGGATTTTACCACAAATGTCCTTGAGTCGGCGGGCCTGACCTCGCCTGCTTTTACGGCAACCGGGCTGCTCTCGGGAACATTGTATTACTGGCGCGTCTATGCGTCCAATGCAACCGGCAACGGCGGATGGTCTGCAACCTGGACATTCACCACGGCCGTGCCGGTCCTTTCGGCTCCGGCGAATGCCGCAACGAACGTGGCAACAAATGCGACATTTTCCTGGAGCGCAGTGGCCGGCGCAACCAGCTATTTCTTTGAAGCATCTCCATCTTCGGATTTTACCATAAATGTCCTTGAGTCAGCGGGCCTGACCTCGCCTGCTTTCACGGCAAATTCGCTGCTTTCGGGAACATTGTATTATTGGAGAGTCTACGCGGTTAGCGTAAGCGGTAACGGCTCGTGGTCTCCAACCTGGACTTTCACCACGGCACCGCCGATTCTTTCCGCTCCGGCGAACGGTGCAACGGGTGTATCGCTCAATACGGCATTTTCCTGGAATGCAGTGCCAGGTGCTACCAGCTATTTCTTAGAGGCTTCCCCGTCTTCGGATTTTACCATAAATGTCCTTGAGTCGGCAGGACTGACCTCGCCTGCTTTCACGGCAACCGGGCTGATTTCTGGAACATTGTATTACTGGCGCGTCTACGCATCCAATGCAATCGGCACCGGCGGATGGTCTGCAACCTGGACATTCACCACGGCCCTGCCGGTTCTTTCCGCTCCGGCGAATGCCGCAACAAACGTGGCAACAAATCCGACATTTTCCTGGAGCGCGGTGCCAGGCGCAACCAGCTATTTCTTCGAAGCTTCCCCATCTTCGGATTTTACCATAAATGTTTTTGAGGCAGCGGGCTTGACATCGCCCACTGTCACGGCAAACCTGCTGCTTTCCGGAACCAAGTACTATTGGCGTGTCTACGCGGTGAGTGTAAGCGGCATCGGCTCGTGGTCTCCAACCTGGACATTCACCACGGCACCGCCGATTCTTTCCGCTCCGGCGAACGGTGCAACGGGTGTATCGCTCAATACGGCATTTTCCTGGAACGCGGTGGCTGGCGCGACAAGCTATTTCTTCGAGGCTTCACCGTCTCCGGATTTTACCATAAATGTCCTTGAGTCGGCGGGCCTGACCTCGCCTGCAGTCACGGCAACCGGGCTGCTTTCGGGAACATTGTATTACTGGCGCGTCTACGCGTCCAATGCAATCGGCAACGGCGGATGGTCTGCAACCTGGACATTTACGACAACTGCTCAGTAATGATTGGCGAATGCTGAGATCTTGATTCCAGGAGTGGTTAGATCTTCGAAGCCCGCTTCAGATTCCCTAAAGCGGGCTTTTTCTTCCTTTATATTATTTTCCCCCCATGACTTCTCCCCACCCCGTCTACATCTCGGCCTCCCGCCGCACCGACATCCCGCGGTTCTTTGCCGACGACTTCTTTGACGCATGGCAAAAAGGCGACGTCTCCTACGACGGCGGGTACGGCCGGCGGTACACGGTTTCACTTCGCCGTGAGCACGTTCTCGGCTACATCTTCTGGTCCAAGGACTTTTCGAGGTTCATCGCCCATCCGGAATTCGGCAACCTGATTGCGGCCAACAACGCCGTCTTTCATTTCACCATCAATGACTGCCCGGACCTGGAGCCGAACGTGCCCCGGCTTGGCGACCGCCTGGCAACGCTGCGCCGGCTTTGTGATATGGTCGGGCCGCAGCGCGTTTTGTGGCGATACGATCCGATCTGTAAATACCGCGCCCCAAACGGCCAGCTTGCCGTGAATGCCGAACCGTTTTTCAGAATTCTGCCCCTCGTGAAAGCGGAAGGCGTGACTCGCTGCTATTTCTCGTTCATGACCCGGTATGCAAAACTGCTTAAGCGCGACGCGGTGTTCGGCGAGTTTGACGAAAGCGAAAAGGCGGATATGGCGCTGAGGATGCTCAGTGCCGCGACCGGCGCAGGAATGGTGCTTTACAACTGCTGCAACCCCGAAGTCCTCGGCCTGGCGCCCGGCATACGCCAGGCTCACTGCATTGACGGTGGGGTTCTCCGGAAGACCGACCGTTTCGGCGTTCACCCCTCCCTGTCGCTCAAGCCGACGCGCGAGGGCTGCGGGTGCTTTGAGAGCCGGGACATCGGGTCGTATTTGCAAAGGTGTCTGCACCGGTGCGCGTATTGCTACGCCAATCCGGGGTAAATTCGCAGGGAATTCCGGCGTGATACGTCCAGAGAAAGCGAACATTGCGAGGTCGACAGGAACCGTATGTTTCGGCCACGGCTCACTTCGGCGATGAGCCCGTTGGCCGTACGCCTTTACGGATCAGCTGTTCTTCTTTTCCTCGCCCGTTTTCGCGTCCAGATACTTCTTGCCCAGCAACAAACCGACCACGATCACGGCGACCGTGCCTAGTCTCCTGTTTGAAACAAAACGGAACAGGCCAAAGCCGGTCCTCACTCCGAGCCCGAAAATCGCGAAAACCGCGCCAACCACTTTCCAGACAACCCAAAACGGCAGGGCAATGATCTTCCCGATCATACTTTCCTCCTTGGTCCCTCTGTGCTAGGACAATACGCGCTCTTGCGCCAGTAAATTGCATGTGGAAAGGCGACACTGCCCGATACTAGCCCCTATTTCGAGGTCAGCCGGTTGACTCCGTCCCAATCCGGGCCCGGCGGGTTGTCTTTGTATTTCCGGCAGTGCGCGATGAGTTCCCGGCTCGGGGTTGTTTTCGCGAAACTGCGGTACGGTTCGAGCTTTTCCGCTTCGACAAGCGTTTCCACGGCGGCGTCCCATTCCTGTTTGTAGAAATGCGCCATGCCTTCGGAATACAGGCCCCGCATTTTTTCAAGATCGGCGGAGAGCTTGCCCTTCCGGGCCATCAGTTCATAAACTACAACGGGCTCGGATTTGCCCACAACCGTTATCTTGTCGAGCTGCCTTGCCTCGAAATCCTCTTTGATCATATTATGCGTGAAGTGGCTGATCATCACGAACACGCCGTACTGCTTTGCGGCGCTTTCCAAACGGGCGGCCAAGTTCACGGTATCCCCCATCATGGTGTAGTTCATGCGCGTCTTGGACCCCATGTTTCCCGTGACGATGGGACCGCTGTTGATGCCGATGCGCATGCGCATCTCGTGTACGATGGATGGCCACTTATCGCCTTCGGAAATCCATTTCTTCCGCAAGTCGGCGAGCCGCAGCTGCATGTCGAGCGCCGTGAGACAGGCCTGCCTGGCATGATCCTGCATGGGCATGGGCGCGCCAAAGAACGCGATGATGGCGTCACCTTCGTATTTATCAAGCGTCCCGTAGTGCGACAGCAGCGTGTCGGTCATGGCAGTGAGATATTCGTTGAGCAGCTCCACCAGCCGCGTGGGCGAACCGAGTTTTTCGGAAAACGTGGAAAAGCCCTGGATGTCGGTGAAATACGCGGTTCGGACACCCTCGTCGCCCCCGAGCTTCGGCTGCTGTTTCGAGTTGTACATCATGTCGATAAGCTCGGGCGACAGATACTGCTTGAAGGTGTTCTGCAGGAATTTGCGGTCTTTCTCCTCCGTGATGTAACGGAATGCCATGACGCCCGTGAACGTTATGACAATTGCGAAAATGGGCCGTGCGATTTCGATCCAGAGGTGGCTGCTTCCGAAAACGGTCATTGCGATGAGGAAATAAGCGAAGACGGCCACAACGCTGAGAATGGAGCCCCACAGCGGTTTGAGAAAGAACGACAGGAACCCGATGACGATGGCGACCGCCAGCAGGATGAGCAGATCCTGCCAGTCGGAAAGCCGCCTGATAAACGTGTTGGTGAGAAACGAGTTGATGAGCGACGCGTGCACCTCCACACCCGGATAGTGGCTGTCGATTGGCGTCGATACCAGGTCGAACAGGCCCTGCACGGTTGAGCCGACGAGAAAAATCTTGCCCTCCAGGGCACCCTGCACCCGGTCCTTCATGATGTCGTAGTAGCTGTAGCGCGTAAAGGTTTTCGCCTTTGGCCCCGCATAGGTGACAATATGCCGGTCCCTGTTTTCTTTTGTGAACTGGTCTTTGATAAGCGGTATGCGCACCGTTCGGCCGAAATCCATGCGCATGCCGGGCGTCATGGATTCGATGACGCTCCACGGGGTAGCGCAGAGCTCGCGGAGGACCGACTCGTTCATCACCGGAAGCGTCGAGACGAGTGTGCCGTTGATATTCTTGACCGTAAAGGAATAGAACAGCAGTTTCGACTCGCCCGGTTTCACCGTGTCGAAATCCTTGTCGGAAACGCGCCCGATGGTTTCGAGGTCCAGTTTCGACAACGACCACTCGCCGTCGCCCTGCGGCGCGGTGAGCGCCCATTCCACGTTGGTATTCCGCCGGACTGAAATCGACGGCCCCAGAAGCAGCGAGTCTTTGTTCGCCATGCCCAGGATTTTGCCCACATCTTGCTTGAGCAGCAGAATCGCCACCGGGCCAGGCAGAACCCCGTTGTACATCTCGATGAAGCAGGCCCCGGCTGAGTCTTTTCCTATTTTTAGATGCGTGCTCACTTCAACGGGTTTTCCGGGCTCGCATTGCCGAATCTGCGCCGCCTTGTCGATAATGGCCTTCACCTGCAGCGCGGTAACGTTCGGATACGAGAACGTGAGCCGGCCGGCCGAATCCTTGAAGGCCTTGAAAGGCTTTCCGATGTCAACATACCTGCCCGGCTCAAAGACGATCTCCTTGTTGGGCGTGCCGAACAGCGTTGCAACGGTCCTGATGCTCAGGGGAAGGTACACGGGCGGATTCCTGCCGAACCCGTACAACAGGGGAATCTGCCGGATGACACCGTCGGCGTTCGGGGGAATATTGACAAAGCCGACATCGCGCGCGACCTGTGCAAGGCGCGGGAAAGTGCCGTCTATCACCCGTTTGGAATCGAAGATGGAACGCCGCACCTGCGGCGAAGGCTCGATCGCCGACGACGGGTGCAACGAATCGTGCCATGCCATGGTCATCATGGTTTGTATTTGCGATTGCGCGTAACTCGAATAGTCGGTGGTATCGGCCAGCATCACCGCATGGAAGACGTTGCCGCCCTTTCTGGTGGCATCGATGAACTGCTGGTCGTAGTCTATGGCCGAGATGAGCGGCTTGTACACCTTGTCGGGCATGGAGAACGCGGGCGACGTCGCTTTGCATTTATCAACAAGCTTGTCTATCCGCGCGACATAGTTCTTGTCGTCGGGGTCAAAGAACATGACGTCGAACACGATTGCGGCCGGATCATGCTTTTCCAGCGAGTTGATCATTTCCGCGTGAAACGAGCGGTCCCAGCTCCAGTATTTTCCCAGCTTGTGCAGGCTCCGCTCGTCGATGTCCACGATGCAGATGCCGTTGTCGTTCTCCAGAACTTCCTTCTCCTTTGCCGCGGAAAGTTCCTGAAACTCCCACCGGTATCGCATGTAATACGTCTGATCTTCGAGCCGGTCGATGAGATCCTTTACAAAAAAGTTGGTCACCAGCGCCACGCCGATGCCCATTGCCGAACCTATGAGCAGGCTTTTCCCCAGCCGCTTGAGCCATTTCATCAAGGTCTCCTTGCCGAGAGACGTTCGCCTTGTTTGCCGTGCGGGACAGAGTCAACATTACCATTATATAGGAAGGAGGCGGAAATTACAAGGTTCATGCTTGGAGAACGGCATGCCCTTGGTGGGCAGGTAAATTGTGTTCTTTCTCTCCCGCCCCTGCCGATGGAACGCATGCCGTGGCGCGACACGGTTTCCGGCGCCGGCACGCGAAAAGGGGCGGTTGCGGTAACGTTACCGACGGTTTTGAGACTGGTCGCGCTGTCATTCATTTATTTTATCCCCATGAAATCAACCTCTCGCTGCCTCTCGTGCTACCTGGACGACATCGCGGGCGCGCTCGATATTCTTGACGTACCGGAAAAGCCCAGGGCAAAGGTGCTCAAACAAAGCCTGCTCTGCATCGCCGAAACCCTTGCGCACAAGGACCCGCCCTCCTACACAATTACCGCGCTGCACAGGATACTCAAGCGCACGCTCGGCCTCGCCATGCCGTTTGCCGACCTGAGAGCGGCCTGCCTCAAAGCGGGTATGGCAATAGCGCGAGGGGTGGAAAAGAAGGCATCCTCAATGTCCGGCGTGCAGCGATTCCGGTTTCTTGCACGATGGGCGGTAGCGGCGAACAGCCTCGATTTCCGCACCGCGGGCGCGGGCTACGGGCTTACCGAATCCGCGGTCAAGAAAACCTTGACCGGATATTTCGATACCGGCCTCGCCGTCGACCACACCGCGCGGATATATGCCGCGGCACGCAAAGCCCGGTCGGTGGTTTACATTCCGGACAACGTGGGCGAGTTGCCGTTCGACAAGCTTCTCGTCGGCTTGATATCGTCCTTTGGAGCCGGGGTCACGGTGCCCATGCGGGGCGGCCCGATCACCAGCGATGCCGTCATGGCCGACGCGAAAGCCGTGTCCATGAACAGCGCTGCCAGGGTAATCCTTGCCGGACCGGACACGCTCGGCATTTCTTTTTCGGAAATGAGCAAACCCATGGCTGCCGCCCTGGCGTCCGCGGACCTCATCGTCGCAAAGGGACAGGCCAACTACTACGTGCTGTCGGAATTTGGAAACAGGTATCCGACCGCCACCATCGCCTGTTTGTTTACCGCAAAATGCGGACTCGTGTGGAATGTTTTCGGCTGCACCGGCAAGTCGTCGATTGCGGCAATCATCCAGCAGGGGTCACGCGCGCGCGGAGGCCGGGCATGAGGCCGTTCAACCTTGCAATCGCGCTCACCCTTTCCCGAATACTTATTGCCCCGGTCTTCGCATTCTTTTTCGTGCGCAGCTTTCATGCCGCATCGCCCGCGCTATGGCTGTGGATCGCCATCGGGATGGCCGCACTTATCGAACTGTCCGACGCGCTCGACGGGTTCGTTGCGCGCAGCCGCAACCAGGTTTCCGATTTCGGCAAGCTGCTCGATCCCATGGCCGACAGCCTCTCACGCCAGACCATTTTTCTTTCCTTTATGGTATGCGCCGACCACATTATTCCGCTCTGGATGTTTCTCCTGTTTTTGTACCGGGACGCCGTCCTTTCCATCCTTCGCACCATGTGCGCATATCACGGCACCGTGCTTGCCGCGCGGCGTGCGGGCAAACTCAAGGCGGTTGTCCAGGCCGTTGGCGCGTTTGCCGTGCTTTTCCTGTGCCTGGGAATTTCGTGCAAGGTGCCATGGATTCCTCGCAGCGTCTGGGGGCGACATCCGGGGTTCTGGGTCATGCTCGTTCCCGCTGCGGTCACCGTGCTGTCGGTCTACGACTACATTGCCTCCAACTGGCGCGTGGTAAAGGTAATGGCGGTTTCGCAGTTCTTCAAATAAACGTTGCCGGGCGCAGAACAGAAAGCTTTCGCATATGTCATCATCCATCATTCATATAGCGCCATCCATTCTTTCCGCAGATTTCCGGCATCTGGAACGCGAAGTGAAAGACGCCGAGGCTGCGGGCGCAGACCGCATTCACTGCGACGTGATGGACGGTCATTTTGTTCCCAACCTCACCTTTGGCCCGTTTGTTATCGAGGCGGTGAAGAAATGCGTGTCGATCCCTCTTGACGTGCATCTCATGATATCCAATCCGCAGGACTATATAGCCACGTACTGCAACGCGGGCGCGAACGTTCTGCTGGTGCACGCCGAAGTGTGTCCCGACCTGGCGCAGGTGCTTCTCGACATTCGCAAACACGGCGCTAAGGCCGGCGCGGCCGTAAACCCGGACAAGAGCATCGACCTCCTTGTGCCGCACTTTGATGCCATGGACCAGGTGCTCATTATGACCGTGTTCGCGGGATTCGGCGGGCAGAAATTCATTCCCGACATGCTTCCAAAAATAAGGTCGGTCCGCGACGAAGCGGCACGGCGCGGCCTTTCCCTTGCCATCGAAGTCGACGGCGGCATCAACGACCAGACGGCGCGGCCGTGTTTCGAAAACGGGGCAACGGTTTTTGTCGCGGGCAATTACGTGTTCGGCGGCGACAGCTACAAAGACCGCATCGACGCCATCCGGCGCGCGGTACGTTGACGCATGCGCAGGCGCACCGCACTTCTTGCGAGTACGGCGGTTGCGCTGGCCGGGGCATTTTGTTTCGGGTGCGCGCGCTACCCCGTGGCCGCAGACGGCGCCAACCTGCTCGAACTCGAAAGCGTGTGGCAGTATCTCAAGGCCTACAGCGTCTGGCAGGACAGCATTCCTCTTGCGCAGAACCCGTTCGCATTCGACTCGGCCGAGCAGCTTCTCGCAAGCGTAAACGATACGTTTCACGGCTATAATTATACCAGGTACACCGACGACACAGTGGCTTTACCGCAAGCAAAGCTGGCCGCGGTAGCGGCGGGCGCGGAAAGTACGACGGTGCTGTGGTCGGGAATTACCGACTCAACGGCCTACGTGCGGATCACCGAATTCAAGCACGACACAACGGATTCGGCATTTAGAAGCGCAATGCCGTTTTTCTCCCAGTTTCCCAAACTTATCGTGGACCTGAGAA
>Ga0182027_10004674_pt1 | contig 21131 bp, 17 predicted proteins | sample 712E1DmetaG_FD_121300 | JGI IMG/M metagenome (GOLD analysis project Ga0182027, IMG submission 121300) | Permafrost microbial communities from Stordalen Mire, Sweden - 712E1D metaG (Illumina Assembly) | ecosystem: Environmental > Terrestrial > Soil > Wetlands > Permafrost | place: Sweden...
GTATGCCTTGTTTGAAAAAGACGGTATAAAGATAGGAGTATTGGGATATACATACGCCACAAACTTTGGCAGACCGTATCCCGACTATATCAACTACATCGACAAAAAAAAGATCCAGGAAGATTATTTCAAATTAAAAAATGTAGAAATGTGTGATTTTATAATAGTCTATATGCATATCGGAACGGAATATGTAAGAACTATCGAACCGGACCAGCAAGATATCGTAGACTTCATCGCAGGTCTGGGAGCCGACGCCATACTTTGCTCCCACCCGCACGTACCAAAAAAATCAGAGATAATCAGGAAAAACGGCAAGGATATTTATGTTGATTATTCGATGGGGAATTTCATCAGCAACATGGATCAAAAATATACTGACATAGGAGCGATAGTCCGGTTGGATATCACAAAGTCTAAAGACGGAGTGTTTTTGCAGGACGGTCAAAGCATACCGGTCTATAGGTTAAGGCATACGGTCGGAAATAAAATGGAGATCAAGACACTTTTGATAAGCAAGATCGAAGACTATAAAGACATACTGTCAGCAGGCACGATCCAATATATCGAAGCTGCCGGCAAAGATATTGAATTCAGTTATACATCTCCTAAAACAAACCCATAAAGTATTATATTTCTTCCCCGCGTCTGAATTGACTGGAATACAGTTCATAATATCTGCCTTCGGAAGAGATCAGTTCGTCATGACTCCCTTTTTCTACGATCGTACCTTTGTCTATTACCATTATCACATCCGCATCGCGGATAGTGCTCAATCTGTGGGCGATTATAAAACTGGTCCTGCCGCTCATCAGTTTCAGCATGGCCTCCTGGATATGCAGTTCTGTTCGCGTATCGACGCTGCTGGTGGCTTCATCCAGTATCATTATCGATGGGTCTGCAAGGATCGCCCTGGCAATAGCCAAAAGCTGCCGCTGCCCTTGGCTGAGGTTGTTCCCGCTCTCTGTCAGCTCGGTGTCGTAGCCTTTAGGCAGACGACGTATGAAAACATCGGCATTTGCCATTTCTGCAGCTTTTTGAACTTCCTCGTCAGTCGCTTCAAGATTTCCGTATTTTATGTTTTCCTTGATCGTTCCGGAAAACAGGCATGTGTCCTGAAGCACTATGCCAAAACATTTTCTGAGGCTGTCTTTCGTATATTCCCGAATGTCATGTCCGTCTATCAATATCCTCCCTCCGGTAACATCATAAAAACGTGCCAGAAGATTGACGATAGTTGTTTTTCCGGCTCCGGTAGGTCCAACGAGCGCGATATTGCTCCCGGCTGCCGCATCAAAGCTGATATTATTCAATACCGGTACATCCGGTCTGTATCCAAAAGTCACATTTTCAAAGGTCACATGGCCGCCGGGATCTTTAAGCACCTTGGCATCAGGCACATCTACAGTTTCCTCAGCCTCGTCCAGGATCTCGAATACCCTTTCCGCTCCGGCTATTGCCGTCTGAAGCGTATTGAATATGTTCGCTATATCATTCAAAGGCCTCGAAAACTGCCTTGAATAACTGAGGAAGCTCGCGATGACGCCGATATCTATGATGCTTTTTACTGCAAGGTAACCGCCTATGCCTGCAACTGCGGCAAATCCGATATTGCCGATGACGTTCATCATCGGCATCATGTAGCCGGACCATATCAGCGCTTTAATACCGACATTGCGAAGCTTTTCGTTTATCGAATCAAACTTTTCGATAACCTTTTCTTCCTGGTTGAATGCCTTTACGACCTGAATGCCGGAAATAGCTTCTTCAATGTGCCCATTCAATTTTCCCAGCTCTGCCTGCTGCTGCTTGAATAATATCCTGGTTTTACCCGCAATGGTCCTCGTAAGCATCAGGACAAGCGGCACAGTGATTATGCTGGCCAGTGTCAGCAGCGGGCTTAGTATAAGCATCATGACAAAAGATCCCACAATTGCTATCACGTCGGAAAGCAGCTGGGTGGTAGACTGCGATATGGTAGTGCTCACATTATCGATATCGTTAGTAAGCCTGCTCATGAGATCCCCATGTATATGTGTATCAAAAAAGGAAATGGTCAATTTGTGCAGCTTACTGAAAAGAGTGCGTCTGAGGTTGTATACTATCTTCTGTGATACACCGGCCATAAGCCATCCCTGAAGAAAATTGACAGCGCCGTCGGAAACATATGAGATCAGCAATACAAAAAGGACTATCCAAAGCACGTTGAAATCGACTGTACTTTTACCCTGCGACATAGTTCTGACCGCTTGCCCGATCAGATACGGAACTGCAAGCACGACTGCAGAATCAGCTAGAACCAGAAGAAAAATGAACCCCAGCATTTTTCGCTCCCGGCTGAAATATGCCCACAATCTCTTCATGGTCTTTCTGAAATTCTTTGGTTTTACCACAGGCGTCATCCCGCGGGGTCCCCATGGGCCGCCACGTCTTGGCCCGCCGAAACCGCCAATATTTGGAGGGACGTTGATCTCAGCCATGCTGCGTTCCCTCCTTTCCTATCTGTGAACGGTATATTTCTCTGTAAACCTGGCAGTTCTGCATAAGCCCGTCATGGGTGTCCAATCCGGCCACTCTTCCATTATCAAGGACAATTATCCTGTCGGCGCTCATTACAGAACTTATCCTTTGTGTTATAAAAAAGCATGTCAGGTCTTCCGAGTATTCTTTTAAGGCTTCCCTTATTCTGGCTTCAGTGATGATATCTACTGCGCTTGTGCAATCATCAAGTATTAGGATCTCCGGGTCTTTGACCAGCGCTCTTGCAATGGCGATGCGCTGCTTCTGGCCGCCTGAAAGGTTGACCCCTCCCTGGCCAAGAAATGTATCGTACCCTTCAGGGAAAGCACTTATGAAATCATGAGCCTGCGCTGCTTTCGTCGCTTTGATCACAGCATTCATGTCCGCATTCTCGCTGCCCCATTTTATGTTTTCGAGGATCGTACCGGAAAAGAGAGTAGTATTCTGCGGCACGACCGATATCCTTTCCCTTAATTTTCTGGGGTCCATATCCCTGATATCAATACCGCCCACTTTTATGCTGCCGGATGATACATCGTAAAAACGGGGAATGAGATTTACCATACTGCTTTTTCCGGAACCTGTAGAACCTATAATGCCAAGGGTTTCACCCGGCAGGCAAGTGAATGCTATCTGTCTGAGGACCGGGTCGCCTGAGGCGCCTGCGTATGAAAAGGTTACATCATCAAATTCGACGCCGCCTTTCAAGTGGTCCATATCTGAATACAATTCATGGACCTTCATGCTGCTTTCCTGAAGCATGACCTCCTCAATACGGTCTTTAGAGGTCTTTGCCCTGATAAAAGCGTTGAATATATTTGAAATCATCATCAGCGCCATAAGGATCTGAGTCATGTAGTTCACAAATGCTATTACTTTGCCTACCTCCACCTGCCCGGTATTGACAAATGTTCCCCCAAGCCAGAGTATTGCGACTATGCCGATGTTTACTACCAGCGCGATACCCGGTGAAAAAACCGACATTACCCGCATCGCAACAACCGAAGCTTTTGACAGTTCGCTGTTTGAAGCGGCAAATTTCGCCGTCTCATGATCAAACCGGTTGAATGCCTTCACGACCCTGACACCGGAAAGATATTCGCGCATTACGCCGTTCACACTGTCGATACCTTTCTGGACCCTGTTGAAAAAAGGATATCCTATCTTCACACTCAGGATTATCAGCACACCTACGACCGGAACAACTGCCACGAGGATCAGCGCCATACGCCAATTCAGGAATGCCGCCATTATTATGCTGCCGATGCAAAGCAGCGGGGCTTTCACAAATATCCTCATCATCCCGTTGACGAAGTTCTGCACCTGCGTTACATCATTTGTCAATCTTGTTATAAGCGAGGCTGTTTTAAACCCATCAATGTTTTCAAATGAAAATGACTGTATTTTCTTAAAAAGGTCTGAGCGGAGCTCAGCCCCGAATTTCTGGGAGACGTTGCTTGCAACGATATTGCGGCTGATGGCTCCTACGGCGCCAAGTGCAGTGATCATAAGCATCACGATGCCGAAATATAAAATGTAATTTATATCTCTCTCCTTGACCCCTACATCAATTATTTTGGACATGATCGTAGGCTGGGCAAGATCGCATGAAGCTTCTACGGTGAGACAGAAAACAGCAAGACTGAAAAGTTTCCAATACTTTTTTATGTATTTCTTAGAAAATTTTATTTTGCGCCTGCCTTAGTTAAGTATTAATGTCAGAACTATTATACCAGTACTTTTTTATTCTTTCAAAATAAAGGTCATAATGTATAGAGAAATGATCAATACTGAATGATATAATAATTTAATACTTACACGATTTTCAATCCAATGCGAGGCTCGAACCGTGCAAATAAAGATACCGGGGATGAAAAAAACGCTTTCAGATTACCAGGATAGAACCGGGCGGATCATGCTGCTCCTCATATTCGAGGGAATGATCATGAACGCATCTTTTGTGCTTACTCAGGGAGTGTTTCTCTCCGGCTATATTATAAAGATCGGTGGAAACGATTTTCTCGTAGGAATGCTGAATTCATCCCTTAACTGGAGCTTGCTCGTCTCGATCCCGGCATTTCTTATATATAAAAGGATAAAAAACAGAAGGTTCCTTCTGGTAACCCTGCTTTTATTTTCAAGGATCCTGATCTGCGGGATCGTTTTCCTGCCGCTGATAACCATGAGCCATGGAGCGATGCTTTTACCGTCATCCATCATGGTCGTCCTCGGAAACACTTTCTGGTCTGCATACATGGTAGGGTACATGGTGATGATCGTCGACCTTGTGCCTTCAGAGAAGCGCAACGGGTTCATGTTTACCAGAATGCTCACTTTGAGGATAGCTTTTTCTGTAGCAGCTGTTGCGATGGGATATCTTCTGGACTATTTCACAAAAAGCATGACAGGATTTTATATAATATATGGCTTCAGTTTCGCGCTCGCTATTGCCGACGTCATTATTATCTGGATCTCAAGCAAAAGTCTCCCTAAACAGGAACCAAACAGCAGGAACCAAAAGGAGAACATCCTCGAACCTCTTAAACATAGAAACTATACAGTATATCTGGCTTTTATCTTTGTATTGTATTTCGCCTTTTCCATATCCAATTCATATACGCCGGTGTATTTGCTCAAACATGTAGGCTTGGGTTACGGATTGATATCGACAATGAATATCTTTATGTATACCAGCCTGATTATCTTCACATCAGTTTGGAAAAAGGTTGAGAAAAAGATCGGGATGTTGAATGTATTCATGATATGCGCATTGATCATGGCTTTTGAGTTCATATTCTATGTTTTTATTTCAAAACAGACATACCTGCTTCTGATCCCGTCCTCCATCATATCAGGCGCCGGCAATGCAGGCTTTAATGTAGTTGCGATCAATTACAGGTATTCCATCATACCTGCAGAAAAAAGGACCCTCTATGAAAGTTGGAATGTTGCCCTGGTTGGGGGCGCTTTCCTTCTGGGACCCTTTGTAGGAAATGAATTGCTGCATTTGATCCCTCAGGTAAACGGACATCTATTTACAAGCAATTTCCAGATACTTTACCTGGTATCGTTCATTATTGCCATAATTCTCATCTGCCTTACTTTCAAGGGGCCTTCCCGCATCAGGCTTATCCAAGCTGAACCCGTAAGTGGTTCTGCAATAATTAACAATTCAGCAATAATTAACAATTCAATGGAAAAGAGGGATCAGGATGGGTAAAATAAAGTATGTCATAGGCGTTGATTTCGGAACACTTTCCGGAAGAACTGTACTGGTTGAAGTCGGTTCGGGCAGGGAGGCAGCGACAGCTACAAGTGAGTATAAACATGGCGTGATGGATAAATATCTGCCTGATGGAATCACAAAACTGCAGCCTGACTGGGCACTGCAATATCCTCAGGACTATATCGACGTCTTTGCCGAAACAATACCGGCAGTTCTTAAGGAATCAGGTATCGATGCCGCGGATGTGATCGGCATAGGGGAAGATTTTACAGCATGTACTATGCTGCCTGTCGACAGACATGGGCAGCCGCTCTGCTTAAAGGATGAATTCAAACACAGTCCGCACAGCTATGTGAAACTCTGGAAGCACCATTCGGCGCAAGACGAGGCGAACAAGCTTAATAGAATTGCAGCCGAGCGCAGAGAGGATTTTTTACAGAGGTATGGCGGCAAGATTTCGTCGGAATGGCTGATACCAAAAATATGGCAGATACTTGATGAAGCGCCGGAAATATATGCATCTGCCGATAAATTCATAGAAGCCACCGACTGGGTGGTCTGGCAGCTTACGGGCCAGGAGAGGCGCAGCAGCTGCACTGCAGGTTACAAGGCGATATGGCACAAGCGCAAAGGATACCCTTCAAAAGAATTCTTTAAAGCGCTTGACCCAAAGCTCGAGAATTTAGTAGACGAAAAGCTTAGCCGCGATATTTATCCGATAGGATACAAAGCCGGGGAGCTCACCCCGGAAGCTGCAAAACTTACCGGTCTTAAACCAGGGATTGCCGTTGCTGTCGGAAATGTGGATGCGCATGTATCCGTTCCCGCACTGGGGATCGTTGAAGCAGGCAAAATGCTGATGATAATGGGCACCTCCACATGCCATACCCTCCTGGGACATGAGGAAAAAAATGTGCCCGGGATGTGCGGCGTGGTCGAGGATGGCATAGTGGCAGGATTCATGGGATATGAAGCCGGACAATCATGCGTCGGGGATCATTTCGATTGGTTTGTAAAAAACTGTGCACCCGAATCTTACATAAAAGAAGCTTCTGAAAGAAATATCGGCATCTTCACGCTGCTGACGGAGAAAGCATCTGCCCTGAAGCCGGGTGAAAGCGGTCTTCTGGCCCTTGACTGGTGGAACGGCAATCGTTCGGTCCTTGTGGATGCGGATCTGACGGGAATGATTCTTGGATGCACGCTTCTGACAAAGCCTGAGGAGATTTACAGAGCATTGATCGAAGCTACAGCATATGGAACCAGGATGATAATTGAAACATTTAAAAAAAGCGGCGTAGGCATAGAAGAATTATATGCCTGTGGCGGAATTGCAAAAAAGGACGAACTGATGATGCAAATATATTCAGATATTACAAATATGGAGATCAGGATATCAGGATCTTCACAGGCTCCTGCCTTAGGTTCGGCAATGTTTGGGGCAGTAGCGGCGGGAAGTTTGCGCGGAGGATACGACAATATTGCAGATGCAGCAAAATCAATGGCACAAGTACAAGACAAATATTATGCTCCGAAAAAGGAAAATGTGGCTATTTATAATAAACTCTATGCCGAATATAAAACACTCCATGACTATTTCGGCCGCGGAGAAAATGACGTAATGAAGAGGCTTAAACAGATAAGCAAGGATCTCGGTTGAAGGGATGTGCATTTTATGCTGGAAGAACTTAAAAAATCCGTTTTTAATGCCAATCTCGGTTTGCTCCGGCATGACCTTGCGATATTGACATGGGGAAATGTCAGCGGTATAGACAGGGCAAGAGGATTGTTTGTAATAAAGCCGAGCGGTGTTCCCTATGATGAAATGACAGCCGGAGATATGGTCGTAATGGATATGGATGGGAAAAAAGTCGAAGGACGCCTGAATCCTTCTTCGGATTCGCCTACACATCTGGTTTTATATAAAAATTTCACTTCAATTGGCGGGGTCGTCCATACACATTCACCATGGGCGACGTCATTCTCCCAGTCCGGGAGGAGCATACCAGCATTAGGCACAACACATGCCGATTATTTCTATGGGGATATCCCATGCACGCGAACAATGACCGACAGCGAGATCAAAAGCAATTATGAAGCAGAGACCGGCAATGTGATAGTTGAAACTTTTAATTACATAGATCCAGCGACGATTCCGGGAGTACTTGTCAAAAACCATGGACCGTTCACATGGGGCAAAGATCCCCATGACGCCCTGGCCAACGCAATCGTTCTTGAAAACATAGCTATGATGGCTTTCAACACCCTGGCTTTAAATAGTACCGCCAGCCCGATAGGTAAAACGATCCTTGATAAGCATTTTCTAAGAAAGCACGGCAGCAGCGCCTATTACGGACAGCCTGATCACATTCCATGAAAGTTTCGGCAATTCGACCGTCATGATCCCTTCACAAACTGCGGGGATCTCTTTTCTGACTGGAATTACATGAAACGGATCACTCTCAGTATTGACAGCATATACATCAACATTTTCCAATACTATGTGCTCAACCGGCACATATCCTTCAAAACTCCTTAAATCTGCTTCAAGCAATATCGATTCATTCATATCCCGGTTGACGGCAAAGATAGTCAATTCACTGCCCTGTTTATAAACTGCTGCTGCTTCGATATATGGGACATCCGTATACTCTTTGCTGTCATATGAAGGAGATGATATTTGAATATTAAGGACATCTCCCCTGCCGTATTTTGAGGCATGCATGAAAGGATAGAATATAGTCTGGCGCCACGCTCCCCCGCCATTGGATGTCATGATCGGCGCGATCACGTTTACCAGCTGCGCAAGACACGCTATCTTTACCCTATCTGCATGTTTCAGCAGCGTTATGAGCATGCAGCCTACAACTAATGCATCCTGAAGATCATATACATCTTCAAGCTGATGAGGCGCGGTCGTCCACTTTTCAAGCTTTTTATCCGGCTCAAGGGAATGGTACCAGACGTTCCACTCATCAAAGGAGAGGTTTACGGTCTTTTTACTGTGTTTTTTGCCTTTTATAAAATCGCACGTTGATACGATCGTTTTAATAAAATCATCCATACCCAGTGACTGTGCCAGGAAATTCGGCGTATCACGATCCAAATCGGTGTAATAGGAGTGCAAAGACAAGTATTCTATATGCTCATAGGTATGTTCAAGAACTGTAGCCTCCCATTGTGGGAAAGTTGGCATCCTTCCGTTTGAGCTCCCTGCAGCTACCAATTCGATGCCTGGATCCATCAATTTCATTACTTTTGCAGTTTCGCATGCAAGCCGGCCATATTCTTCAGCATTTTTGTGACATATCTGCCATGGACCGTCCATTTCATTTCCAAGGCACCAGACTTTTATATTATGCGGATCACTATACCCGTGTTCTTTCCGCAGATCGCTCCAATAAGTCCCTTCAGGATGGTTGCAGTATTCCACAAGATTTCTTGCAGCATCAGCGCCTCTCGTCCCAAGGTTTACAGTCATCATGACCTCTGAATTGACCTGCCTGGCCCAATAAGCAAATTCATTTGTTCCTATGCGGTTGGTTTCGACAGTACTCCATGCAAGCTCGGACCTTCTGGGCCTTTTTTCAACTGGACCTACGCCGTCCTCCCAATTGTATCCCGAGACAAAATTGCCTCCGGGATAACGGATAATTGGAACATTCAATTCTTTTACCAGCTCAATGACATCCCTGCGGAAACCTGATCCATCCGCAGCAGGATGTCCGGGCTCATATATTCCGAAGTAAACGGCACGTCCCAGATGCTCGATAAAAGATCCATACATCCTGGGATCCACATGCCCTATCAAATAATCTCTGCTAGCGGTCAATTTCGCCTTCTTCATTATCTCCACTTCCCTGTATAAAAGACTGTTATAGCATTGACTATTCCACATTCGCTATATAGAATATACTGGAAACTACGAATTTTATTATAGGACTAGTGCATTTTTGTGTCAAGTAATACGGATGACTCTATTCTGGCAGAGCATGTAATGATATTATTATTTGCACTTTGGGTTTTATTGCGTTACTTTGTGTAACATATTTGCATAATAAGTTATCCGTATATATAGAGAAGAAAAACAACTTTATTCAGCATTATCCGGAGGCTTAAAGATGATCGTTCTGAAATCATTTGAATTCTGGTTTGTAACAGGGAGTCAGCAATTATACGGGCCAGAAGCCTTAATGGAGGTGGCCGGACATTCACAGAAGATAGCCGACAGCCTTGACAAAGATACAGGAATACCATGCAAAGTGGTCTATAAGCCTATATTGACGACACCGGATGCCATACGCAGATTATGTATCGAAGCAAACGGCGATGATAACTGCGCAGGGATAATAACCTGGATGCATACATTTTCACCGGCTAAAATGTGGATCGCAGGGCTTGTCGAATTGAGGAAACCGCTCCTGCACCTTCACACGCAGTTCAACCGTGACCTCCCATGGAACGGGATCGACATGGATTTTATGAATCTCAACCAGTCTGCGCATGGGGACCGTGAATTCGGATACATCTGCGCGAGGATGAAAATAGCCCGCAAAGTAGTGGCAGGCTATTGGGAAGATGCCGAAGTCCGCAGGCGCGTTGGGGTCTGGATGCGGGCCTCGGTTGCTTATTCAGAAGGACGACGGCTTAAAGTGGCAAGGTTCGGAGATAACATGCGCGATGTTGCAGTGACCGAAGGCGACAAGTCAGAAGCACAGATAAAGCTTGGATGGTCGGTAAACGGTTATAGCGTCGGGGATATGGTCAGCCATGTCGGTAGGGTGTCTGAAGCAGAAATCGACAAACTGATGGAAGAATATGAATCATTATACGCAATTGCCCCAGAAGCTGGCCGCAATGGGCCTTACAATGATTCAGTACGTGAACAGGCAAGGATCGAAGCCGGAATTAGTGCATTTTTGACTGAAGGTGGTTTTGGTGCATTTACAACCACTTTTGAAGACTTACATGGATTGAAACAGCTTCCCGGTCTCGCTGTTCAGCGCCTGCTGGCAGAGGGATACGGGTTTGGAGCGGAAGGAGATTGGAAAACTTCCGCGCTCGTCCGTACAATGAAAATAATGTCTTCCAATATTGGCACGGCTTTTATGGAAGACTATACGTATCACCTCGAACCCGGCAATGAAATGGTCCTTGGAGCGCATATGCTTGAAGTGTGCCCTACTATAGCTGCATCGAAGCCCCGGATCGAAGTCCATCCCCTGTCGATAGGCGGTAAATCAGATCCTGCGAGACTTGTTTTTGACGGAGCAACAGGTCAGGCTGTCTGCGCTTCCCTGATCGACCTGGGTGACCGCTTCAGATTGATAGTAAATGAAGTTGATGCTGTAAAAGTGGAAAACCACATGCCCAACCTCCCGGTTGCCCGCATACTATGGAAACCAAAGCCATCCCTGCACGTTTCCGCAGAAGCATGGATACTTGCCGGCGGTGCGCATCACAGTTGCTTTTCAACAGTTGTAACTGCCGAACATCTTGTTGATTGGGCCGAGATAGCCGGTATAGAATTAATACTAATAAACAAGGATACCGATATTATGAGGTTCAGAAACGAACTGAGATGGAGCGCAGCAGCCTGGCGGTAATCAATATTTGGCCAATTTGCGCAAATTGCCGATATAACCAGCAAAAAAAGGAAGACCAAAAGGTCTTCCTTTATCGCGATCTTATATGTTAGTTTGAAAACATTGTTTATTTCTGCTTCACGTATAGATCAGTGACTTCCTGATAAATAACTACAAGATGTTTGGCTTTGGCATCATAATATGCCTGCGCTGCATCACCAGGACCAACCTGTACCGATAATACACCATCTTTAAACGTGGAAGGATATGAGCCTTCATTATCCGCATACAGATATCCGGAATCGGTTTTGGTTATTTTAACAATGCGGTTAGATGAAACGATACCTTGCCAATTACCTAACACACTTTGATCGGTCAAGCTTGTATCCGGCATTGCAACAGCTGTTTCACCAGTCGTTTTCGATGTGCTGCCGCCGCCACATGCAGTCAATAAAGACACCAACGCCATGACGATTACTAAAATGACTAAGTTTCTGGTAGATTTCATTTCGAGCCCCCTCTGATACAATGATTATAAGTACTTTGTTTCAAATCAAATAATAGTACATTCAAATAATATATGTCAAGTTCTTTTTCAAGTCCATAGCAACCCGAATATATTTCAACCTTTGTTATAGTCCCTGTTGTGTATGTATTCTGCTATTACCTGCGCATCTTCTATTTCAAGATCCCGTTCGCCAGCCAGGGATTCGACATGATGTCTGAATTCATGTTTCAGCGTTTTTCTCAACTGTTCCTTCAGCTGTTCTTTCGGAAGGCGTCCGTGAACAAATGAAAAGGATCCGTAATATATGGTTATGAATCTGCCCAGATTTCCATTTCTATGATATTCACCCAGTATATACAAATCACTTTCTTTATTCATGGAATGAAGCTTTATTTCAGGCAGCAGGATTATCCCTCCGTTCAGGTCTTTATAGAGCTCCTGCGGCAGCTCTGCAGCTATTTCATCCAGCATTGCTTCCATTTCCTCAATAGGTATCATATCAGCATCCTTTATTTGGTGATCTCGTGTTTTAGTGAAATGACAAGGCTCAGAGATATCCCCAGGATAAATAAAATGCCTGCAAATGGCGCCGCAAACGCCAGGAATCCCTGATGATCGATGACTTCTATTACAAGTATGGTTACAGCAACGCCAAAAAATATCCGCCAATCGCCGCAGAAGAAATCAAATATCTCTTTTAACGCGTGTTTTATATGTTTCATTCTTCCATCCTGCCTTTTTCTATTACTCCTGAATCGATGCCATGCGTTTTAGGGGCAAATCCGTAAGGCTTGAGCCATCTTACAATTGCCGCGCACAAAATGAGGAAGAAGGCAGCAAGCGCGATCAGGAACAGATCCTGAAGCGGCCATTTGACTCCCAGACCTTCACCGGCCCAAAAAGTCCCGAAAGTAACAAGCATAATGCCGACAATGAATTTTAATGTGTTCTCCGGAATTTTAGTAAGCGGTCCACGGATCACAAGACCGAGCAGCACTACGACCAATAAAGCAAGAGATGCCCCTATGGCTGCAGATATGACACCCTGGATCTTGTCGATTGCAGCAGTTGCCCCGAATGTGACAACAATAAAGGCAACCTCCAAGCCTTCCAGTAGGACGCTCTTATAAGCTATCAGAAAACCGAATTTATTGAACCTGCGGGAGTCTATCCCGCCAATGGCCTTGATCTGCCGCATTTCTTCCTCAAAGATGGCGGCTTCATCATGCAGTGCTTTAAGACCACTATAGCGAAGGACAGATTTTTTTAGCCACTGCATGCCAAAAAGCACTAGAATGATGCCTATCACAAGGCGAAGTATTTCAATTGGAACAAGAAGTACAAAAGTTGACCCAAATACAGTGACCAGCGCAGCTAATGTCAAAGTAGCAATAGCCGCCCCCAATAAACTGCTTTTCCAGTTGATCGTCACACCAACCACAAGAACGATCGTCAGCGCTTCGACAAATTCTACGGTTGATGCAAGAAAAGCAGGTATTACTGAAGACCAAACCATCATTGTTCCCCTCTTCGCTAAAAGATCTCAAATATCACTCTGCAGCAAGTTTATATATTTTAACTACATCATCATATTTAAGCTTAACGAACCTGCCGACCGAATCCTCATCAAACAGCCTGATCTTTTTTGCCATCTCTTCTATCCTGTCAGTTCCTATCCCGAGATCTTTCAGCCTGACAGGCAGACCTAAAGATCCAAAGAATTGCTCCGTCCTGCCGATACCTTCAAGAGCTGTCTTTTCAGGATTTTGCAGGTCTATGTCCAGATGCCATACCCTGGATGCATATTGAGCAAAGCGATTGATATTATGCTTATATACATACTTCATCCATGCAGGGAAAATAACTGCCAGCGCTGCGCCGTGCGCTACATCGTACATTCCTCCGAGCTCATGCGCCATCATATGCGAAGCCCAATCCTGGAGCCTGCCGACACCTAAGCTGTTATTGTGAGCAACCGTACCCGTCAGCATGATCTCCGCTCGCGCTGCATAATTCAATGGGTCCTCCATGACTACAGGCGCATTTTTGATAATAGTCTGAAGCGCGGACTCACATAACCTGTCTGTAAGATCGACATCAGGCGTATCGGTAAAATATCTCTCCATTATATGCATCATTATGTCACAGGCCCCGCATACCGTCTGATAGCGCGGCAGTGTGAAAGTCAGTTCGGGATTGAGTATAGCGAATACAGGCCTTTGGATATCGTCATCATAATGCTTTTTAAACCACCCGTCTTCATTCGTAATAACTGAACTGTTGCTCGACTCGCTCCCTGCAGCAGGAATAGTCAGAACGACACCTACGGGCAGAGACTCCTGCGCTACTGTTTTTCCTTCATATAGATCCCATACGTCTCCCTTGAAAGGTACGCCGACGCCAATAGCTTTAGCAGTATCGATAACGCTTCCGCCGCCGATCGCAAGAACAAATCCTATCTTTTCTTCACGGCATACGCGTATCCCATCGCGTACCAGGCTCAACCGGGGATTGGGCTTGACTCCGGGGTGCTTGACAGGCTTGATGCCTGCAGCTGTCAAATTACTCTCTATCCTGCTGATGATTGCATTTTCCTCAGGAGTTCCGTTCCCATAATAAACAAGAAGGACTTTATCCGCATATTTAGCCACTTGAGAACTTACGCCATTTTCCGTCCCTTTTCCAAAAATTATCCTGGTAGGACTATAAAACTCAAAATTTTCCATGCATTACCCTCCAAGAATATTTATATGATTTCAGGATCATCAGCCTTCTCTGGAGAAATCAGCCTATACACAAGACCCGCCAGTATTGCGCCGGCAATAGGCGCCACCCAGAAAAGCCACAGCTGATCCAGCGCCCATCCGCCGACGAAGAGCGCCTGGCTGGTACTTCTGGCTGGATTTACAGATGTATTTGTAACCGGGATGCTTATCAAATGGATCAATGTCAGACATAACCCTATAGCTATCCCTGCAAAACCTTTGGGCGCTTTTGAGTGTGTAGCTCCCATAATGACCATTACAAATATAAATGTCATGACTGCTTCAATAACAAGTGCGGAAAGCATGCTGTAACCGCCGGGCGAATGCTCGCCATAACCGTTGGCAGCAAAGTTGCCGATCGTATATCCTGCTTTTCCGCTTGCGATTATATACAACACATAAGCCCCTGCAGTCGCGCCTAAAAGCTGTGCGATTATGTAAGGAACAAGGTATTTCGCTTTAAAGCGTCCTCCTGCCCAAAGCCCGATAGAAACAGCAGGATTCAAGTGACAACCTGAAATATGACCGATAGCATAAACCATGGTGAGCACAGTCAAGCCAAAAGCGATCGCAACACCTACAAACCCGATTCCCAATCCAGGAAATGACGCAGCCAATATTGCACTGCCGCAACCACCCAAAACAAGCCAGAAAGTGCCAATGAATTCCGCAATGTATTTTTTCATATAGACTCCTTTCTAATAGGTTTTACACCTTTATTATATATTGGCCTTGAACTATATTCAACAAGTCTCTTTCCTTATTCTGCCAATTGCCTCCGCAAGCTCATTCAAATACACCCAGCGCTCCATCTTTTCATTGAGCTGCATTTCAAGACTCTCACGCATGGATAACAGCTTTTGAAGGCGTTCATAATCGCTTGATGCATCAACTATTTTATTATTCAGATCATTTATCTCTTTTTCAAGACAAGATATCAATTCGTCGATCTGCTCATACTCGATCTGCTCTTTGAAAGTAAATTTAATCGGTCTGTCTTTTCTAACATACATTTTATTATTTGTCGCGGCATTGCTGTTTTTGACTGAAGAATCCATCTGGAGCGAATTTTCACGATACTCGGAATAATTGCCTTGAAACTGTTTTATTGAGCCGTTTCCGTCAAGGATAAACAATTTGTCCACTATCCTGTCCAAAAAAAACCGGTCGTGTGAAACCGCAATTACCGCTCCTTTGAAGCTGTCAAGGTAGTTTTCCAGGATGGTAAGCGTCTGTATGTCAAGGTCATTAGTGGGTTCATCAAGAAGAATTATATTAGGCGCGCTCATAAGGATCTGCAGTAAATAAAGCCTCCGCTTCTCTCCGCCTGAAAGTTTAGAAACCGGAGTCCATTGCACATTTGGAGGGAACAAAAACCTTTCCAGCAGCTGAGAAGCGCTCAGCATGCCTTCGCTCGTCGTTAGATACTCGGATTCATTCCTGATATAGTCAATGACCCGCATGCTTTCATCCATTTCATCGTTTTCCTGAGTAAAGATGCCTACTTTTACCGTTTTCCCGGAAATAACGGCGCCTCTGTCCGGTTCCAGCCTTCCCGCCATTATCTTGAGCAGCGTTGATTTGCCGCTGCCATTGGGACCTAAAATGCCCACTCTGTCATCTCTGCTCACCATATAGCTGAAATCATCGATTACTTTGTTACCTGAATAGTCCTTTCCGACATGATCCAATTCAATTATCTTTTTGCCCAGGCGGGCAGTTCCGACATTTATTTCAATATCTTCATACGCCTCTGCAGGTTTGTCTTCCTTTAAAGTCTGGAACCTGTCTATCCTGGCTTTCTGTTTGGTCTGGCGGGCCCTCGCCCCCCGCTTTATCCACTCAAGTTCCTTTCTTAATAGACTTTGGCGCCTTTTTTCAGAGGATTGATCACTTTCTTCTCTTTCAGCCTTCATCTCAAGATATTTTTGATAATTTGCCTGGTAACTGTACAGTTTGCCATTGTCAAGCTCTATGATCCTATTGCAGACCCTGCCCAGAAAATATCTGTCATGGGTGACCATAAGCAGCGCACCCTTGCGGTTGTTTAGATATTTTTCAAGCCAATCCACAGTATCACTGTCCAGCTGGTTAGTCGGCTCGTCAAGGATCAGCAGGTCGGATGGGGTTATCAGCGCCGTTGCCAGGGCGATCCTCTTTTTTTGACCTCCCGATAGTATGCCAACCTTAAGATCAAAGTCGCTGAATCCAAGTCTGGTCAGTACCGTTTTTGCCTCATATTCATTTATAAGCATCATATCGGGAGCATTTCCTTTAAAAACCTGCTGAAGCACAGTGGCATCATCCTCAAAGACCGGATTCTGGGACAAGTACCCTATCGTTACACTGCTCCCGGTTATGATCCTGCCGCCGTCGATATTCTCAACACCTGCAATGATCTTCAGCAGCGTAGACTTACCGGTCCCATTGATCCCGATCAGGCCGATCCTGTCCTCATCGCTGATGCCAAGCGATATCTCGTTCAGCAGGATCTTCTCGCTATAAGCCTTTGATATTTTTTCGGCTGACAGGATATTCATATTGCTGACAATTTCTTTCTCAAAATTGCGATCTCATCGCTTTCAAGATATTCATCATAGGTCATCTGCCGGTCGATCAATCCCTTTGGAGTCATTTCGATTATCCTGTTCGCTATGGTTTGAACGAACTGATGGTCATGAGAGACAAAGAGGATCGTTCCTTTAAAGTTTATTAGTCCGTTGTTGAGGGCGGTGATGGATTCCAGGTCAAGGTGGTTCGTCGGCTCGTCGAGCAGCAGCGTATTGGCGCCGGAAAGCATCATCCTTGCAAGCATGCATCGGACTCTCTCCCCGCCGGATATGACGCGTGCGCTTTTTAAGGCCTCTTCCCCGGAAAAAAGCATCCTGCCCAGCCAGCCCCTTATAAAGGTCTCCGTCTGCTCCTTGGAAAACTGTCTGAGCCAGTCGATCAGCGATAGATCGATCCCATCAAAATACATTGAATTGTCTCTTGGGAAGTAAGCCTGAGAAGTGGTTATCCCCCACCTGAAATCCCCGCTGTCAGCCTCCATTTCCCCTACCAGTATTTTGAACAATGCGGTCTTCTGAAGTCCGTCCGCGCCTACAAACGCTATTTTGTCACCCTTGTTTACAGAAAAACTTACATTGTCGAGTATCACCGCGCCATCTATCTGCTTGCTTATTCCATTTACCTTCAGAAGCTCGTTTCCAGCCTCCCTGTCAGGCTTGAAATCAACGAACGGATATTTGCGCGATGAAGGCTTGATGTCTTCCAGCGTCAGCTTTTCCAACTGTTTCTTCCGCGAAGTCGCCTGCTTTGATTTTGATGCATTGGCGCTGAAGCGCTGTATGAATTCCTGCAACTCCTTCATCTTGGACTCGGTCTTCCTGTTGGCGTCCCTGGCCTGTTGAAGCGCGAGCTGACTGGATTCGTACCAGAAGTCGTAATTGCCGGGATAAACCTGGATCTTCCCAAAATCTATATCTGCAATATGCGTACACACTTTGTTGAGAAAATGCCTGTCATGCGATACCACTATAACTATATTTTCAAAGTTGTACAGAAAATTTTCAAGCCATGTTATCGAGGCTACGTCAAGATGGTTCGTCGGCTCGTCCATCAGCAATATCTGAGGATTCCCAAAAAGAGCCTGGGCGAGCAGGACCCTGACCTTTTCATTTCCGCCTATCTCAGCCATTTTTTTATTGTGAAGGTCTTCCCCGATGCCAAGCCCATTCAGGAGCACAGCAGCTTCCGTCTCAGCCTCCCAACCGCCCAATTCTGCGAATTCGGATTCCAGCTCGGATATTCTGATGCCATCCTTTTCTGAAAAATCCGGTTTTGAATAGAGCAGTTCTTTTTCATCGATCATTTCATAAAGTCTTTTATGGCCCATTATAACGGTCTTTAAGACCTCGTGATCATCAAACTCGAAGTGATTTTGCTTCAGGACGGCGAGTCGGCTGTTTGAATCGATTAATACCTCTCCTTTATTAGCGTCCAATTCTCCTGACAGGATCTTGAGAAAAGTTGATTTACCTGATCCGTTGGCGCCAATAAGACCATAGCAATTGCCTGAAGTGAACTTGATATTTACATTCTCAAACAGCACACGTCCCCCAAACCTGAGAGAAATGCCATTAGCAGTGATCATTCACAGTTCCTTTCCCTGTTTTATCCCCGGTATATTCAGCCTATCCGGCTTATTATCAGACACAAAATAGCAAACCATGCCCGTTGGCACATAACCAATGGATGCAATGGTTTGCTCTGCTCCAGAATTGCTGTCTTATGATAAGGTTTTTTTACCTGGTCCTTTGTTGATAGCAGTCCTTGCAATAAACCGGCTTTTCAGTGTTTGGCCTGAAAGGAACAGTTGTTGCCTTTCCACATTCAGCACATACAGCCGGGAACATTTCACGTTCCATCCTTCCGTATCCGCCCCTGCTATTTCCTCTTGACTGCTGCTTTTTCGCAGCTCTGCAATCCGGGCAACGCTGCGGGTCATTCTCAAAGCCCTTTTCCTTGAAAAAGGCCTGTTCACTCTCTGTGAAAACAAAAGTCGAGTTGCAATCCTTGCATGTAATAGTCTTGTCTGCCATTTTTTAAAAGCCTCCATGAATGTTCGGATATTTGATTATACCCTTAAGTAGAGATTAAGTCCAATATTTATATCAATTATATAAATCCTAGCATTAAAAAACGCCCCCAGCAATAGATTATGGCATTGACTGCAGTATTACTGGGCATCCTTTTCAGGGACATAGAGCTCGTTGGCAAGAGCCAGGAGCGATTCTTCAGAAGCACCCGAATCGGCATAGATGCTGTACATAAGGCCGGGAACGGTATCGTACCACAGGCAGATGCCTTCCTTGCCGGCGATATACTGCACCTGGCCGCTGCAATAGCTGACTTTGATATCTTTTTTTGTCGTCCAGTCGTAATATGCGCCTGAAATGTCTTCAAGCGCCGTTGCAGACTTGACTCGATATGTATAATCGATATTGTTTTTCGTAAATTGCGCCTGCCCGACCGAATAACTGTCACCCGTATCAATGATGGAATACTTTACATTTTGGGCATCTGCAGGAATATTAAGATTTATGCCAAGTTTATTAAGAATTTCATCAGCTGTTGATTCATGGACAGGATTCGCTATTTGAGCGCTGGTTGCGCTGGTTGCGCTGCTCGCTGCTGTGGTGGATTTCTGATCGGCAGTTTTTGCGCAGCCAAACAACAGGCACATCATAGCGATCGTAACGATTGCTGCTAATACTTTTTTCATAAAATGCCCCTTCTTTCCGCAATAATATTTTGGGAGAGCTTGAAAACACAGCGACACTATCAAGAGTTGCAACACGAACTCATGATAACATTGCGCAGCTTCCTGGTAAGAGAAGTAGTTCCTGTGGCTGTTTTCTGCATCATGAACAGGAATATCAGGCCATCCTTTGGGCAATTGCAAAAATAAGCGCCCAACCATCCATCCCATCCATATTCACCGGGACTCCCCGGATATCCTGCTTTGCTGCAATCAGTCATTACACGCATAAGGTTGCCATAACTGAAACCGCTTAGAGGGGGCCAGAGGTCCATGCTTTTCTGCTGAGCAGCATTTAAAGTGGCCGACGTCAGATACTTCACTGTTTTGGGACGCAGAACCTGAACGCCGTCTAGGCTTCCTTCATTCATAAGCATTCTGGCAAATCTTGCATAGTCATCTATGGTAGAGACCAGCCCGGCGCCTCCGGATTCAAATGCCGGATCCCTATCCATCTTATTTATGACGCCTAAATGGTTCCCGGTATAAATCGCCAATCCACCTTTGCCATCGTCTGCATAGGCTGTTGCAAGGCGGCCTCTTTTTTCTGACGACAGCCAGAATCCGGTATCATGCATAGCCAATGGTTCAAATAATTCTTTTTTCAGAAATTCACCAAAACGCATACCGCTGACGACTTCAATAACGGCTCCCAGCACGTCCGCGGATGTACCGTACTGCCAGGAAGCACCCGGATGAAAGACAAGGGCGCATTTACCCAATTTGTTCATAGCTTCCACGGTGCCCATGGGCGAATCGCCCAACAGCCTGCCATCTATCTCCCTAAATAAAGCAAGCGTATCCTGTCCGGCCCTGTGATCGCCTTCATATACTAATCCTGAAGTCATGGAGATCAGATCTTTCAGCGTTGCCTCCTGTTTTGCCGGGACAAGCCTGCCGCCTTCATCAACCACCTGGTTTCTGAATCCGGCAAGAAATTTGCTTACCGGCTCATACAGATCGATCTCGCCTCTTTCGAGGAGTATCATCACTGCAGCTGCCGTGACCGGTTTGGTCATGGAGTACAATCTGAAGATTGAATCCCTTCTGATCAGCGATCCCGCTTTCAAGTCAGCGAAACCATCTTCATGGTAGAAGATCTCTTTTCCATCTTTCACGATCAACAGATTTCCACCGGCTATATCACTTTTGTATATATGATCTTTTAAAACCTTTTTCAACTGATATGCGGCGGCTTCATCCA
>Ga0182027_10004675_pt1 | contig 21126 bp, 23 predicted proteins | sample 712E1DmetaG_FD_121300 | JGI IMG/M metagenome (GOLD analysis project Ga0182027, IMG submission 121300) | Permafrost microbial communities from Stordalen Mire, Sweden - 712E1D metaG (Illumina Assembly) | ecosystem: Environmental > Terrestrial > Soil > Wetlands > Permafrost | place: Sweden...
GTCGCCGGCTTCCGATCGATATGACGGCAGCCAGTCCGAAGCGAGGGAGGCAGCCTTGAAGCAGGCCAGGCTGGTCAACGTCGCTCCCGTCCTGCCGACGCCGGACGTCCGCCGGACCGCCGCCTACTACCGCGATGTGTTGGGCTTCAAGGTCGTGGAGCACTACGATGCCCAGGAGCCATTCGCGACGATCTACCGCGACAGCGTCGAGTTGATCCTGGTGCAGGCTCGACATGGCGGTGTGCAGCCGAACACGATCCGCTACGGCGCAGGTTTCGACGTCTATCTCGACCCGGACACGGTCGCGGCGGTCGACTCGATCTACGATGAGTTGAAGGCCAGGGGAGCGAAGCTGCTCGGAGAACCGGCCATGACGGCGTATGGTTCGTACGAGTTCGTGGTCGAGGACGTAGACGGCCGGTTGATCGGGATCGGCCGCGTGAGCGACCGGGATACCTTCTTCCACGGTGTCTTCGACTGAAGGTCGATGGGAAACGGGGAGGAGTCCTTGCCTGACCGCCGCCGCGACAACGTGGCATCCTGTACCTTCTCGGTCGGGTCGGTCTACGCTACGTGCGGATCGCCCCGGCACCGGGCGCCACTTCCAGCGCAGTACCAGTCCACGCGTCCATGGGGCTCGGGACCTGGCGGAGCCTCAACGGCGAGGACCAACGATGAATGACGACGAAGACCTCGGAACCCCAAGAAGGCGACGTTCGGCCGACGAGCGGACCCGCTCGCGGTCAGTCGGCGAGTCGGACAACGGCCCCATTTCGCGGCCGGCCAGCGGCAGGTTCCGGCCGGTAACGACCACGATCCCGCCGCCGAAGGCGAGCTCGTCTTCCACGCCCTGGGAGCCGGCCTCCCTGCCCCGACGCGGCCCCACCCGTCCGGCCTGGGAGAACCCGCCGACTCAGTACGACTACCCTCGCCTCCGCGGCCGCGGAGGGCGCCAAGCCGCGCCGACGATGTGGCCCGTCATCCTGGCCATCGTCGGGGTCGCCCTAGTCCTGGGCGTGCTCGTCTTCATTCCGGCTCTGATGGGCCATGGGGGCAACGCCGCGGTCGCCAGCCTCTCGGCCAAGCCGACGGTCATCCACTCGGGCTCCGGGGCACTGGGCAAGAGCCCAGTGACATCTCCCTCCAGGGTCCCGACCGGGGCACCGGGCCCGAGCATCACCTATACGAGCTACACGGTCCAGTCCGGCGACAGCCTGACCAAGATCATGAGGAAGTTCGGTGTGGAGCGATGGGAGATCCTGCTCGCGAATCCCCAAATCACCAATCCCGACGTTCTCAGAGTGGGGTTGAAGCTCAAGATCCCCAAGCACGGCCAGCTCACCCAGCCGCCGGGGACGCCGGTCCCGACGCCCACGGTCGCAGCCCCCTAGCCGTCCTTCGGCGCCCGCGGCACCGCCCGATCAGTCCCTGAGGTCGATGTACACCGGGGCGTGGTCGGAGGGGAGCTTGCCCTTGCGTGCGTCGCGGTCGATTTCGGCGGCGGTGCAACGCTCGGCAATCGGCCGCGTTACGTACAGGTGGTCGATGCGCATGCCCAGGCCCTTGTGGAAGTTGCCGGCGCGGTAATCCCACCACGAGAACTTGCCCGGTTCCGGGTGGTGCAGCCGGTAGGCGTCCACGAGGCCCCAGTCGCGCAGGGCGGCCATGGCGGCCCGCTCGGGCCCTGAGACGTGAGTTGCGCCGGCGAAGTAGGCCATGTCGTAGACGTCCGCATCCTCGGGTGCGACGTTGAAGTCGCCGCCGATGACCAGCGGCTGAGCCGGGTCCTGCGTCTCGCGCAGCCAGCGCGTCAGGCGCTCGAACCAGGCCAGTTTGGCGCGATAGAACGGCGTGTCGAGCGCCCGACCGTTGGGGGCGTAGATGCTGACGACGCGAACGCCGCCGCAGACCGCCGAGACCATTCGAGCCTCGTCTACGGAGGCTTCCGACGCCTCAGCCTCGAGGGCCTCGGCTATCGCATCTGCGCCGGGGGAGCGGCGGACGGGCCCATCGCCGAAGTTGGTGACCACGCCCTCGACACCGACGCGACTCGCGATGGCCACACCGTTCCAGCGGCCCTCTCCGTGGGGGAGCAGGTCGTAGCCGGCCATGCTGAACGGCATCGCCGGTGCGGCCTCGTCGGCGAGCTTGGTCTCCTGCATGAGCAGGACGTCGGGCGTCTTCTGGGCGAGCCATTCCTCGACCCGCTCCATGCGGGCCTTGAGCGAGTTGACGTTCCAGGTCGCGATGCGCACCTAGTAGCGCCGGCCCTTCTGTCGGGCGAAATCGAATTTGGCCGTGTCGGCGATGCCCATGACCGCCATTACGCCGGCCTGGACGGGATCGGTGACGACGAGGTCGGCGACGTCGGGGACGGTACCGACCATATTGAGTGAGATGACGGGAATGCCGGTAGCTTGCAATTCCTGGACAGCTTTGGTGATCTCGCCGCCCATGATCGAGCCTGCCAGGAGGAGGGCGCGTGCCCGGTCGAGGTCGGCGACGGCCCGGACGGCCGCGGCCAGGTTCGCCTCGCCCACGAGCGGGATCGTGTCGACGCTGATCTTCTCGCCGCGGAGGTTGTGGCGGTCGGCTTCGCTCACCGCGCCGAGCATGGTCTGGGCGATCTGGGCCCCGCCGCCGATGACGATGAGCCGCTTGCCGAAGACCTTGTCGAGGGCCTGGGTCAGGCGGCAGCCTCGGAGGGACGGCAGCCGATCGAGGATGCCCGTGACCTGGACTTGGGGCAGGCCTTCGACCTCGATCTCGACTTCGATGAGCGAGTCGCCCGACTCGTCCTTCCAGCGTCGAACCGTGCTGAGAGTTCGCAGACTTCCGCCTACTGCCGCGATCTGGGCGACGATCTCGGTGATCGCGTCCGGTCGATCGACCAGGTCGAGCCGAACGGCGACCGTTGCCGCGGCGTGCTCGGAGCGGGGCATCTCAGCCGACACCCATGCCGCGGTCGGCCAGACCCTGGGCGACGCGCTGGTTGTCGCCGATGTCCAGGCCTTCCTCGGGATCGTGTTCCTCGAAAGCGAGCCCGAGGTTCGCGAATGCCTTACGCGTTCCCTCGGCATCGCTCGTGGCCAGCATCAGCGCGCCTTCCGTGTCCTCCGCGATACCGACGATGGCGCTGATGTTGATGCCCCGCTCCCCGAGAGCGGCCGCCATCTTCGCCAGGGACCCGGGCTTGTCGCTCAACTCAACCGTGAACCAGATCACTCCGCACCTCCTGCGCGGATGGTACCCGCCGCGGGCCCCGGCGGGGAGGGGAGTGGCGTGGCCGGCGCCCGCCGTCCGTGTGGCCATCGCGCCGTGTAGCCGTCGCGGCTGGCTCGGCGCCGCTAATCTGTCGCCGATGCCTGCCCCGCAAGGTCCCACCGTCCAGATGTTCGGCCTTGTAGATTCACGCCCGACCCAGGCTGCGCTGCGATTCTTCAAGGAGCGCCGCGTCACCGTCACGTTCGTGGACTTGCGACGCAAGCCCATCGCACCCGGGGAGCTGCGCCGTTTCGTGGAACGGCTGGGCGCAGCCGCTCTCATGGACACGGACGGTCGCCAGTACAAGGACCTGGGGCTCGCGTACATGCGGCTCGACGACGACGAGATCGTGGCCAGGCTGCTCGCGAATACCGGCCTGCTAAGGCTGCCGCTGATCCGTTTCGGCAATGCGTTCACCGCGGGCCCGGCCGATGCCACCTGGAAGATGTGGCTGGTCCAGGGCCAGAGTTGACGGGGATTTGTTTCAGGCTCTTTTGAGGATCGAACGGCAGACTCCGGATGCGCGAGTAGTTTGCGTGGGAGCGGAGCGGACTTCGTCGGCTCTCGCCATCGGGAGGCGACACGCCAGGCTTTCGCGCCGCCGACGCCCAGCGGGTCCTGCGACCACGAAGGAGTTGTACGAGTGAATTCGGGCACGACAACCCGCGCCGCCGCGGGACACCGTAGGGAACCGGCATGAGCGGGACTGACGGTCTTGCGCTCGCCACTCGCGGGCTGCGCAAGAGGTACGGCTCGCGGCGCGCGCTCGACGGCCTCGATCTCTCGGTTCCGACGGGCGTGGTCTACGGCTTCCTCGGCCCGAACGGCGCCGGCAAGACCACGACCATGAGAGTCCTGACGGGGCTGATCCACGCCGACGGCGGGACCGTCGAGGTTCTGGGACGGCCGTTCCGGCGGGGCGACAGGCATCGTTTGTTCGAGGTGGGAGCGCTGGTCGAATCGCCGACCTTCTACCCGTATCTGTCGGGCCGGGCCAACCTTCGTGAGCTGGCCGCGTCCGGGGCGCACGTTTCGTCGAAGCGAATCGACGAGTTGCTCGAGCTGGTCGGGCTGAGCGACCGCGCCAAGGACAAGGTTCAGGACTACTCGATGGGCATGAAGCAGCGGCTGGGCATTGGGGCGGCGCTGCTGAGCGATCCCAAGCTGCTCCTGCTCGACGAGCCTGCCAACGGCCTTGACCCGGCCGGCATCGTGGCCATGCGCGACACGCTCCGGGCGCTCGCGGCGCAGGGCAAGACGGTCGTCGTCTCGAGCCACCTCCTGGGCGAGGTCCAGGTGATGGCGGACACGGTCGGCATCATCGCCGCCGGCAAGCTGGTACGAGAGGGCCCGCTTCGGGAGCTTCTGTCGATGCAGCGGGTCGTCAAGGTGCGCGTCCGACCGAATCTGGTCGATGCGGCGATCAAGGCGTTGGCCTCCTTCGCGCCGGCCGAGAGACTCACCGAAACAGACCGCGACGAAGGCTGGCTGGCCGTGAGAGCCGAGGCCGACTGCGCCGAAGAGGTCAACCAGCTGCTGGCCGGCGCGGGCATCTTCGCGTCCGGTCTGGAGTCCGGCAGCGACCTCGAGATGCTCTTCCTGGAACTCACAGGCGGTCAGGCCGTTTCGGGCGAAGGGACGTTCGTCGGCCTGGACGCGGCCAACGGCTCTGCCACAGTTGGAAAGGGAACGGCGGCATGAGGCTCTTCTTCTCGGGCCTTCGAAAGCTCGCGCGCCGACCCGCCACCTGGGTCACCGTCGGCCTATTGATTGGCCTCCTGGTCTTGATCATCGTCGCGGTTGGAAGCGGCGTGAATGGGCGGTCTCTGCGCAATGGCGGCGCAAGCGGTGCCGATCCCAAGCTGCTGGTGACGTTCCCGGGTGCCTACGACCGGATCCTGCAGTTCATCACGGGGCTGGGCGGCCTGTTCGCGCTCATCTACGGGGCGGCGATCGCCGGCTCCGAATGGAGTTGGGGCACGCTCAAATGGGCCGTCGCCAGGGGCGAGAGCCGCGTCCGCTACATGCTGATCTCCTACGTCACCGTCGCGGTCATGATCGCCTTCGGGATCCTGCTCACCTTTGCCGCCGGAGTGCTCGCTGCGATCGTCGGTGCGCACCTGGCGAACGTTTCCACCAGCGGTTTGGGAGACTCCGCCACTTTGAGAGACCTGCCCCAGCGGCTGCTCAAGGGCTGGTTCGCCGTCGTCGAGGAAGGGGCTCTTGGCTTCACGATCGCGACGCTGGCACGTAGCCAGCTGGCCGGCATCGGAGTCGGCATAGCCTTCTACTTCGGCGAGGGCTTCGCCAGCATCTTCCTGCCAGACATCGTGAAGTACCTGCCGTTCAGCGTCGCCAACGCGTCGCTGGTCACGGGCTCGAGCACCGCGGGCGTGTTTGCCGGCGGCACGAGCGCGCTTCCGGCCGATCAGGCCCAGGTTCTGGTCGTGGTCTGGCTGGTCGGGGCCCTGGTCCTCGCCGCGCTCTTCTCCGACCGGGCAGAGATAGCCGGATAGGGCTCCCGCAGGCGCCCCGGCCGTGGCATGCTCTGCCGGTACGATCAGGAGACCCGAATGCCTCGCTTGGACTCCAGGAAGGACGGGGACGGCACCCGGACGCCGAAGAAGCCTCAACCTGCCGGACTAGGGGACGCCCAGGCCGCGTCCAACTCGGCTTTGCCCGGGAAGATGAGCCAGAACCATATCGGCAACCACGAGCGGCGTCGAAGCGGTCGCGTGACCTACCGGCCCAAGGCCACCGAGATGCTGACGGTCCATGCCCGTACCGAAGACGAACGGCTGCTCTCGCCGCGGCATCGGCCGGCGTTTCTCGATTCGGATCCGTGGCGTTCGCTGCGCATCCTGTCCGAGTTCGTCGAGGGCTTCGATGCACTGGCCGCAGTTGGCAAGGCGGTCACGATCTTCGGGTCGGCGCGGGTTCACGAAGGCGATCCCTACTACGCCAAGGCCCGCGAACTCGCCGGTCTCCTCGCCGGGGAGGGCTTCGCCGTGATCACCGGCGGCGGACCCGGAATCATGGAGGCCGCCAATCGAGGCTGCCACGAGGCCGGCGGGCTCTCGATCGGCTGCAACATCGAGCTGCCGCATGAGCAGGCGGTCAATCAGTACGTGGATCTCGGCGTCGAGTTCCGCTACTTCTTCGCCCGCAAGGTGATGTTCGTGAAATACGCCGACGGCTTCGCCATCTTTCCCGGCGGCTTCGGCACACTCGACGAGTTGTTCGAATCGCTGACGCTCATCCAGACGGGCAAGATCCGCCACTTCCCGGTTGTCCTGATCGGGACCGAATACTGGGGCGGCCTGCTCGACTGGCTGCGCCGCGAGGCCGTCGAGCGCGGGGCGATCGGCTCGGGGGACCTCGACCTCGTCCGCTCCACCGACGACATGGCCGAGGCCTGCGCCTGGCTGACGGCGGCATCGTCCCAGCGAGCCAAGGAGGCCGCGAAGGCGGACAAGGCGGCCGAACTGACTGCGGGACGGGCTGCCGGATCCACGTAGACCGCCCCCGGCGCCGCCGCGCTACTCCCGAATGATCGAGAGTTGCGCCTCGAGCCGGCCATCGCGGATGCGGGCCGGATAGTAGCGGAGTCGATTGACGCGGGTGAGCCGGCGCGCCTCGAGCTTCTTCGTAGGCGGCTCCGGCTTGGGCTCCGCGCCGGATGGCGACCACGGCCGGTGGTAGACCCCGTCGGCATCGAGGCCGCCTGTCGTGGGCATCTGGACCGTTTCCCCGCTCAGCAGATCGAAGCGGCCCTCGTGCAGCGGGCACGCCACGACGCACCCCGCCAGTTCCCCGACGCTGAGTGGCGCCGACATGTGCGGGCAGCGGTCGTCGGTCACGACTATGCCGTCGTCGGTCCAGGCAACCAGCAGATCCATGTCCGCTCGAGTGACGCGGCGTATCGTTCCGGGCGCCAGGTCGGCGATCGCGGCGACCTCCATGTACGGCGCTGCCCGAGTGCCGGGCGCCCAGAGCTCGCGCGGCACGTCGGCGATCCGCGCCGCCGGGCCGCCTACCGTCGGGCCGCTCGCCTGCGTCCCATCCACCGCAAGGGCGTCCGCCAGATCCTCGGGCGTCATCGAGTACATGACCGCGTCGATCGGTCGCTCGTCCCGGTCCACCTCCCAGTTGCGCGCCAGCCCTTCGAACCTGAAGCCAGCCTTCTCGGCGACAGCCTGGGAGGCCAGGTTGCCGGGGAGCGTCCACAGTGCCAGGCGTTCGATATCAAGCTGCTCGAAGGCCCAGCGGGCGATGAGACGCAGAGCCCGGGTGGCGAATCCGCGCCTCCGCGCCTGCGGCGACACTATGTAGCCGACGGCGTGGCGGCGCGGGCTGGGCCCCAGATGGATGCCGATCGATCCGAGATACTCGTCGGTCGCGGGATCGGCTATGGCGAACTCGTAGCCCGTTCCGTCGTGCCACGCCTGGAGCGTCAGGAGGATGAAGCGCCGGGCGTCGGCTTCCGAGTAGGGCACTGGGATCATCGGAACCCAGCGCTGGATCTCGGAGTCCTGGCATGCGACCGTGATGGCCGGGGCGTCTTCGGCGCGAAAGGGCCGGAGCACGACGACACCGTCGCTCAGCGGCGGGTTGGGCGGCGACAGCTTCTCGGCCATGGCCGAAGTATGCCCCGAGTCGCGGGGAGTGTGATGGCGGGCCGCACTGGCGAGCAAGAAGAAGGCGGGCCGGTGAGGGGGAGCCGGCCCGCCAAAGGAACATGCGGATTCACTACGACATCGGATCGAGACCGATCGGCCCCTATCCGACGGTAAGCGAAGTCTACCGGGACCCGAAGCATCTTGCATCATCCATATGCGCCGGAGCACCCCGCGGCCGGGACGGTTCACACTGAGGGCCGCAGCCGCGGTCGATGGAAGTGCGGAGGAGGATGCCGATGCGTTTCGCGCTGATGACCGAGCCTCAGCAGGGGCTCACCTACGCCGAACAGCTCGACCTGGCGTGCCTTGCCGAGCGCCTCGGCTTCGACGCCTTCTTTCGGTCCGACCACTACCGAAGCTTTCCGGGCCCGGCCGACAAACCGACGACAGACGCCTGGACCGTGCTGGCGGGCATCGCCCGCGAAACGACCACGATCCGAATCGGAACGCTGGTCTCGCCGGTCACGTTCCGCCATCCGGGGTCGTTCGCCAAGGTCGTGACCACCGTCGACGAGATGAGCGGCGGCAGGGTCGAGGTCGGGGTCGGGGCGGGCTGGAACGATGCCGAACACAGTCAGCTCGGTCTCGCGTTCCCCGAGATCCGCGAGCGCGCCGACCTGATGGAGGACGAGCTGGCCATCCTGCACGGGCTGTGGGAGGAACCAGACGGCTGGTCATTCGAAGGCCACCAGGTCAGCGTGGCATCGGCCTCGTTCAATCCCAAGCCGGTGCAGCGGCCGCATCCGCCGATCGTCATCGGAGGAGAGGGGAGTCCTCGCTCGCTGCGCCTGGCTGCCCGGTACGCCGACGAGTACAACATGTCGAGCACCGGCCCCGACGAGTGTGCCGAGGCGTACGGCCGACTCGACGTGGAGTGTCGCAAGATCGGCCGAGATCCTGCCACCATCCGCCGCTCTGTGATGGCCGGGCTGCTCATGGGCGCCGACGAAGCCGAGCTGGAGCGGCGGGTGCGGGACCAGATCGCGATGGTCGGGGCCTCCGGCGCCGACGCGAAGGGCTGGCTCGAGGCGCGCCGGCCGCGCTGGATCGCCGGGACGCCAGATCAGGCTCGGGATATGGTCGCGCGGTTCGCGGCGGCGGGCGTGCAGCGGATCATGCTCCAGGACATGCTGCCCCGCGACCACGCCATGATCGAGCTGGCCGCCAGCGAGCTCATCGGCCGGGTGTAGGTCTACCGGCGGCGGGGGGGCCTGGCGCGGGTCGGCCGCAGGCGGTGGGACGGGCCGAAGGCCGCTGGTCGCCGCTCGCCAGGGAGGGGCTCCTCGCACCGACGCCGACCGGCCGTTCTTGCCGAATGCTCATCACGTGGACATTGGGCAAAGGGTGCCACGCGGCAGGGAACAGAAATGTCGTTCAGGCGGCCCGAAACGAGCCGTCCGCGGCCGAATCGGGGCGCAAGAGGCGGCCCGGGAGCCAGAACCGACCGAATCGGCCGATGGTTCCGCGGGAGATCTCGCCCAATGTCGATCTGGTGAGCATTAGGAGACTTCGGCCGGGGCCGCGGCCGGCGCCGCCGGGCTTATGGGCGAGGGAGGCGGCCGACTCGACCGAGCGGGCCGTAGCGGAACCACGCCCGACCGACGAACGCCTCCAGCGGCACGGGGCCGTAGCGACGGGAGTCGAGTGAGAATGTGGCGTTATCGCCGAGCAGCCAGGCCTCGTCCTCGGTGAGGTGCAGGATACCGGCCGAGATTCGGACCCGATCACCGGGGCGAGCGGCGACGCGCTTGATGGCGAGCAGGTTCGAGTCGGGCTCGCGGCAGACGACGATACTGCCCCGTCGCGGCCAGCGGTCGCAGGTTGGGTCCAGGAGAAGCCAGTCGCCGGGGGACAGGGCGGGTGCCATGCTCTCCTCGGCGACGGCCACTCGCCAGGTGCCGCTCCGGGCACGGCCCCACGCTTTGGCAAGGGGCTCGGGCCACGCTTTGGCAAGGGGCTCGGGCCACGCTTTGGCAAGGGGCTCGGGCCACTCCACTGGGAGCTTGGGCAATCCCCGCAGACGAACACTCGGCGGTCGATCAGCGGCGCCCTCTTCCCGCCCATCTGGCTCCGCGGGCTCGACATAAGGGAACGCCGGAGGGCTGTCCTCCGGCGTCGCTTTCATGTTTGCCGTCCGCCTGATCCTGCGTCGGCTACTTCTTGGTCGACCAGAAGATGTCGGCGAACTCTTTGACCGCGGCTTCGAGTTCGGCGGCTGCTGCGGCGTCGATGTTCTGCTTGTTCTTCGAGGCGAGCTTCAGGATCTTCCAGGTTCGATCGTGGAGGTCGGGATACCGCTCCAGGTGCTCTGGCTTGAAATAGTCGCTCCAGATGACCTGGACCTCGTGCTTCACGATCTCGGCGTGCTGCTCCTTGACCGTCACGCAGCGGACGAACTTGTGGTGATCGGCCTCGCTCAGGTTCTCCTTGGGCAGCTGGCCGATCAACTCGACCATTCGGGCCACCGTTCGGGCGGCCAGCTCGGCCGTGTGCGGGTCGTAGATGCCGCACGGCACGTCGCAGTGCGCGTAGACGGTCGTGGCGGGCTTCAGCCAGCGGGTCATTCCGGACATCGATCTCCTCCCGGCGTGGGACGTCAGGCGAGGCGAGAGACAAGCAGGCAGCTTCGCTGGGCCTCGGCCGGTGCAAGTGTTGGAGGCGCGGGGCCCTCTGTCAATCTCGGGGGCGTCACGGCCCGGCAGTCGAGTCGCCGCCTCACCCGCGCCGCACCCTCCGCTCGGCTGACGCCTCTCCGCCCGACCGAGCCGGCCCGTCCCTCACGGTCGCTCGGACCTCCACGCGGCCTCCATCGTACGTACACGCCGACGCCACGGAGTTTTCAGCCTCACTCCAGCAACTGGCCCGATGATTCGGCTCGTCGGGTCGCCTTGTACTCACCAAGGGCACGATCCGGGAAGCGTCCGCGGACGACATCAATCGAGCAGCCAGACCGGGAGCCTCGACAAGTCGATGAACGCCACTTACACGACTCGCCACACCGCCCAGCAGGCGGCAACGGCCCGCAAGGCCCGCCGCGTGCCGTTGCCTCGCGTTTGGCCTGTCACCGCCGACGACATCTATCTCATTCTCGGCGGCAACGCCCTGCTGATCCTGGGCATGTGGATCCGGCACGGCGGGTTGAATCTGTTGAGCACCCAGTCGGGCATCTTCACCGCCGCCGGCGAAGTCAGTGCCCTCTACGGAACGTATCTGGTCTTGATCCAGCTGATCCTGATGTCCCGCAGCCCCTGGCTGGATCAAGTCTTCGGCCAGGACCACATCACCGACGCTCATCGCTGGGTCGGGTTCGGGGCCATCTGGCTGCTCGTCGGCCACGCCATCTTCACCACGATCGGCTATGGGATGGGCATCGGTGCCTCGCCGGTCGCGGAGTTCGTGACGCTCCTGACCACCTATCCGTATGTGCTCTGGTCCGCCGCGGGACTCGTCATCTTCATGGCAGTGGGCATCACCTCCGTCAGGGCGGTGCGGCGCCGCGCCTCGTACGAGACCTGGTACGCCATTCACCTGTATACGTATCTGGCCATCGCGCTCGCATTTCTGCACCAGCTCTTTGTCGGCGTGGACTTCACTACGGACCGTCTCGCGAGCCTGTACTGGATGTTCCTGTACGTCGTGGCCTTCGGCACGCTTTTGGTCTTCCGGTTCGGCCAGCCCATCGCGATCTCGTGGAGGCACCGGTTCCACGTCGCCAACGTGGTCGAGGAGGCGCCCGGAGTGGCATCGCTCTATCTGACCGGCCGCGAGCTCGACCAGCTGCCCGTTCGAGCCGGTCAGTGGTTCCGACTTCGCTTCCTGACCAGCAACGGCTGGTTCCGGGCCCATCCCTTTTCCATCTCGGCCGCCCCAAACGGCAAGTACCTTCGCTTCACGATCAAGGAGCTCGGCGACTACACGAGAACGCTCCAGCAGATCCCGCTCGGAACTCCGGTCTTCGTTGAGGGCCCCTACGGCGCTCTGACGGGTGCGGCTCGGACGAAGGCTCGAGTGCTGCTGGTCGCCGGCGGCATCGGCATCACGCCGCTGCGGGCGCTGCTGGAAGAGCTGCCGGCGTCGCGGGGCAACCTGACCCTCGTCTACCGCGCGAGCGGTCCGGACGAGCTGGTCTTCAAACGCGAGATCGACGAGCTGGCCAGCCTTCGCGGCGCCACCGTCCACTACCTGGTCGGCCGCCGGGGGACGCGAGAGATGCCCGGCGATCCCCTCGATCCGCGTGCCTTGCGCCGGCTCGTGCCCGACATCAACAGCCGTGACGTCTATGTCTGCGGCCCCAGCGGAATGATGACCCGAGTCCTCAGCGGCCTGCGCTGGCTCAGGATCCCCGACGAGCAGGTCCACTACGAACGGTTCGCGTTCTAGGGCCGGGAGAAACGACCATGTGGAAACGACCTACGGTGGCAACGCTCCTAACCACGGCTGCGCTTGCCCTGCTGCTGAGCTTCAAGACGCCGCAAACGGCACCGTCATTCGCGAATGCCGCCAATGGAGCCAATGCCACCGCCGGCACCCAGCAGGGGGCGGCCGGCGCTGGGGCCACGGCTGGCATCCGCAGCACGTACTCGGGACAGCTGACCGGCAACGCCGTCGACATCGGGTACGGCGTGGTCCAGGTCCAGGTGACGATCCAGAACGGGGTAATCGCCGACGTACAGACCGTGCAGATGCCGGGCGGCGGCCATTCGGGTCAAGTGAGTTCCTACGCCGCACCGCAGCTTCGCAGCGAGGCCCTTCAGGCGCAAAGCGCCCAGATCAACACGGTTTCCGGAGCGACGTACACCAGCGAGGGCTACATCCAGTCGCTGCAGTCCGCACTCGACCAGATCCCGGCTTAACGAATGGGAGGACGGGCGATCGACTCCAGACCTCCTGGGCGTGGCCGGTGGCTGAGCCGGCCCACGTCTCAGCCGGCTGAGTCCTGGAATCGAGCACCGTCTCCACGGCCGGTCAGGCCGTCACAGTGGCAGGCTTGCGGTGCGTGCATATGACCGTTCAGGCGGGTCCATGCCGCCTCTACGGGTGATCCTCGAGGCGCAGCTGGCGTCAGTTCGGCACGGTACTGGCGGGCCCGGGTATCATCTATAGCGTGACTGAGGAGCCGACTGCCCCCTTCGACGCTGCCCCGAGCGTCTGCCCGTTCCTTGCATTCGAGGATGACCGGGATCACCGCTCGGATAGCCCCGACTATCGCCACCGCTGCTTTGCCGCGCCCGAGCCGGAGCCCCGAGCCTTCCCGCACCAGGAGCGCTACTGCCTGTCCGACGACTTCGCCCGGTGCCCGGTCTTCCTGGATTGGGCCCGCCAGGAAGCGGCGGGAGTGAAGGCGAGAGGCACCGACCGCGCGGCCACGCTCGACTCCGCGCTGGCGGAGGTAGGCGCCGACGGCGAGCCCACTCCGGCGTTCCTGGCTTCGCGGCCGCGAACTACGTCAACCACCGAGGTGGGGTCGTCGTCCAAGAAGGCGACGGACGCAAGCGCCACGCTATGGACGTACGAGGGCGAGAACAAGCGCACGGCCCCCAGCGCGCCGACCCCGCCGTCCTCGCTCGGCGCGCCGGCCGTGGCCATGGCTCGCCGCGGCCCAAGTCACCCCGGTTGGGAGAATCCCCCGCGCCTGGAGAGCTTCCCGCGGCTGCGCAGCCGCGAAGACCGCCGGGCCAACCAGCCGCTCCTCTTCGCCGCGCTTCTCGTCACCGTGGTCATGGTGTCTCTCGCGCTCTTCCCCATTCTGATGAGCTCCAAGAGCGGCACTTCGGGCGCGAGTGGGTCATTGGGGCCAAATGGCTCCGGACCTCAGGGAAGTGCGACGTCCGCCACGCCCAAGGCTTCGGTCGAGCCCACCTTCTTCCAGTACCTCGTCAAGTCCGGCGACATGATGTGGACGATCGCGAACAAGTTCAACATCCTGCAGGCAGACCTCATTGCGGCGAATCCGCAGATCTCCGACCCCTCGAAGCTTCTCGCCGGCTATACGGTTCTGAACATCCCGCCGCCCGGTTGGCACGCCTCGCCGACTCCGCGCGTGGCCGCACCGAGCGCCTCCTAGGGGTGGCCGGGCCCGAGTCGCCTCGCGCGGACGCAGGGCTCAGCTCGACGCTAGCGCGGCGTTTCGGCGCTAGCGCGGCGTTTCGGCGCTAGCGCGGCGTCAGGTTTATGGCCGTGATCTTGCCGGCTTCCACGCGGAAACTCGCGTCGAGTTGCTGCGTCGGCGCGCCCGGCCGGACCACCAGCAGGTTTGCCTGGTACGTGTTGCCCATGTCCCGAACGTCGCCCGGGATCATGCGAAATCCAGGCTCGGCGCGCAGGAACCACCCGCCAACTTCACGCAGACCCTTGAGCGTGCGGGCATTGCCTTCGATGTGGACCCGCAACTCGGCCCTTTCGTCCATCAGCGAGACGGCGCCCTCGCGATCGCCGGAATTCAGCAGGTCGAAGAACTGCTCCATCGTGTCGACTGCACCCATGCCCCGAGTTTAGCCGACTGCGACCGCCGCCCGTCGGTGTGCATGCGCGGTCGCCTGCCGAAGTTCGGGTGGATCAGAACCCGCCGCCGGCGCCCCCGCCGCCTCCGCCTCCGCCACCGCCGAAGCTGCCGCTGCTGAAGCTGGACCCGCTCGACGAACTGCTCGACACCGGCAGGGACGGACTGGCGATCGAACCGAGCGCGGCGATTATCGACCCGGGATCGGGGATTGCTGAGGCCGAGAAGACGCCGCCGGATGCCGAGGCAACATGGCCCGAGGAGCCGTGAGCGGAGGAGCCGGACGACCCTGCCAGATACCACGCAGGCTGCCACAGGGCCGGATGGCGGTCGCCCTCGGCCGTCTGATCGTCCCCGGTCGCGATGGAGCGTGTTAGGACCGCCCCGATCTCCTCGTCCAGGCCAAAGGCCACTCCCCAGGCCATGACCTGGTCCGGAGTGGTGATCCACGGCAGCGCCTTTGCCCTTACCACGTCGGTCATGGATTGCGCCTGGGCCAGGGTCGCCTTGAGCGTGCGCTGGTACGCGGTCAGCATTGCCCAGAGCATCGCCCCTTGCCGCGTGCGTGACGGCATGACGTGGGTCAGGAATGCGGTTACGATGCCGGCCACCGCCACACCGGCCGTAACGACCAGCAAGCCGCTTGCTCCAACTATCAACCACAGGAAGCCGACGACGATTGCTGCGGTGATCTCGAAACCGGCGATCAGTCCCCATTTCCAAAGGACCTGGCTCGGCTTGGCCGTCAGCCAGCCGCGCTGCACCGCCGCGGTCTGGAGTCCGTCTTTGAAGGTGTCGAATGCGGGGATCAGCTGATAGAGCCTGGGCGGGGCGGTGTAGCCGTCGTGCTCGGCGCCCTTGGCCTCGATGGCGTCACGCACGGCGCCCTCGAGTGCCGGCATATCGCCCTTGCCCGCGCCGAGGTACTTGATCCCCGTCCTGGTCCCGTCCGGATGCTTGCCCTCGGTCTCGAAGGCGATGCAACCGCGCGCGGCCAGGTCGACCAGACCCGCGCTCACCGACCGATTCGAGGTTCGTTCGGTCAGAAGAAGCGTCGCCATCGCCGGCGTCAGGTCGGCCGGCGGCGATGGCATGAGGATCGAGCTGTCGTCGATGTAGATCGGGTCGCGCCCGTGGCGCAGCCACGACGCAGTCACGACGAGCACCAGCAGGATGCCCAGCAGCACGCCGCCGGCGGCCATCAGGGCGTTGATCTGCCGGCCCCGCTCGAGCGTCGCGGCATGCTCCGGCGTGGCATTGGCGTCGATGTCGTGGAGGCCTGCCAGCAGTCCGCCGTCGAGATCGCCATCGGCGAGCAGCGGCTTCATGTCGTTGTCGAAGATGGCCTGGCGCTCCGAGTCGCTCAGAAATGCGGCGGCGTAGCCACTTCCCGCATACAGCGAAACCTGGCCGTGGCGGAGATTCGTCTGCATGTCGAAGAGAATGACCAGGCCGTCGTCGAAGCCCTTGCGACCGACGCCCCACTGGTTCATCAGGGCAAGCGCGTCCGCATTGGCCTTGTCGAGATCGTCGCTCGACGGCTTGACCTGCGTGTAGACGGCGACCTGCGCCCCCGTCCGCGCCTCGATGCCGGTGATGATGGACTGGGCCTCGGTGATTGCGGCCGGGGAGAAGATGCCGGCGTAGTCATAGACGCGCTGCCCGGTCACTGCATTGGGATACGGCGGTCCGACTGGAGGCGTGGTCGCCATGGCGGGCGCTGCCAGGAGCAGCCACCCTCCCAGGACGGTGGCTGCAACGGTTGCGAAACGCTTCACTGGACGCCTCCTCTGATCCCACTGAACCTGGCCCATTCGGTTCTAGAACCCACCGCCTCCTCCGCCACCGCCTCCTCCGCCACCGCCTCCGAAGCCGCCGCCTCCGCCGCCACCGGACGAGCCGATCGAGCCGATCGACGACATCATCGACCCAACGTCGGGGATCGCGCTCGCGGAGAACACGCCGCCGCCCCCAAGGCCGCTGCCCCCGCCACCGCCGAATCCGCCGGAGCCACCGGAGCCGTAGAACCACATCGGGTACCAGCCGACCTGGCGTCCCGAAGCCACGCTCGATTGGACCGTCCGGTTCAGCAGCATCTCGATTTCGGCGTTGAGACCCAGCGCGACGCCCCATGCCATCGCCGCGTCGGGCGTGTTCACCCACGGCAGCGCCTTGCGCTGGACGACATCGTCCATCGAGGCCGATTGGGCCATCGTGTATTGGAGCGTTCTCTTGTATGCCGCCAGCATGGCCGCCAGCATTGCCCCGAGTTGTGTCCGGCAGGGCATGAACCAGGCCGTGATGCCGATGATCACGGCGGAGACGATGAGCGCGCCTCCACCAAGGAATCCACCGCTGGCGTCTAACTGGGCGGACCAGTAGAAGAGGGGCAGTGCGCACAGGCCCACAACCGCCGCCACGCCGATCCAGATACCCACGACACGTGTTGGCTTGCCGGTGAGCCAGCCCTTGTCGACAGCCAGCGCCTCCAGGTCGCTCTTGAGCTTCGCGACCGCTGGTAGCAGTTGCCTGGCGTCCGTTTCCGACACGAAACCGTCCGGGCCGGTCCGGGCACCAATAGCGTCGTACAGGCCCGCTTCGGGAGTCGATATGTGCTGGGTCTGGCCGGTCGCGCCTATGTGCGTCTTCTTGGTGAAGAACTCCTTGTCCTGACGGAAGTGGAGCATGCCGCGAGCCGCCAGGTCGACCATGGCGGCCGAAACGGTTCGACTCGACGTCCGGTCGTCCATCACCAGGGTTGCCATCGCCGGCGTCAGTCCGTCCGGCGGAACAGGCATGAGCACTGAGTTGTCATCGATGTAGATGGGGTCGCGGCCGTGCGTATACCAGCGGAAGAGCATGAAGGCGACGAGGAGGATGGCCAGGATCGCGACGCCAAGACCAACCAGCGCGTTCAGGATGCGGGCCCGGCTCAACTCATCGGCATGCGCCGGAGTGGCCGATGCGTCAACGTCGGAGATGGCGATCCGCAGGGCTCCGTCGAAGTCGCCGTCTACCAGCAGTGGCTTCATGTCGTTGTCGAATATCGCCTGACGGTCGGCATTGGTCAGATACGCGGCCCGGAATCCGCTGCCCGCGTACAGCGTCACCTCGCCATGCCGCAGGTTGTCCTGCATGTCGAAGAGAATGACAAGGCCGTCGTCGAAGCCCTTGCGACCCACGCCCCATTGGTTCATCAGAGCGAGGGCGTCGTCGTTGGCCAGGTCCAGGGTGTCGCTTTGGGGCTTGACTTGCGTATAGACCGCGACCTGAGCGCCGGTTCGATCCTCGATGCCCCGGATCGTGGCCTCGGCCCCGGTGCGTGCCGATTCCGAGAAGATCCCGGCGTAGTCGTAGACGCGCTGCCCGGTCACGGGTTCGGGGTATGGTGGGCCCGCGGGGGGCGCGGCCACCGACAGGCCGGCCGAGGCCAGCAGCAGGAGCAGCGCCGTGCCGCCCGCGGCCACCGCTATGCGAAGACGCCCGAGACTCCTCACCTGGACCTCCCTGATTCGGTTAGCCCTTCTCCCCGGCCTTTGGGCGGGCACGCAAGCGGCGCACGAGTTCCGCCGCAAGCTTGTAGCGACCGAAGCTTGGCATGATGTAGGTGCCGGCGACATGACTCTCCGACAGGGCCAGGAGGTTCATCGCCATTTCGAGGCCAACCTCGGCGCCCCGTTTGCCGGCGGCTCGACGGAAATCACAAAGGAGCCGTCCGCGAGCTTCCGGGCCAGTCCCGACGGGGGAGTGGCGCCGCCACTCGCTGAGATCTCTGGCAGTGGCGTGCGCGGCGCGGCGGCCGCTTCCGGGTTCGAATCGCCGGGAGTGGCCGGGCCGGATTCGCTCTCGTCCGGGCTCGGGGCGACGGCCGTGGCCGCGCCGTGGTCGGCCGCGGCGTCGATCGCGGCCCGCATCGCCGCCGTGTGGTCGGGAGTGGTTCCGCAGCAGCCGCCGACGATGCGCGCTCCGGCGGCGAGCATCTGCGAAACCATTTCGCCGAAGTACTCCGGCCCGGCCGAGTAGACGAAGTTGCCCTCGACACGCTGAGGCAGGCCCGCGTTCGGGACGATGCAGCGAGCTACGGTGGCGGTCGGCAGCCCGGTCTTGACCAGCGCCTCCAGACATACGAGCGGCCCGGCTCCGCAGTTGACGCCGACAGCATCGACTCCCGCCGCCGTCAGAGCCGCCGCGGCGGCCTCGGGCGAGGTGCCGTCATTGGCGCAGAGGTCCTCTCCGAACGTCATCTGGGCGATGACCGGCAGGCTGCAGGCCCGGTGCGCCTCCTCGATCGCGAGCAGCAAGGGCTCCAGTCGATCGAAGGTCTCGAAGACGAACAGGTCTACGCCGCCTTCGAGGAGTCCTTCTATTTGCTCGCGGAAGGCCGCCCTTGCTATCCCCGGGTGAGGCATGGCCATTCGACTTGTATGACCAAGCGGCCCGATCGATCCGGCGATCAGGGCTTCACGCCCGGAGGTCTCGCGAGCCTCGCGTGCCAGCTGGGCGCCGCGGCGGTTCAGTCGCCCGGCCAGCTTCTCCAGCCCGTATTCGGCCAGACGGAAGCGGTTGGCGCCGAAGGTATTCGTCTCGATCGCATCGGCGCCTGCTTCAATGTACTCGCGGTGGATCGTCGAGACGATCTCAGGCTTGGTCAGCACGAGTTCGTCGAGGCAGGTTCGCTGGGGAATCCCGCGAGAGTAGAGGAGCGTGCCCATCGCGCCGTCGAGCAGGAGCGGCCGGCGCCGGAGCAGGAAGCGGAACCGCTCGCGCTCGGTCAGGGATCCAGGAGCGGCCGGCCGGGCGCCCGCACTTGAGACCGCGGCGAACAGGCTGGCCAGAGATGACGTGTCTGCGACTGGCATGAACGCAAGCCTAACCAATCCGCATCGTGGCGGAGGTATGCTGACGATAGAGCGATCGGCGACTCGCGGCTAGAAGCCGACGACCTTCCGCGGGACCAGGACCAGGTTCAGGACGGTACCGACCACGCTGATCACGATCGAAGCCACAACCGCGCAGCCGATGGTCTCGTAGCCCCACTGGGCCGGGAAGTGGCCGACCGTGAAGCCGACCGTCAGCGTGTCCTTGGCCTGGTTCACGAGCCACGCGATTCCCAGCACCATGCCCGCGTTGATAACGAAGGCCACGAGTCCCATCGTCATGAAGCCGATCGGCATGGCAAGCATCTTGACGACCGGCTTGATGTAGCTGTTGACGATGGCAAACAGGAGGGCGATGACGGCGATCTGGATCCAGTCTTCGGGCTTGTCTGTCTTGAAGACGAGACTGAACTCCGGCACGACGTTGGCCGCCACGAGAAGCGCCGCGGCGTTCACGCCGACCTTGACGAGGAGGTCGATCATCCGCTTTTCCTCCGTAGGTCCGTGCGCCGTCTGGCGCGGCGCCGCTTGTCTGGATGCTAGCGCGGGCAGCGGGCCGCTGCCGGGGTTTCGCGCGAACTGGGTCGCGGTGGCGAGTGCGTTACCTCCGCGTGCGCCAGTGGTCGGCGGCTTCGCGCTCCATCGCGGCCAAGCGCGTGTAGTAGTCCGGGAACTCGTTCAGGTGAGCCAGCGCGATCTTCCCGGTGATGATCGAATCGTCGCCGCTGACGTCCGTCCTCGGGCTTCGAGGCCCGTGCTCGAGTTCGACATCCAGCCCCATCCGGAACTGCTCGAGGTCGTACTTCAGGCCCTCGAAGTCGATACCGAGATGAGTCGCGACGACAAGCGCGTCCTCGCGCGTAAACGACTTCCTGATGGTCATCTCAGCGATTCTCCACTGCCAGTACCTTCGCTATGCCGACGCCGCCACGCCGCCGATGCGTCCAGTGATTGTCGCCGCGGCTTCCCGTGCCCTCTCGATCAACGTCGGAACCTGGCTGGGTTGGATTCGGTTGCCGGAGGCCCGCACTTCCAGAGCGGCCACTACGCTCGAATGGTGGTCGAAGACAGGCACCGCGACGGCGTTCACGCCCGGTTCGTTCTCGCCGAAAGCCGTGGCGAAGCCCCGCCTGCGCACCCTGGCAAGTTCGTCGAGAAACTGGTCCAGACGCACGATGGTGTGGGCCGTGTAGGGCGTGAACCCGTTCTTCGACAGGCGGACGACTTCTCGTTCGGGCTGGTTCGAAAGCAGAACCTTGCCGGGGGCCGTTGCGTGCAGCGGCAAGCTGGCGGAGGTTCGGCGATGGCTCATTCCCGTCCTGTCCGACCATGCGATCGTAACCAGGCTGTCGCCTTCGAGCGCCCCGAGGGTCGTCGTCTCTCTGACCGATCGCGCCAGGCTCTCCAGCTCCGGCAACGCGACCGACCTGAGATCGAGCATCCGTTCGGCGTGGCCGCCCAGCAGAACCATCGCCAGCCCGAGGCGATATTTGCCCGAGTCGCTGTCCTGTTCCACGAGTCCTCGCCGCTCCAGCGTGGCGAGCAGGCGGGAAGCGGTGGACTTGTGGAATCCGAGGCGGCGCGCGAGTTCCGTAACCCCTACCTCCGCCTCCGATTCGCCCAGCCCCAGCAAGAGCGATACGGCGCGGTCGACCGACCGGACCAGGTCTCCATCCGACCGGACCAGGTCTCCATCCGAGATGCGGCTCGGCGCGTCCGGCGGCTCGGACAGCCGCAGAGATGTTGAGGTCGTGTCCACAGCAGGAGCCTCGCGGTGCAGCGGGCGATGAACTCGCCCTGCCCGTCA
>Ga0182027_10004677_pt1 | contig 21117 bp, 14 predicted proteins | sample 712E1DmetaG_FD_121300 | JGI IMG/M metagenome (GOLD analysis project Ga0182027, IMG submission 121300) | Permafrost microbial communities from Stordalen Mire, Sweden - 712E1D metaG (Illumina Assembly) | ecosystem: Environmental > Terrestrial > Soil > Wetlands > Permafrost | place: Sweden...
GAACGATCAGGGGGGCTCCGGCTACCGTTCGGCTCCGTCACAGGGAACTCCTGTGATTTGTTCGGGTTGCGGCCAGCCTACAACAGTGCCTTTTGAACCGCGTGGCGACCGCCCGGTCTATTGCCGGGACTGCTACCAGGCGCGCAAGGGCAGCGGCGGTGGTGGCGGCGCTTCACGGGACCGCGGCCGGTAGCCGCTATTGATGCGGTCCGATGCTCGAAACGGACGCCGGACCTCAATTGCGCCAATCGGGTTTTATTAAGCTCCATAGCAACGGCTGACGCGGCTCCACGGGCCTCTGGCGTTCTTTGGCGGCTGGTTCCTTGTCTTTTTCCGTTCTGACGATTTGTGATAGACAAACCCTAAAAAGGCAGCCAAGGTCAAAGCGGCTGCCTTTTTGCTTTCCGGCCCGTGCTTCGGGATTACGTACCCCGGAATTCTCTCGAAATCCGTACGTGGATGGACATTGGGCCTGCCAGTCGATAGACTTACGGTTCCGGACTTTTACTGATAGCCGACACATAAGGGTTTACCCCAACTCATGGCCTCTCAATTTCCCATCGCCGGATTTGCAGGCAAGAATCTATGGCACCGGCGTCTCAGGACCCTCCTGATGCCATGCAGCACCGGAGTGGCCATCGGCGCACGCATTTTGCCGGTGGAGGCGTTGCGCCATGAATAGCTCGATTCTTGAAGTGCGCAGCCTGTGCAAGAGCTACGACGAGGGACGCATCGAGGCTCTGCGCGGCGTCGATCTCGCTATCTCCGCCGGGGAATACCTGACCATCAGCGGACCCAGCGGCAGCGGCAAATCCACCTTGCTGCAACTGCTGGGCGGGCTCGATACCCCCACCAGCGGCGAGGTCCTCTTTCAGAACGCCCGGCTCGGCTCCGCCATCGACCTCGACACCTACCGCTCCTGCAAGGTGGGATTCATCTTCCAGGCCTTTTATCTGCTGCCCACGCTGCGCGCCATTGAGAACGTGCAGGTGCCCATGCTGGCCTCCGGGCAGAACGCCAACCAACCTGCCCAGCGGGCAGAGGCCTTGTTATGCGAGATGGGCCTGGAAGACCGCATCCATCAATATCCCAACGAGCTTTCGGCGGGCGAGCGCCAGCGCGTGGCCATTGCGCGGGCGCTGGCCAACGATCCGGCCATCCTGCTGGCCGATGAGCCTACCGGCAATCTGGACAGCGTGAACTCCGTGCGCATCATGGAGTTGCTCATAGGCATTCAGAAGAAGCGCGGCATGACGCTGATTGTCGTCACGCACGAGAACGAGATTGCCCGCTCCGCTCCCCGGCACATTCGCATACGCGACGGCCGCATCGACGAAAGCAGGATCGATCTATGAGGCTTTTATCCGCCGCGATGGCTGCCACTCTTCTGCTTTCGATTCCTGCCATGGCGGCGGATGTGCATACTGTGCTTGCGCCCGCGCGCCAGCTCGTACAGACTGCGGACTACCGCGCCAGCGGACACCTAGTCCAGGTGGATGCGAGCGGTAACCGCGTTAGCTCTCCCATTACCATCAAGGCGCACTGGTTTCCCGGCGTGCTGCGCGTGTTGGTGGAGATTGCTAATGCCCCAAAAACAGGCCCAGACTCTTTGGTACGCCCCCGCGTTCTCACCCACATCCTCTTTGAAATGCGCCCCAAAGGCCAGAATAAGATTCAGATCGCGCATCCCGGCGACAAGATGCCGGCCCTACTGCCATTCGACAAGTGGAGCGACGGCCCGCTCGGTTCGGATTTCAGCTACGAGGATTTCCTCGAGCAGCAGTATTTCTGGCCGGGCCAGGCAGTGGTTCAAGAGACTAAGTTCGGCGCCCGCAATTGCGACGTTGTTAAAAGCACGCCCGGTGAGACGGACCGGACACACTACAGCGAGGTCCGGAGCTGGCTCGATCACGACATCGGTTTTCCGGTTTATGTGGAGAAAACCCAGAAAGGCTCAGGAATGGTGAAAGAATTCACCTCCTTCGGCCTGCGCCGTGAAGGCGGCGTCTGGTCGGCGCACCAGGTAGAAGCAAAAGTACGCGGCCGCGCCGGTTCCACCCTACTCATCATAGATCGCGGCAGCGCAAAAGCACATTTAAGCCTCGAGGATTTCAGCCCGGAACAACTGACGCATTTTCAGGATTAACCATGCACTTGCTCCTCTGGATCGTCGCTTCAACCGCCGCCATGATCGCTGCGGGATTTCTCTATCAATGCATCGGCGGGCATCGCGACAGGCTGCGTTTTACCGGCTCTGGGCGCTCGGTGACGGTGGGGAGCGGATGCAGGTTCTATCTGCTTGAAAAAGGAGCGGGCGGCCCCATCGTGCTCTTTGAAGCCGGCATCGCGGCTACCAATCTCAACTGGTTTCACATCCAGGAAAAGGTCGCCGGTTTCACCGGCACGGCATCCTATGATCGCGGCGGCCTGGGTTGGAGCAGCCCTTGCCGTACCGCGCGCACCCCCGGCAACATCGCCGAGGAATTGCATGTTCTGTTGCAATGCGCCCAGATCAAACCGCCTTATATCCTGGTCGGGCATTCCTTTGGCGGTCTGGTCATGCGCCGCTTTGCGGTGCTCTATCCGGATGAAGTGGCAGGAGTTGTGCTGGTTGACCCCATGCGCTGCGAAGAATGGCCCCCGCTCAACCCTGCACGGCAACCCGCAGTCGATCTCGGCCGGAGATTGACTCGCTTCGCCATCCTACTGGCGCGATTCGGGGTTATCCGGTTGGCGGTAACCTCTCTCTTCCGCCGCACGGGCCAACTCTCAGGTCAATTGGCCGGCACTGTCGGAATCGGTGGCCGCCATGTGCTGGAAAGGATCAAAGGCGAGGTTGGCAAGATGCCTAAAGAGGTTTGGCCCATCGTTGCCGCTCACTGGTCGCGTCCCAGCTATTACACCGGCATGCGCAACCACCTCATAGCGGTTCCCGATACCGTGAGAGAGATGCAGGACGCCGAACCCATCCACGACATTCCCGTAGTCGTGCTCACGCCCGGAATATCGACACCCCTATCAGACCAGCAGCTTGGTCGCATCGGTGACAACGTGGAGCAGGTGATCGCCCCAGCTAGTGCGCACTGGATTCATCTCGACGAGCCTGACCTGGTCATCGATTCGATTCGTGAGATTGTGGCGGCTGCCGCCTCCGAGACCGTCGAAGCCGCAGTCTGACCCACGGGAGATTCTTGGTCTCACCGAATGGGGCCAGATCGATAACCGAGCGTCTAACGCTTTTTGCCAGGTTTGGAAACGGCCTTTTTCCCAGCAGGTTTGGCCGGCGCGTTGCCAACTTTGGACTTCTTCGTGGGAGCCGGCTTACCTTTTGCGGGCGCTGATTTGGCAGGCTTAGCCTTAGCTTTAACTGGAGGCTTAGCCTTAGCCTTGACGGGCTTCTTTGCCGGAGCCTTCACCTTGACCATCGATTTGGCCTTAGCCTTGATGGGTAGCTTAGCTTTTCCCTTGACCATCGGTTTGGCCTTAGCCTTGACCACCGGCTTGGCCTTAGCCTTGACCACCGGCTTGGCCTTAGCCTTCACCGCAGGCACTGGCTTTGTTCCAGGCTTTGGCTTGGACACAAGCTGAGGCTTCTGTGTCTTACCAGTTATCGCTACCACCGGCTTGGCGACAGTTTTTTCGGCCTTTTTAGGGGCGGGAGCCGGTGTAGGGGGCAGAGCCTCCTTTGCGGGCTTCGGTTGAGTGGGCGCCTTCGGATCGAGTTTTACCGGGACGGGAACCGGTTCGTGCTCTTCAGCCTCCAGTTCATCTTCGGCCGATTCGACATCCTCCACGATCTCCTGATCCAGCCCCACCTTTGGCAAACTCAATCCCAGATCGATCTCATCGTCGCCGCCGATATCGTCCAGATCATCGTCGTCCGGGACGATCACGGCCTCCTCGTCGTCCTCGTGGGCATGCTCTCTTATCTTCGCTTCGGCGCCCCGCTTGGCGCGCGGTCTCTTGATGACCTCCCGCGGAGGTGGCGCGGGAGGCGAATGCGGCTCCAGGAAGGCGCGCATCTCCTCCGGCGAGGTTAGCCGGCCGTCGATCAGTTCCAAGAAGATGGACTTCACAATCTCGTTGTATGCGGGCAGTTCCTGGGTAATGCGCATCTCCTGCATCAGCGCATGCGGGATGCGCTGGCGGGCTTCGGGCCACACCTTCAGGAAGAGGTTGAAATGCTCGAGGATAGCTGCATCCTTGCTCGTAAGCCCAAGCCAGAGTATCGCTTCCGGATCATAGCTCATGAAAAGCTTGAAGCCGGCCGAGGGGGAGGAATTCTTCTTCGAGAGCAGCACTTTGGCGAATCCCGCAGCGTACGCATCCAGGCTGTTCCACTCCTCCACAAACCCCGGACGCAGCATCAGTTTCTTCAGCGAAGTCACTTCCCTGGAGGTGAGTTTAGCGGTCAGCAATTGCATCTGCGCCGCGGACATGTCGGGATGAACTCCCTGAAGCAGCAGCTCGGCTGCCAGTTCGTGCAACTTCCCCAGCTTCTCTTCATCGGCCTTGGCGGAGCTCCACGACGGGAAGAGGACATTCATCCAGCCTTCTGCCTCCAGCGCCCGCAGCACCTTCAGCCCCTCTTCTTCGTGGCCAATCTGCTCCAACTCCTGGCTACGCGACTCCGCTGACAGGAATTCGATGACTCCCTCATTTTTGGCATTCTCATATCGAGCCTGAGTCTTGGGATCGAGCTCCCACCCTAACCGCGCATGGTACCGGGTGGCGCGAATCAGCAGAGAGGGCTCCTGAAGAAAGCCATAATTCGAAACCAGGCGCAGCGTCTTGGTCTCGATATCCGCTGCCCCGTTCAAGGGGTCCATCAGCAGTCCAAAAGATCCCTCGTTCAGCGAGATGGCCATGGCGTTGACTGTAAAGTCCCGGCGGCGCAGGTCGTCGTGGATGGATGCCTGATGGAAAATCGGCTTGCCCGGCTTGGCAAATTCACTCCGGTGGGTACTGACAACGTCTACCCGGACGGTTCCCGGAAAACACACGTAGAGGGTGCGGGATGCCTCGTCTTCGCCCCAGGCCTTGCCGCCAAGTTTTCCAATTGTTTTCTTGAGCTTAAGTGCATTTCCATGCACCGCAATCTCAAGATCGCGCACTGCGTGGCCGCCGGTCAGATCGCGGACGGCGTCGCCGGTCAGGAAAATGAGCATTCCAGCTTCTTGGGCGGCATCGCGCATCTGGCGCAGTGCGTGCTGCTGATCGGCCGATAGCCGGTTTTCCAGGAGATAGATGTAGTCGGGCATTCCGTTCCTTGCTTCCGCCGTCTCAGGCCTTTGGCAAGTGCCTGATCTTGTTACCCTTACAGATCAAACCGGCAGAGATAGCATCCAGTACATTAACACAACTTTCGCCGCTTGGCTAGCGTTTGTTGCACCGGATTTGCGTCTTTTCCCGTTCACGAAACTCGCTGCGCCCTCCAATCTCACCGACGCGGGGACCCGGTATTCGTGCGACAATCCAGAGCGATGGCCTCCCTCCGCAAGCCGGTGATCGTACGCAGCTTCTCCGGGGAATGGTTTGCCGGCTACGCGGGAGCCGGTTTCGGCCAGGATGCGGCGCAACTGGAGATTCTCGACCTCACCGGCAAGGTGCTGCGCATCGGCTGGGAGCAGGTGAAGTGGGTCTGCTATGTGCGCGACATTCCGGCCCCATCTTCCGCATCCGATCAAGCCAATCCGGAGCGGCTCCTGCACAAACGCTTCTCGATTCGGCCAAGAACCCCCGGCATCTGGCTGCGCATGACCCTGACCGACGGCGAAGAGCTGGAGGGCCTGGCCGCCAATGACCGCTCTCTGGTGGAGGGCGCCGGTCTGATGATGACCCCGCCCGACACGCGCTCCAATACCCAGAGAATGTATCTGCCCCGGCAGGCCATACAAACGTTAGAGGTGGTGAGCCTGATCGGCGCGGCAGGCCGCAAGCAGCCTTTCGCATCCAGCCCGCGCGCCAGGCAGCCTGAACTCTTTCCCGTTGAGCCGGAGACGGCGTAGTCGAGGTTCCCATGGATTCCGGTACAATTCCATCGATGAAACTTGGTGAGTTGGCAAGCAAGCTAGGAGCGGAGCTGCGCGGAGACGCGAAGCTGGAAATCACGGGCGTGAAAGGGATTGGGGAAGCCGGGCCCACGGAAATAACCTTCGTGGCCAATCCCCGCTATACCGCACTGGCGCGCACTACCCGGGCCGCCGCAGTGATCGTGGAGCCGGAGTTTCAGGAGATCGCCGCGGCCACACTCCGCGTCAAGAACCCCTATCTGGCGTTCTCCCACGCTCTGGCGCTTTTCTATCAGCCGCCGGTCTACTCTCCCGGTATTCATCCCACGGCAGTCATCGACCCCAGCGCGGAGATCGGCGAGGGAGCGCACATTGGGGCGTATGTCGTGGTGGGGCCTCAGGTAAAGCTGGGACCGCATGCCACGCTGCTGCCCCATGTGGTGCTCTACCCAGGTGTGCAGGCCGGCAGCCACCTCTTTGCCCATGCTCATGCCGTGGTCCGCGAAAATTGCATTCTGGGTGACCACGTGACGCTGGAAAATGGCGCAATCGTGGGCGCGGATGGCTTCGGATTCGCCAAAAACGAGGCCGGGCACTGGGAGAAGATTCCGCAATCGGGGCCGGTGCGGCTGGGCAGCCGGGTAGACGTGCAGGCCAACGCCACCATCGACCGGGCCACCGTGGGCGCCACCGAAATCGGCAGTGGAACCAAAGTAGATAACCTGGTCCAAGTCGGCCACGGATCGAAGGTGGGCGAAAACACACTGCTCTGCTCCCAAACCGGCCTGGCCGGCTCCTCGATCATCGGCAACAACGTCATTCTTGCGGGGCAGGTGGGCGTTGCCGGGCACTGCATCGTGGGCGATGGCGTGATTCTGACCGCGCAAGCCGGTATCTCGCACGATATTCCGCAGGGTAAGGTCATCTCCGGCTCGCCGGGCTTCGAAAATCGCATCTGGTTGCGGGCCGTCACCATCTTTCAGCGCCTGCCGGAACTGCTTAAACGCCTGGACCGCGTGGAAAAGCAGGTTGCCGCCCAGAATACTCATCCGGAGATCGCGCCGGACGGAGACGGCGACCCAAAATGAAGGTTCCTGCAGAGATATGCGCCGCAATCGTGTTTGCGGCGTTGGTGTGTGGATTAGGATGCCACTCTTATCACGTTGATACAACGGTGGATAACCGCACCGGCGAGACGATTCAACTGCTCGAAGTCGACTATCCAAGCGCCAGTTTTGGGGCCAATAGCTTGGCTGCGGGCGCAGTCCTCCACTACCGCATCCAGTTGCGGGGCAGCGGATCCCTCAAGGTTCAGTACACGGCTGGCAACGGCAAGCAGACGCAAATCGACGGGCCTACCCTGGCCGAGCGGCAGGAGGGACGGCTGGAGATCGTACTGCTTCCCGGAGGCAAGGCGGAGTTTCATCCCGAGCTGACGCCCCAACCCTAAAGCATTTTCATAGAGATTGGCAGTTTGTGGGTACCCCACCCTCGCGGAGTTCTTGTATTTGCCGCTTCGGGGTCCCCAACGACAGGATTTCGTCATTGGGGTGATCAAGGGTGGGAAGTCGCAGGATGAAAACCTTAGTGCACCATGCTCTGAAAGAGCGGCGAGTGCAGCAGATTGCTGAAGTCCGATTCGGAAGTCGCAAAGTGGATTGTCAGCATCCCGTAATTGGAGCTGATGGTGGTTGCTTTCATGGCCTGCTTTTCGGTATCCGATCCGCTCAGGCTGCGGTAGGTTACCGCGGCGCTCAAGAGCGCAGAGATGGTAGCAGCGGCAAAATTATCGCCGGTGGAGATGGTGAGGTCGAATTTTACGCCGTGTTGGAAGTCCATCGAATACCAGGAGGCAAGTAGGTGCTTGCGCACGGTTTCGAAGTCGGTGAGCCCGCCTGCCTCGCCGAGTACCTGGCGCATCATGATCTGTGTGCCCTTCTCATCCAGAATGCTCCATAGCGGCGCGGAGTCCACGGTCCTCATCGCGTCCATCATGGTCGCGTTGGTCAGCATGCTGGGAGCGACTCCATCCCGGGCGTCGAGAGCCTTCTGCACCGATTCGGTTCCGCCAAAAACCATGGTGGACGGATCGACAAAGCAAGCGACCATGCCGGCCTTGGTCAACGGATACACCCTGTTGGTGCGAATCAGCTTGGCTTTGAGCCCCTGCTTGCGGAAGTTGGCGAGAATGTCCTGCATGGAGAACTGGCCCTGGGCGATGCCTACGGTTACCAGTCCCTCGCTCGACGCCGAAGGCCGGAAGAGAGCAAAGGCCAACTGGTCCACATCGTGGTTGTCGTTCAGTCCGGACTTGCGCAGCGCCTCATCGAGCTGCTTGAGTTCGGGCGGCATCACGCGGTCGCGCAAATCCATCGCCGCGGGCGAATTCTGCATCGCACGATAGTCGATCACGACCAACTGCTGCACATCATGCGGAATGGCCGTCCGGGCATCCGTAGACAACTGCGCCGCCGGAAGCAGGGAAGCTCCCGTCAGCATCGTGACTGCTATCGAAACCTTGAAAATCGCTTTCAACAATTCCAACCTCCGGGAACCTCCCGCTTTTCGATTCAAACGGCTGGGAATCGCCTGCTAAGCAAGGCCTGTTCCCGTCCTTTGAGCCGAAAATCGCACTCCATTCGATGCTGTTATTGTACTCGCCAGTCATTTAGACGGCGGCCATTGCGATTCGATCCATCCGTTATGCGTCTCCCGGCCAGGCAAGCGGAGCCGCGAGGCGGCGCTCCAGGATCTTGGTCAGCGGATCGAACCCAGTCAATTGACGCATCCACTCGCTATCCCGCTCGCAGGCTGCTTCGGGAAGCAGGCCGATGACCTCTCCCTCGACGGGTGCAGTCTGGTACCGGAGGGCCAGCTTCGAGACCGTCCGATAGACCAGGGAAATCGGAGTGATCTGGAAGTCGGTGATATTCATGGAGAGCTGCGCCCGCCCATGGGTAAGAACACCCATCGCTTTGACGCCCTTCAGGCCGCCGGAAGCGGCGCGAATCTCGCGGGCGATGGCTCTGACCATGGACACGTCCATGGAGTCGAAGTAGATGTTGTAGGCTACCAGGAACTTGCGCGCTCCCACGGCGCAGGCGCCGGCTGTAGGATGCAGGCCGGGTCCGCCCAGATCGGGCCGGCGAGCCGACTCCTTGCGCGCCGCGTCCCTAAGTCCCTCGAACTGCCCGCGGCGCACCTCTTCCAGGTTGGCACGGTCGGGCCGTGCCGCCGCCGCCTCATAAAAGTACACCGGCACGCCGAAGCGCCGCCAGATTTCCAGGCCCGCCTGGCGGGCAAGCAGGACGCATTGTTCCAGCTTGATGCCGGAGATGGGCACAAAAGGGATCACGTCTGCCGCGCCGATGCGCGGGTGAACACCCTGCTGGCGGGTCAGGTCTATCAACTCGACAGCCTTGCCAGCGCCGCGCACCGCTGCCTCAACCACCGCGGAGGGCTCCCCGGCAATAGTCACCACGGAGCGGTTGTGGTCGGCGTCCATCGACCAGTCGAGCAGATGCACTCCCTCGACGCGCATCGCGGCCACAATCGCCTCGACTCGCCCCGCATCCCTGCCCTCTGAGAAGTTGGGAACGCACTCGACGACCGGCCCATTCGGGGTCATTTCCAAAGTGTGTAGCCTACCTGCACCTGAATACTGGCATTCACGCCGGGATTGCGGTCGCCCAGCGAGGCCGAGGAGATATGCACGCCGTTGATGCCCACGTCGATCGACCGTTTGGGCTGCGTGAAGTAGTGGAACCCGATGCCGCCCTGCGGCGAAAAATTCCACACTGAAGTCCCGCCTGGGGTTCCGTGCGGAACCAGAACGTCCGGTGGAAACTTGTGGGTGGTGTAGATGAGGCCGCCCGCGCCCTGGAACCAGGGCTGAAAGCGCCTCGATTGGGTGAGGAAGTTCCAGCGGAATATCACTGGGGTGAGGCTGACGCCGGTGTATGTGCCGCCGCCGACCGGCACCGTGGAGCTCTGTCCCTGATAAACAATAGTCTCCATGTGGGGGGCCGGAGTATAGGCCTGCCACAGCGGCATGATATTGCCGCCAAACTCGAACTGGCCGCTCAGAATGCCGGCTTGCAACGGGCGGCTGATCGGCTTGGCCAACTGAAAGCCCACCGAGAGAAACTTGTAATCCGAGCGGTCGCCCACGCCGGATCCCCAGTTGATAAACGGCCCGTACTCCCAGCTCTTCGCCTGGCGAACCTGGGCGACGGGATTAGCGGCGGTATCATGGCCGCTGACAGCGGCGCCATTTGGCGTTTGGGCGGAGGCTGTCAGCGTCCCCGTCATCAAGACAAACAATAGAAATCGAATAGTTCGGGTCAACGTCGTTCCTTCTCCTCGGTACCGGTGTTCTCTCATAAAAAGGCCGCCACAACCGGGCGGCCTCTCCAATGCCTGCCCATGCGGCCGTTAGCCGGCCAGCTTTTCCATCTGGTCGGCGTCCATGTCGAAGTTCGAGTACACGTTCTGGGTATCGTCGCAATCTTCCAGGGCTTCCAGCAGACGGATCATCTGGCTGGCCGTATTGCCCTCGAGCCTGGTGTAAGTCGAAGCCACCATGGTCACCTCGCTCATGACTGCGGGAATGCCGGCCGCTTTCACCGCCGCCGCAACCGCTTCATAGGAAGCTGGTTCGGTTACGATCTCCCAGGTATTGCCCTGGTCGTTCAGGTCTTCGCCCCCATGCTCCAGCACGATGTCCATCAACTGCTCTTCGCTGGCCGCGGATTTCTCGACGGCGATAAGGCCCTTTTTCGAAAACATGAACCGGACCGTGCCAGGTTCGCCCAGGTTTCCGCCATTCTTTGCGAAGGCGTGACGGATCTCGCTCACCGCGCGGTTGCGGTTGTCGGTGGTCACGTCCACAAGGATGGCCACGCCACCCGGTCCGTAGCCCTCGAACTTGATCTCTTCGTAGTTGACACCTTCCAGTTCGCCGGTGCCGCGCTGGATGGCGCGCTTGATGTTCTCCTGCGGCATGTTTTCCGCTTTGGCGGCCAGAATCGCCGTGCGCAGCCGGGGGTTGCCGTCCGGGTCTCCGCCGCCCTTGGCGGAGATGGTGATCTCCCGGATCAGGCGGGTAAATATCTTGCCGCGCTTTGCATCCAGCGCGCCCTTCTTGTGCTTGATTGTGGCCCACTTTGAATGGCCGGACATGGGAACCTCAACGGAAGAAAGAGAATACCGGCGCGAATACGCGCCCGACCTAGTGAGTATACCACTGGCTGAGACGAGCGAATTCAAGCCTTTTCCAGGCGAAGCGGCTCCATTTACCCGCCGATTTGCACTCCTCAGCGAAAGGAAGTTCCGCCGTGACGGAAAATTTTAGTTATATTAAAGATTCAGCCTAGTCCCAGAAGCGGCAGGGTCTGTTCCGGCGAGCCTATTCAAAAGAAACCAGGGCGATTTCCACGGCAGGAAACGCGAAGGGTTCTTGTCTTTCAGGCCAGGCCAGGCATTTCGCTTCCGATTTCGCTCACGAAAAGGTTGCCATGAACACATCGAACAGGCATCTCCGCACTCCTCAGCCGCAGGGTCTTTATCATCCCCGCAGTGAGCACGATGCCTGCGGCATGGGACTGGTCGCCAATATTCGCGGCGAAAAAAGCCACGAGATCATCCGCAAGGGCCTTGAGGTTCTCATCAACCTCACGCATCGCGGCGCGGCGGGTTGTGATCCGGAGACAGGCGACGGCGCCGGCATCCTGATTCAGATTCCGCACGTATTTTTTGCGCGCGAATGCGGCGAGCTGGGCATGCAGTTGCCCGGGCCGGGCGCTTACGGCGTGGCCATGTGCTTTCTGCCGGTAGAAAAGCACAGCCGCCTGCAATGCGAGGGCGTCCTGGAACGCATTGCCAAGGAAGAGGGCCTGACCGTGCTCGGCTGGCGCGACACGCCCGTCAACGGCGACGCGGTGGGCCGCGAAGCGCGCGCCTCTCAACCGTATATCGAGCAGCTTTTCGTGGGCCGGCCGGAGGGCAGGGAAGAGGACGACTTCGAGCGCCTGCTCTACCGGGTTCGCCGCCGCACCGAAAACGAAATCGCCAACTCCGAGATCGAGGACAAGGAGACCTTCTTCATCCCCTCGTTTTCCTGTCGCACCATCGTCTACAAGGGCCTCATGCTGGCTCCGCAGATTGAGAAGTTCTACTTCGAACTGGCCAATCCGCTAGTCACCAGCGCCCTCGCTTTGATTCACCAGCGCTTCTCCACCAACACCTTTCCCAGTTGGAAGCTGGCGCATCCGTACCGCTATGTGGCGCACAACGGCGAGATCAATACCATCAAGGGCAACGTGAGCTGGATGAACGCGCGCCAGTCGGTGCTGGCCAGCCCCCTGTACGACGGCAAGATCGATCACCTGTATCCGGTCATCTCGCCCGGAGGCAGCGACTCGGCTTCGTTGGACAACGCGGTGGAGTTTCTCTTCCAGTCGGGCCGCTCGCTGCCCCACGTGATGGCCATGCTGATTCCCGAGGCATGGGCCGGCAATCCGGACATGGACGAAGAGAAGCGCGCCTTCTACGAGTACCACGCCTCGCTGATGGAACCGTGGGACGGGCCGGCAGCCATCGCGTTCACCGATGGCCGCGTCATCGGCGCCACGCTGGACCGTAACGGCTTGCGCCCCGGACGCTACATCGTGACTAAGGATGATTTAGTGGTGCTGGCCTCCGAGGCTGGGGTTCTGGAAGTGCCGCCCGAGGATGTGCGCAAGAAGGGCCGTCTTCAGCCGGGCCGCATGTTCCTGGTCGATACGGTCGAACAACGCATTGTCTCCGATGCCGAGATAAAAAAGCAGTTGGCCGGCCGCCAGCCCTATGCCGCATGGCTCAAAGAGCAGCAGGTAACGCTGGACATATTGCCGGAGCCTTCGCGGGTGATCGGATCCAATCACGAGACGCTGCTGCGCCGTCAGCGGGCCTGCGGCTATAGCGAAGAGGACCTGAGAGTGCTGATGACGCCGATGGCCGCCACCGGCGCTGAGCCGGTTGGCTCCATGGGCTCCGATGTGCCGCTGGCCTGCCTCTCCGACCGGCCCCAGTCGTTGTTCAGCTACTTCAAGCAGCTCTTTGCGCAGGTGACAAATCCGCCCATCGATCCCATCCGCGAAGAGCTCGTGATGTCGCTGATCAGTTATATCGGCATCGAACGCAACATTCTCGGCGAGACTCCGGAAAACTGCCACACGCTCAAGCTGCCGCATCCGATCTTGACCAACCGCGACCTGGAAAAGCTGCGCCGCGTTTCTTCCGGTGATTTGCTGGCCACCACGCTGCCGGCGCTCTTCCGCGCCGCGGATGGCGAAGCCGCCCTGAAGCACAGCCTGGAAGATTTGAGTGCCCGCGCGGCGCACGCGGTAGAATCCGGCTACACTCTGCTGATTCTCTCCGACCGCGGCGTCGATCCCACTTATGTGCCCATTCCCAGCCTGCTGGCCATGGCTGCCGTGCATAACCGCCTGGTGCGCGATAAAACCCGTACCCAGATTGCGATCATCATCGAGAGCGGCGAACCCCGCGAGGTGATGCACTTCGCCCTGCTCATCGGCTACGGCGCCAGCGCCATCAATCCCTATCTGGCGATCGAGACCGTCCACGACCTCAAGCGCCAGGGCCTGCTGCCTGAGAAAGTCAGCGCCGAGCAGGCGGAAAAGAACTTCATCAAGGCCATCAACAAAGGCCTGCTGAAGACCTTCTCGAAGATGGGCATCAGCACGCTGCAAAGCTATCGCGGCGCGCAGGTCTTCGAGGCCGTGGGCCTGAATCAGTCGGTCGTCGATGCCTACTTCTCCGGCACGGCTTCGCGCATCGAGGGCGTGGGGCTCGAGGTGCTGGCGCGCGAGGCGCTGCTCAAGCACGAATACGCATTCCAGCCGCTTACCGAATCGGAGACCGATCTGGTGGTCGGCGGCCAGTATCAGTATCGCGAGGGCGGCGAGTATCACCTGGTGAATCCACTTACCATCGGCAAGCTCCAGCAGTCGGTACGCCAGAACAATCCGGCCACCTTCCAGGAGTACACCGATCTGCTCGACGACCGGAACCGCCACCTGTGTACCCTGCGCGGTCTGATGGATTTCAAGTATGCCGACAAGCCTGTGCCGCTGGAGAAAGTGGAGCCGGCCAAGGAGATCGTCAAGCGTTTCACCACCGGCGCCATGAGCTTCGGGTCCATCAGTAAAGAAGCCCATGAGACTCTGGCCATCGCCATGAACCGTCTCGGCGGCATGTCCAACACCGGCGAAGGCGGCGAAGACGAAGAGCGCTTTATTCCCGACGCCAACGGCGATTCCCGCCGCAGCGCCGTCAAGCAGGTAGCCAGCGGCCGCTTCGGCGTCACCACAAATTATCTGGTCAATGCCGATGAAATCCAGATCAAGATGGCGCAGGGCGCGAAGCCCGGCGAAGGTGGCCAGTTGCCGGGCCACAAGGTTGATGCAATCATCGCCAAAACCCGTCACTCCATCGCCGGCGTAGGCCTCATCTCTCCGCCGCCGCACCACGACATCTACTCCATCGAAGATCTGGCGCAACTGATCTACGACCTGAAGAACGTGAACCCGAAGGCGCGCATCGCCGTCAAGCTGGTCTCTGAAGTCGGCGTGGGCACGGTGGCTGCCGGCGTCTCCAAGGCTCATGCCGATGTGGTGCTCATCTCCGGCGACAACGGCGGCACGGGCGCTTCGCCGCTCAGCTCCATCAAGCACGCCGGGCTGCCCTGGGAACTCGGCCTGGCCGAAACCCAGCAAGTGCTTCTGCTCAACGATCTGCGCAGCCGCATCACGGTGCAAACCGACGGCAAGTTGCAGACCGGCCGCGATGTGGTGATTGCCGCTCTGCTGGGCGCAGAACAATTCGGCTTTTCCACCATGCCGCTCATCGCCATGGGCTGCATCATGATGCGCAAGTGCCACCTGAACACCTGCGCGGTGGGCATCGCCACCCAGGACCCGGTTCTGCGCGCGCGCTTCACCGGACAGCCGGAGCACGTAGTCAACTTCTTCTTCTTCCTCGCCGAACAGGTGCGCCAGTATATGGCGAAGCTGGGCTTCCGCACCTTCGACGAGATGGTGGGCCGCGTGGACAAGATCGATGCCGCCGTTGCCGATGTGCACTGGAAGGCCAAAGGCATCGACCTCTCCTCGATTCTGTACTCGCCCACGCTGCCGTCGCGCGTGGCGCGCCGCAAGATGCAGGCCCAGGATCACGGCCTCGACCGGGCCCTCGATCATGCGCTCATTGCCAAGGCCGCGCCGGCGCTGAAATCCAAAACGCCGGTCACCGGCAGCTTCGCCATCCGCAACGTGCATCGCACCGTGGGCGCCATGCTGGGCGGCGAAATCGCCCTCCGCTACGGATCGGCTGGACTGCCCGATGAAACCATACACTTCAAATTCACCGGCTCGGCAGGGCAGAGCTTCGGGGCCTTTGTCCCCAACGGCGTCACGCTCGAACTCGAAGGCGACTCCAACGATTATTTGGGCAAGGGCCTCTCCGGAGGCCGCATCATCGCATATCCGCCGCGGACCTCCAGCTTCCTGCCCGAAGAAAGCATCCTGGTGGGCAACGTCGTGCTCTACGGCGCCACCTCCGGCGAGGCCTTCCTGAACGGCATCGCCGGGGAGCGCTTTGCCGTCCGCAACTCCGGCGCTATAGCCGTGGTTGAGGGCGTGGGCGACCACGGCTGCGAATACATGACCAACGGCACGGTGGTGGTGATCGGCTCAACCGGGCGCAACTTCGCCGCCGGCATGAACGGCGGCATTGCCTATGTCTACGACGAGCAGGGCGACTTCTCAACCAGGCGTTGCAACCTGGACGGCGTCGATCTGGAACCTCTGGTCGCTGCCGAAGACCTGGACTGCGTCCGCGGCCTGCTCAAACGCCATCGCGACCTGACCGGCAGCCCGCGCGCTGCCTGGATTCTGAAGCACTGGGACAGCGCTCAGCCGCGATTCATCAAGGTCTTCCCGCACGAGTACAAGCGGGTTATGGGTATTCCGCGCGTTCAAGAGATCTATTCTGCTCCCACAACTTCGTCGCCCGTGGAGGCGGCCACGGCAGAGGTGCTGCATGGGTAAGGTGACGGGATTTCTTGAGATTCAGCGCGAACAGCCCTCCCGCCGCAAAGTCGAGGACCGCCTCCAGGACTGGTTCGAGATCTACGAGCCATTCGGCGAAGAGAAGCAGCGCGAGCAGGGCGCCCGCTGCATGGATTGCGGCGTGCCCTTCTGTCACACCGGTTGTCCGGTCAACAACCTGATTCCCGACTGGAACGATCTGGTCTACAACGGACGCTGGGAGGCGGCCATCCGCCGCCTCCACGCCACCAACAATTTTCCCGAGTTTACAGGCCGCATCTGTCCCGCGCCCTGCGAGGCATCCTGCGTGCTGGGCATCAATCAGCCCGCCGTCTCCATCAAGCTCATCGAGCGCAGCGTCGTCGAGCGCGCCTGGGAGGAGGGATGGATTCATCCCGAGCCGCCCGAGCAGTCCACCGGCAAGCGCGTGGCCGTGGTGGGCAGCGGACCAGCCGGTCTGGCCGCCGCGCAGCAGTTGCGCCGCGCCGGGCATTCCGTCACCGTCTACGAGAAAGCCGACCGCATTGGCGGCCTGCTCCGTTACGGCATTCCCAACTTCAAGATGGAAAAGCACGTCATCGACCGCCGCATCGAGCAGATGCGCGCCGAGGGCGTCACTTTTGTGACCGATGCGCACGTGGGCGTGAATGTGCCGGTGGAAACTCTCACCGGGCACTACGACGCCATCCTGCTGACTGGCGGCTCCGAGCAGCCGCGCGATCTGAAAATCCCCGGCCGCGAGTTGAAAGGCATTCACTTCGCCATGGAGTTCCTGCCCCAGCAGAATCGCCGCTGCGAGGGTGATGTCGTGGATTCATCGATTGCGATTTACGCCGAAGGCAAGCGAGTGCTCATCATCGGTGGCGGCGACACGGGCGCAGACTGCCTGGGCACCAGCCTTCGCCAGGGCGCCAAAAGCGTGCATCAGTTCGAGATTATGCCCAAGCCGCCTGCCGAGCGCGCCGCCTCCACGCCCTGGCCTCTGTGGCCCTTGCAGTTGCGCACTGAGACTTCGCATGAAGAGGGCGGCATCCGCGACTGGAGCATCAACAGCGTCCAATTCACAGGCGACAAGAGCGGCAACGTCAGCCAGCTCCATGCCGTCCGTGTCGGCCCGCCGCCGAAGTTCGAGCCTATACCGGGTTCCGAGTTCACGCTTGACGTCGATCTGGTTCTGCTGGCCATGGGCTTCCTGGGTCCGGTACGCTCAGGAATGATCGAGCAAATGGGCCTGGAGCTCGACAACCGCGGCAATGTGGCCACTCAGGACGGTTACATGACCTCGGTAGACGGCATCTTTGCCGCTGGCGACATGCGCCGCGGCCAGTCGCTGGTGGTTTGGGCCATCGCCGAAGGCCGCAAGGCCGCCGCCGTCATCGACAGCTACCTGGCCGCTAAGGCAGAGCCGCTCGCCGTACGCCATCACGCGCTGATATAGACATTTTCATAGATAGCGTAAAGCCGCGAATGCCAGCCGGTTTACACCGCGTGCCCAGCCGCTGCCAGGGCTTTGCGGACACCAGCCCCATATGCCGGATCGGCCTTGTCGAAGTGGGCCAACTGCCGCTCTACGATGAACGCGGGAACCCCGCTCATGGCCGTCGCGATATTCGAGAAGAGCCGCTGCCGCTGCCCCTCGTCAAAGAGCCGGAAGAGATTGCCCGGCTGTGTGTAGTCGTCGTTGCCGATGCGGTGGTTGTAACGGTCCGCATCGCCGGAGATGTGCAGCGGCGGCTCTGCCACCGACTTGTCTTCCGCCGGTCCATTGAAACTGTTGGGCTCGTAATAGGCGTCGGGGTTGGCGGTGTTGTTGTCGAAGAACCGCATGGCGCCGTCTTTGTTGTAGTTGTGCACCGGGCACAGGGGCGCATTTACGGGCAGCGCCTCATAGTGCGTTCCCAGACGGTGCCGGTGTGCGTCGGCATAGGAAAATACCCGCGCCTGTAGCATCTTGTCCGGTGAGAAGCCGATTCCCGGCACCACATTCGAGGGGCTGAATGCGGCCTGCTCGATCTGGGCAAAGTAATTCTCCGGATTGCGGTTCAGCTCCACCACGCCGACTGGAATCACCGGGTAATCCTTGTGTGGCCACACTTTGGTCAGGTCGAAGGGATTGTAGTTCGTCTTTTCGGCTTCCGGCTCCGGCATAATCTGAATCTGGAGGTTCCAGCGCGGGAACTCTTTGCGCTCGATGGACCCGTAGAGGTCTTGCTGGTAGCTCTCGCGTGTCCTACCGATCACCTCCGCCGCCTCCGCGTTGGTCAGGATCTTTTGCCCCTGCGCGGTCTTGAGGTGAAACTTAACCCAGAACCGTTCACCCTTTTGATTCCAAAAACTATAAGTATGCGATCCATAGCCGTTCATGAAGCGCGGGCTGGCAGGGATGCCGCGGTCGCTCATCAAGATTGTCACCTGGTGCAAGCTCTCCGGCGAGAGCGACCAGAAGTCCCACATGGCCGTATTCGAGCGCAGGTTTGTCTTGGGATGCCGCTTCTGCGTATGGATAAAGTCGGGAAACTTCAAGGGGTCGCGGACAAAAAAGACGGGGGTGTTGTTGCCCACCAGGTCCCAGTTTCCTTCCTCGGTGTAGTACTTCATGGCGAAGCCGCGAACGTCGCGCTCGGCGTCGGCCGCGCCCAGTTCGCCAGCCACGTTGGAGAAGCGGAATAGGCAGAGTGTCTGCTTGCCAATAGCCGAGAATACATTGGCGCGTGTGTATTGGGTGATGTCGTGGGTGACCGTCAGGGTGCCCAAGGCGCCCCAGCCTTTGGCGTGGACCACGCGTTCGGGAATGCGCTCGCGGTTCTGGGCAGCGAGCTTTTCGAGGAGTTGGGGGTCCTGTAGCAGCACCGGTCCGCGCGGGCCAGCTGTGAGGGAATTCTGATTGTCGGCGATAGGCGCTCCGGCAGTCGTAGTCATACGTTCAGGCATAGGATTGGCTCCTTGTGATTTCAGGGTTCAATGCATCTTGATTGCCTATGTCCCGGCGGGCATAGCTTCCTGTACGTTCACAAAGTAGGCTCCGAAGGTCGAGAAATATGGTCGATTGTATACATATTCGGCGTTTCTACTCTTCGCGCAGCACCTCCAGTGGCCTCAGCCCCAGAATCCGGTAACTCGCAATCCATCCTGTAACTGTGGCCAGCACAGCCGTCCCAAACAAAGCCACAAACGTCGCTGCCCACTCGATGTGGAAGTCCACTTCCAGCTTGCGTAACAGCACCCGCGTGAGCAGATTCGCAAACACCACGCCCACCGAGCCGGCCAGCAGTCCCAGCACGCTGAACTCCACGCTGAAAGTGCGTACAATCCGCATCCGCGTGGCCCCCAGAGTCTTCAGCACTACCGCCTCTTGCATTCGCCGGAAGCGCGTGCTGGCAATGCTCGAGGCCAGAATCATCAACCCCGCAAAGATCGAAAAACCGGCCAGGAAGCGCACCACAAACGTAATCTGATCGACCACGCTCTCAATTCGCTCCAGCACATCGGCAAGGTTGATTACCGTTACCGTGGGATAGGCCACAAACAGCGCACGTTCCAAGGCCGCTACTTGTTTGGGATCGATGTGCGCGCCGCCGTACCAGGTGGCTGCCTGGTCCTTGAGCTGCCCCGAGGACAGAACAAAACTCACCTGCGTCCCCAGGTGCTGCCCGTCGGCGCGATAGATTGCGGCAACCTTCAGCGCCCGCACCGTCCCGCCCACTTCCAACTCGACCGCCGAACCCACGCCCAGGTGCAGCCTCTGGGCAGCGCCTTCGCCCACGGCCAGCTCCGCCGCGCTCCCATCCGTCCACCACTTGCCCTGCGTTACCTTGTCGCCGGCCGGCGGCGCATCCGCCCAGCTCAATGCGGCGCGCTCCAGCAGGTGGCGCGGAAAATGCTGCTCCTTGAGCTGCTCCAGCTTCTGGCCGTTAAGCGAGACAAACCGTCCCTGCACCACCGGCATCAGCTCCAGCGCCTGGCTCACTCCCGGCTGATGCGCGAAGAACTCCTTCACTCCGGCAATTTCGTCGGTGGTCACATCAACGAGAAATATATTGGGCAGCTTGGGCGAAGCGGTTTCTCGCAGATCGCGCAAGATCATAGCCTGCATCAGGTAAACCGCCAGGATCAGCATGACGCCCGTTCCCAGCGCCGCCAGCACCGCAGACGACTGATTGCCGGGCCGGTAGAGGTTCGACAATCCGTGGCGCAGCGACGAAGGCAGCCGCAATCGCACGCGGTTGAGAAGGAACCGCAGCGTCCGCAGAGCAACAGCAGCCATCAGCAGTAAAACCACCAGCGCAATCGCAAACAGCACGGCAAACCACGTGCCAACCTTGGCCGAATCCGACAGCGCCCACGCGATTCCGCCCAGCGCCAGCACTACCGCCACGGAAAGCGCCAGTTGCAGCCGTCGCGCCCACCAGCGCGCGAACCATCCGCCGATGCCTTCCGGCCCCGGTTCCACCAGCCTGCGCAACACCAGCACCGGCCTCACCGCGCGCACGTCCAGCAGTGGCGGCAAACAGAAGAGCAGCGTGGTCAGCAACCCCGTTCCCAACCCCGCCGCAACCGACCGCCAAGGGAATTCGAGCGTCGCGTGGACCGGCAGAAGTTTCCCGAAGACCGCCGGCAGCGCGGCCATAACGCCCACCCCGGCAGCCACGCCCAGCACGCCTCCGGCCAATCCCAGCCCCAGCGTTTGCAAGAGAAAGATGCGCAGCAGGTCGCTCGATCCCGCGCCTAAAGCCTTGAGAATGGCCAGCATGTCCATCCGCTGTTCCAGATGCGCATGCATGGCCATCGCCACGCCAATGGCTCCCAGTACCATGGCCACCAAACAGATCAGGCTCAGGATCGCGGTTGAACGGTCCAGGCCCTGGCTCAGCGCGGGGTTGCCTTCGCGGAAGTCCATCACCTGCGCGTCAGGCAACGCCGCTTCCAGTTGCTTGCGTACCGCCGCGGCATCCGCTTCGGCCGTGAGCCCTGAGGGCAGCTTCTCCGGCAACTTGATC